>Ga0307988_1001813_pt1 | contig 11339 bp, 5 predicted proteins | sample EllFjometagen183_FD_203166 | JGI IMG/M metagenome (GOLD analysis project Ga0307988, IMG submission 203166) | Marine microbial communities from Ellis Fjord, Antarctic Ocean - #183 | ecosystem: Environmental > Aquatic > Marine > Unclassified | place: Southern Ocean | collected 2014-10-08 | reverse complement strand
CAGAGGACTTTTCAGCCCTCTGGGCTGAGGACAACAATCCTTCGGGCTCAAATATCACTCATGAATTAATGCTAATGAAAAGAAAATAGGTAAGTGAAAACGGTCAACGCTATTCAGGCATTAACAGATTACCAACTGCAACATTATAATTACCACTAGTAACTTGATATAATGCTGAATTTCCAATTGCTGTATTGGCCGTACCTGTTTCATTAAAGTCCATTGCATTGGAACCAATGGCAACATTACTTTGTCCTGTAGTATTGTTGGTTAAAGCATAATGACCAAAAGCATTATTGTAATTTCCAGTAGTGTTTAATGCTCCAGCATATCGACCAACAAATACATTGCGATTATTACTTAAATCGTCATTTATTCCTGCAAATTCGCCTATGAATACAGAATTTCCAGTATTGGTAACTGAAATATGTCCGGCTACTTCTAAGTGATCAGCCCAAACTCTACCGTCTGTGTGAATTTCGAAAGCGTTTTTTCTTTCTACTCCTGTTCCAATTCCTGTTTCGTGAATTGTAGTTGTTGAAGTACCAAGGTTGTATTGTCCGGTTGAAAGTTGATTTGTATTTTGAGCAATTGTTTGTTCGCCTTGTGTAAAAGAACTGTTACCACTCGCAACTGTTTCATTTCCTGAAGCAAAAGATGAACTTCCACTTGCTACTGTTGTATAACCCATTGCAGTAGAATAATAGTTTGAGGCTGTTGTTGCCATACCACTAGTAAAAGAACTAGCGCCACTAGCAACTGTTTCTTTTCCCATTGCGGTTGAGTTTTTACCTGAAGCTTGAGTAAAAATACCACTTGCAAAAGAACTTTCGCCACTTGCTATTGTTGCATTACCCGAAGCAAATGAATAATCGCCTGTTGCTCCATGTGTGTTTTTTGAATAATTATTTATGCTCAAATCAACTGCTTGGTTTCCAATAGCACCATATAAGTCAGGATTAAAGCCAATTAAACGCCAGCCATCATTCCCTTCTTGGGAAATTAATTCTAAGCCTGTTGGTTCGGTTATTTTTATTAAGCTAGTAGTACTATTAGCAATTTTAATTGTTTGTATATCTTCTATTTTTGATTGTGAGAAAGCAAAAATTGGAAGAAGTAGAAATAAGATTGTTAGTGTTTTCATAATGATAAGTAATTTATATAAATGATTTAAATGGATTTGAAAGGGAGTTTGTATTACTCTCCCAATTCTGGGACGAATGTAAAACGGAATAGCCAGAAATCAATATATTTAACTGTATATTAATACCTTATGGGTAATTATGTTGTTGGTTGCACTATATTGCTTTGAAACTATAGTTAGGTTGGTATAACTAGTGGCTCTAATAAAACGTCAATAACTGCGTTGCACATAGATTATGCAATCTTTTTTAATTTAGCAAATTGTGTTTCAAGGAATTTAATGTGTTGATGGCATACACTATCACAATAAATAAACTTTGGGTAATACGGAGTGGAATGATCAGGATAGGCCGGTTGAGGTAGGATAGTAACTATTTTTCGTAATGCCTTTGTCCAATTGCCTTTATGAGGCTTTCGCAGGGTTGTTATGCTTATTAGAGCATTATGTAAATATAGCTTAGGCTTTGCATAACTTAGCTTAATCCAGATAGTATACAATGATTTGTAAGATTATACTAATTGGGGTTGTTAGAGATTATTATTCCGTTTAGTTCTCGTTTTTAGTAATAATTGCATTTTGAATAAGTTCAATCTTCTTTTCAAGTTGCATAACCCTTTCCTCACATGGGTTGAATTTATTTGATATACTATTTTGTATATGATTTGAACAGTTTGTAACAATATCATTAATATTATTTTCATCAAATAATAAAAGATTGATTAAATCTATTTCCAAAATACCAGCTATGAATGATAGTCTTGAGAGGTCTATTTTGGTATATTCATTTTCAATTTTACTATATGTTGCTTGTGAGATTTCAAGTTGAATAGACATGTAATCCTGTGAATATCCACGAAACTCACGTAGCAGTCTAATTTTTCTTCCAATCTTCATAATTTGTGCTTAATTTCTTGTTTATCAAAATATACTTTTTATATCGCAATTTACTACTGCTTATAACTTGTTGTATTACGATAATTAAATTAAATGTGGTGCTAAAATAGGAAGTGAATTTATACGGATAAAGGGAGGTAAATAGTAGTATTGCAACTTATCAAAAGACTAGTATTTTTATTCTGAAATATTTTTATTTGCCTAATAATAAGATTTTTATGTTTATTTAATGTTGCATATTTTTACAGATACAATCCTCTAGTTTGTTACTTTATGCAGTTACCATTATTCGTCGAGTGAATAAACTATTCGTTATATGAATAAATTATTCATTTTCTGCAATTACATTATGGTTTTCCTTCCATTACTTTGATTTCAAATTATATTAATAAAGAAAGAAACTGAAATGAAAAAAATTACTATTTTATTTATCCTCTACATTGGATTTCAAACTGCTGCATTTTCACAAGGGTGCTTACCTGACGGAATCAGTTTTAGCACACAGACAGAAATAGACAACTTTCAAACAAATTATCCTGGCTGTACCGAAATCGAAGGGTGGGTTTTGATCAGTGGTGCTGATATTACAAACCTTGATGGATTAAATAATGTTACTTCTATTGGTGACTATCTTGAAATTATGGATAACTCATCCCTCACTAGTTTGAATGGATTAGGAAGCCTAACATCCATAGAAAGTTATTTAAACATAAGCAACAATACCTTGCTAACAGACTTGACAGGGCTAAATGGCTTAACAAACATTAACTATAGTTTACAACTTTATAGTAATAACTCATTAATAAGTTTAACTGGGTTGAATAATGTAGAAGCTATTGGTGGACACCTCGAAATAGTTGGTCAGGATGCACTGACAAACTTATCTGGATTGGAATCACTTATTACTGTATATGGTGAATTTATAATTGCTCAAAACAATGCATTGATAAACCTTGTGGGGTTGAGTGCTCTTACATCGGTTGGAATGGATTTTATTTTATGGAAAAACAACTTGCTATTAAATTGTCAGGGAGTTGATCAATTATCCTCAATTGGCGAGACACTTCATTTATATAAGAATATTGCTATGACTACTATATCTGGTTTTGAATCACTAACGAGTGTTGGAATTAAAGTTAGATTTTATGAGAATACAGAATTAATTAACATGAACGGATTAAATAATTTGGTTTCAATATCAGGGGGACTTGAATTTATAAATAACAGTAAACTTACAGACCTAACATCATTAGGATCTATTGAATCCATTGATGGAATGTTATTAATTGATAATAATATTCAATTAACTACTTTATCAGGACTTGAGAATATCAGCTCGAATACTATTGACAGTATTGCAATTACAAATAACACAACATTATCAACGTGCGAAGTTCAAAGTATTTGTAGTTATATTAGTATCCCAGCTGCTGTAATTAATATTAATAATAATTACATAGGATGCAACAGTGAAATTGAGGTTGATTCAATGTGTCGAGTTGTAACTGTGCCTGAATTAGAATTTTGTGATTACTATTCGATTTACCCTATCCCTGCAAATGATAAGCTAAACATATTATCGCATAATAACACGACAATTAGCAATTTAACTATTTATAATCAGTTCGGACAAAGAGTTATCTTTATTAAATCTGCAAGCAGTCCAATAGATATTTCGGTGCTCAAACCGGGATTATATATAATTGAAATTTTAAATGGAAAAACAAAATTGCGTGACAAATTAATTGTTAGGTAGTTTATATACAGTTTATTATTAAATATTTTGTTATGAGAATAATTATTCTAAGATTAATCTTCGGAGCTGTTTTTATTTTTTATGGCTCCACATTTAAAATGCTACAATCTCAAAATAACTATGTAGTAAAGTGGCTGACTAATTCATCAGGAAATGACTGGGATTATTTGCGCGATGTTGTTATTGATAATGATGGTAATATTTTTGCAGTTGGTAACTATACAGTTAGTACAAGCTTTTCCAATATTAAAAAGGAAGTTCTTGGGGATAATGACATTTTTATTATTAAATATGACGATAAAGGTGATGTAAGTTGGCTCAAAACCATTAATAGTAAGGGTAGTTGTTATGTTGCTACATCTTGTGTTGATAATGTAGGAAACTACTATATATCAGGATACTTTGATGATGAAATAGTTATTGATGAGACAATTATTCCATGTAGTACTAGAAACAGTGCTTTTGTTGTAAAGTTCAACACAAAAGGAAATATGGAATGGTTTAAGAATATTGGAGGGTACTTTGGACAGTATCCTTTATTATTAACAACTGATAACCTAAGCAATTTGCTTATTGCTGGCTCATTTTATAAATCATTATCCTTAGATGATCTTTTTGTTGAAGGTAATTGCTATTCGGACATCTTTATTTTAACTATAAACAGTGAAGGAGAGCTAATTAACAATTATGTATTTAGTGGCATTGGTAATGATGTCATTAAAGATATTTCAGTGGTTGGTAATGATATATACTTTGCAGGGAACTTTGAAAAAGAACTTGCTCTTTTTGATACAATTATATCATCTTATGGAGGGTTTGATGCTTTCTTTGTGAAATATAGCAGTACTGACACTAGCCAAATACTAATAAAACAAGTTGGAAGTAAATATAATGATTTTGGAGCAAGCATTTCCAATGATAATGACAATAATATCATTTTTACAGGCACGCACTCTGGAAAATTAGTAATAAATGATAATAATAATTTGAGTTCTAATGGAAAACTTGATACGTTTATTTTAAAATATAGTGAGGATGGTGATTTTATTTGGGGTGAGAACTTTGGAGGACCTGCCAATGATATAATAAGTAATTCAGTTTTAGATGATAATGGCAATATATTTCTTACTGGAAATTATCGGGGTACAATTAAAGAGAATAATTTCAGTATAGTATCTAAAAATTTCAGTCATGATATATTTTTTGCTAAATATTCTAAAAAAGGAGATTTATTATTTATGGAAAGCATTGGTGATTCTACTAATGAGTTAGCTGGAGATGTGTTATTTAATAAATATGGAAATATAATTTTATCTGGGAACCTAGATAACACTAAAGACATCTTTGACATAAAATTAGATAGTATATCTGGTAATGATTTATTTATAGCTGAATTATATGATTGTACCATAAGCACAAAAATAACATTACCTGATGATACAATATTGTGTGCTGAAAATTTTGTAATAATTGCAGATACAGGTTATTACACATACGAATGGAATTTACTAGAGGGAGGTAATATCTTTGCAACTGATACCACAGGTCAGTTTTTTGTTGATGTGCTAGACATTAACGGATGTGCTTCTTCGGATACAATTTTTGTAAAACTAAATGTGCCTCAGCAAGTTTATATTGGAGATGACATTCATGTAATCAAAGGAGAACAAATTATTCTTAAACCTAAATTTAGCTATAAAACATATTTTTGGAGTAATTATTCAATTGATAAATCAATAACTATTAATACACATGATATATCATCTGGTGATCATATGTTTAGATTAACTGTTACTGATTCAAATAAATGCGTGAGTAGCGATGAGTTAATAATTACAATTGATACACCGCTTGATTTAGAACTTATACTATTTCCAAACCCAGCAACAGATAATCTTAATTATAAAATAAATAATATAAGTAGCTCTAATACTGTTCAGGTCACAATCCTAACTCAATCAGGAATCAAAGTGTGGAATAATAATATTATCGACAACACCTTGAACTATAATGGCAAAGTAGCTGTGTCATCTTTAGTGCCAGGTACATATATCTTTATTGTTAAGAATGGAGATAAGATAATAAATCAACTTTTCACAATCTTGTAATAAATGAAATATGAAAAATAAAATACAAATTATTCTACTATTATTGAGTACTATACTTGTTAATAAATACATGTTTTCACAGAGTATTGGAGGTAGACCAGTTGGAGATGAAAATGAGTACACAAAACTTATCCCACCATCCCCCACAGCATATGAGCTTGGCAAATACGGGCAGATACCTGTTGGATATTTTACGGGAACACCAAATGTTTCTATTCCGTTATATAATTATAATGCAGGAAAACTATCAGTACCTATATCTCTTAGTTATAATTCAAATGGGATAAAAGTTGATCAACTGTCGTCAAATGTAGGGTTAGGATGGAGTATGAATGTAGGTGGGGTTATAACAAGAATTGTAAAGGATGAGCCAGATGAAGAATCATATCAGTATTTTCCTCAATCCCAAATAACTAGTAGATATAGCCCAATGGCAATGCAATATTTTATAAATGGCGCAAACACTGAAGGAATGGATACAGAGGCAGATGTTTTTATGTATAACTTTATGGGATATTCGGGAAAATTTGTTTACGATAATGATAAAAAAATAGTATTAATGCCTGCTAAAAAATTAGTGATTGAGATTGAAAATATTGATGGAACTGATGAATTTGGTTATAAAATAACTACACCCGATGGTATAGTATTCAAATTTACAGCTATTGAAAAAACTCAATCATTTAGGCATTTACAAACAAAGGGTAGAGACTTAAATCCACCATTAACTACTGCATGGTACTTAACAAGCATTACTCATCCTAGTGGTGATATAATTAGTTTTATCTACGAAGGATCATCTTATCAGTATGATAATTCGATTTCACAATCTTATCATAAGACATTTTCATCATCAAATGGATGTTCAGGGGGTGCTTCATGTACACCTTATAACAATGTTTTTACATATGTCAATAACAGCATTATTCAAGAGCGCAGAATATCACAGATTACTTCAAATAATATATTAAATGGAGTAGTTAATATTGAATATAATGTTGATCACCCAAATGTTTCTAATTATAAACTTGTTTCTGGTTTAAATGTAAAAAATCAGTTTGATTCTGTTATTGAAGATATAAGTATCAATTATTTAGAAACACAAAAAGGTAGAGTTTTTCTAAAGGATATTACATTTAAGGATATTACAAAAAAATATAGTTTTGATTACATAGAACCTGAAAATCTTTGTGAGCGCTTATCATATTCACAAGATTATTGGGGGTACTATAATGGTGCAAATAATCAATATTTTCTACCAACAATAACAAATCATCAACTTTTTATTGATTCACAATATGCTGGTGACCGTGAACCTCATAATAGTTTTGCACAAAAAGGACTACTAAATAAAATTATTTATCCAACAAAGGGGTTTAGCATATTTGAATATGAAACCAATACTTATGAAGGTGAAGTAATTGTTTATCCACAAAAAGAGGTGTCGCATATAGAAGTTTTTGCTGGTGAAGAATATTACCCTCCAAGCGTTTATAGTACTACAGAAACAATTTTATTTAGTCACAGAGCAGATATTCATGCTTCGGTTTGGTTTGATGATTATGTATATGGTTGTGAAAATACACATCCTGTTAAAGCACGAGTAAGAGTTTTAGACATAACTGCAAATGAATATATAAATATCCTTGAATATTTTGATAATCTAGGATGGTTTCCGATTGATATTGCAGAAGTATTTGAAAATAACCCAAAAGACTATAAAGTTGATTTTATTGAAGACCATGTATATGAAGTTGAGCTAACTGTTTATCGCCCATGCCATAGAGCAGCACTAACCTTGAGTTATTATGATGAAGAACCTACATCGGTTATTACAGAAATAGAGACTGGAGGAAATAGGATAAAACGTATAATTACTAATGATTCTGTTACGAATAATATTGATACAACAAGGTATTACTACAATCAATATACAAATTTAAATGAAACTTCAGGAGAACCTGGGGCAAAGGGTTATTATATTTCAACACGTACTGATAGATTAGAATGCGGTACCCCTTGTAGTTATGTAGATTGTGAATACTATGTACTTGAATCAAATAGTTTTATTCCACTTTTTAATACCGGAAGTAACAATATTTATTATAAATATGTTACGGTAAGTAAAGGTGGTGATAATTTTAAAAACGGAGGTGAAACACATAAATTTAAAATACACAGGGATTATCAAGGCAACACTCTGGTTGGTAATGGTTTTGCACAAAGTCCATCTTCATGGACAAATTTTGGATGGGATAATGGATTAGAGGAATCGGTTAAAACTTTTAAAATTGATAATGGTGTATATAATTTGGTTTCACTCTTAACTAATGTTTATACTAATGATGAACGGATGTCTGATACAGTATATTCCTACGCAATAACAAAGAATTTTGAAATCAGTTGCCCACCAAATATTAATCATGTTTGCACACAAGAGGATATAGATAGTTATCATATAAGGAGTACTTGCATTACTCAGCACCAGCATTGTTGGAATATGGCTAGTAGATACACCTCTTGTATGGCATTGGGAGCTAATAATGTGCTTGATACGATATGGAGTAATTGTAGTGGTTATGAACCAGGTGATATATTAATATATCCTAACGCACTTGAAAACCTAAATGTAATCGAATACATGAATCTTTCCTCATGGAATTATCTTTCAAGCTCTACACTAGTTGAGTACGATACCGACAACAATGGGGAACTTGCAAAAACAACTAATTACTACTACGATAATCCACAACATTTACAATTAAGCAGGATGCAAAAGGATGACAGCAAAGGCAATCTTATTCAATCATTAACTTATTATCCTGAAGATTATGACACAACCCAATTTACAGACCTAATAGATAATAAAATAACAAATGTTCCTATTGATCAGCGAACTAACTATAATGGTAAACTGCAAAATGGGCGATTGATACATTATAATAATATAGGACAACCAGTTGAAATTTATGAAGCCGAAGACGAAAAAGGCTCTATTCTTAGTTTTGATGAGAGCAATCCCTATTCATACGGTATCAGAAAGAAAAGAATAGATTATAACCCTACAAGCCATAACATTAGATCATATAAAAATGAAAATGATATGGAAACAACAATAATATGGGGATACAATTATAGCAAACCAATTGCCAAAATTGAAAATGCATCCTTTATTGAGATTGAGGCTGCACTTAATGTACCATACGAAGATATTCAAACAATGCAAAGTATTGAATTAAGAGAAATAATTAGTGGACTTAGGAGAGAATCTTCACTAAGAAATGCAATGATTACATCATATACTTATGACCATCTTATTGGAATGACTTCAACTACAGACCCAAATGGCATTATAACCCATTATGAATATGATTCGTTTGGCAGACTTGAAACTATCAGGGATTTTGACTCTAACGTAATTAAACAATTTAATTACAATTATCAGGAATCGGAATAATTCACATAACCAGCTAGAAAAACATGTTAAAAATCAAAAAGATTATGAAAAAATATATGTTATTATTTATTGTGTGGATTATAGTGTCTAATTCTTTTTCCCAGGTTGAAAACGGAACCTATAACCGTAATTTTATAAGAACTTTTATTCCCATTAGAAATAATGCCTCATTTGAAAAGCCTATACATAATGAATTTGATTATGAAAACGATTGGAGTGAGACGGTTATGTATTTTGATGGATTAGGCCGTCCGATTCAGGAAATTCATGTAGCCGGATCACCATCCTTAAAAGATATAATAAAGCCTATATTATATGACGACCTTGGTAGAGTAAAACAAGAATATTTACCATATGCTTATTACCAACTGGCTTTAAAAACTCCTGGTGCATATCGAATAACACCAATTGATGAACAAAAGGACTTTTACCAAACATACTACGAGGAAGATCCGAATTACACTTTTGCTGAAAGATGTTATGATGGATCGCCACTTAATAAAGTTATGAAACAAGGTTTTGCAGGTGAACCATGGAATGTTAATGGTGGAGCGACAATTAATTATGAGTACAATTCACTTAGTAATAGTTATGAAGTATATAGATTTACTGTAACCGAGAACAATCAACTAAAAAAAGAGGGATGCTACTCATTTCAAAAACTTCGTAAACATCAAGTTACCGACGAAAATGGAAAAGTGTCCATTGAATACATCGACCTGTCAAACCGTACAATTACAAGTATAGTTGATGATAATGGTTTGTCAATAAAAACGATGTATGTTTATGATGACCTTGGATTATTAAGGTATGTTTTGCCACCAATGGTGTATACAAAATTTCCAGGAGGACCCACTACCATAACTATTGAAAATGATGAAGATTGGGTACTTGAGCTTTGTTATTACTATGAATACGATAATAGGAACAGAATGATAAAAAAACGGCTTCCAGGCAAGGAAATTGAATATCTAATATACGATAATCGTAACAGGTTAGTACTTGTGCAGGACGGAAATCAACGCTTAAATAACAACTGGCTATTCACTAAGTATGATGCATTTAACCGCCCTGTAATTACAGGTAATTATCAAAATACAAATATTATTAGCCCAGCCGACATGCCGCAACTTGTTAATAATGAAACAAACTTTTTTGAAACACTAGATGTTAATAACTTTATTGGTTATACAAACGATGCTTTTCCAGATATAGAAAGTGCAAATTGTGAAGTAAATACCGTTTACTTTTATGACAATTACAATTACTACAATGCACAATCAGTTGATTTCAAAGAATTTTTTTCATTCAAATATGAAGAGATAGATTTTAGTTATAAATTATCAAAAACTAACAAAGGTAGGATTACAACTTCAATTGTAAGAATTATGCCTAATGATGGAATGACTGGAACAAATACTGATGACTGGGAGTTTAAATTGCTATACTATGATAGGTATGGTAATTTGGTACAATCAGTTAGGAATATTGCTTTTGATGGTTACGAAATAATTTCAAATAAATTTAATTTCACTGGGCAACTATTAGCATCCAGAAATCATCACATTCACGAATCATCACGTTCAGTTGAATCAATTTCAGAACTACAAACATTTACCTACGATCATGCCGGACGCCCTCTAAGCACAACACATCAGTTAGATCAGGATACTGCCATAGGCTTATCATATAATGTATATGATGAATTAGGGATGCAAGTAACAAAAAAGCTACATTTACAGGGTAATGAAACTACATGGAAACAACTTATCAATTATGATTATAACATTAGGGGGTGGTTAACAAGCATAAATAGTGATCTCTTTATATTATATTTGAGCTACAATAATACAGAGGAAGGAGGAACACCACAATTTAATGGAAATATAAGTGAAATTTTATATGGTTATCCTGACTGGGGTAAAGGAATTTATCAGTATAGTTACGATGGGGTTAACAGGTTAACGGTTGCTGAGCACG
>Ga0307988_1001812_pt1 | contig 11344 bp, 10 predicted proteins | sample EllFjometagen183_FD_203166 | JGI IMG/M metagenome (GOLD analysis project Ga0307988, IMG submission 203166) | Marine microbial communities from Ellis Fjord, Antarctic Ocean - #183 | ecosystem: Environmental > Aquatic > Marine > Unclassified | place: Southern Ocean | collected 2014-10-08 | reverse complement strand
ATAAGGAAACTAGAATGATGGCTGAAATTCTGGGTAGAAGATCGAAACCAAATGTATTTATAATTGGAGAACCGGGGATTGGAAAAACTGCATTAGTAAATGGTTTTGCTCAAAATATTGTTGAAAGCAGAGTGCCTGATAATCTTATAGAAACAAAAATATTTGAATTGGATTTTGGTTCGCTGATAGCTGGAGCTTCTTATAAAGGTGAAATAGAAGACAGACTCAAAAATATCATCACTGAAATTAAACAATTTGAAAAAGCAATTCTTTTTATCGACGAAATACATACTTTGTTGGACAAGCAAGCAGGTGCTTCCGGAGCAGTAAATCTATTGAAACCCGAACTCGACAAAGGAGTAATTACTGTAATTGGTACAACTTCAATCGACAACTATACCAAGTACATTGAAACCGATGAGGCTTTTAATCGAAAATTTGAAATAGTAAAACTCGAAGAACCCGACGAAGAATCTGCTATTAGAATGTTGGGAAAAATAATTCCTGTTTATGAATCGCATCATAATATTAAAGTTAGCCACGAAATATTGAGTGAAGCCGTTCGTCTTTCAAAAAGATATTTAAAGGAAAGATCGCTTCCCGATGCAGCAATAGATTTGATTGACAGGGCGATGTCCGTTGTTCGTTTAATGCAAGATACAATTGGGAAAGAAGTAGCAGATTTGACTAGTGATTTGGAATTGTTAGAGAAAAACGAAATAAAGCTTTCCGACAAAGATTTGAAAAAAGAGTTACTGTGGTTGAATCGAAAATTGAAAGAAAAAATAAGTCCGGTTTTATTGATAAAGTTGGATAATAAAACCGAATTTGAAAAGATAGAAACTGCTGAGGAAATTATTTCAGAACTAAAGCAAATAATTAACAAACTTAAAGACTATGTAGGAGTTGAAGTTGATACCATTGAAAAATCAGATCTTGCAGCAGTTGTTGCTCATAAAACCGGGGTTCCAATAGGCAAAGTAAAAACTCAGGAAAGAGACCGCTTACTTAACATCGAAAGCCACCTTAAAAAAAGAGTTGTTGGACAGGATCATGGAATAAAAAGTATTGCAGAAGCCATTCGGGAATCGCGTTCAGGATTAAGTAAACCGGGACAGCCCATTGGTTCATTCTTTTTTTTAGGACCAACCGGAACCGGAAAAACAGAATTGGCAAAAACTTTGGCCGAGTTCTTATTCAACGACGAAACCTCATTGATTCGATTTGATATGTCGGAATTTAAAGAGGAACATTCTGCGGCGTTGTTATACGGAGCACCGCCCGGGTATGTGGGTTATGAAGAGGGAGGTTTGCTTGTCAACAAAATAAGGCAAAAACCATATTCGATTGTATTGTTCGATGAAATAGAAAAGGCACATTCTTCGGTTTTTGATATTTTCCTGCAAATACTCGACGAAGGAAAATTGCATGACCGACTTGGAAAAGAAGGCGATTTTTCCAACGCCGTAATACTTTTTACATCGAATATTGGAAGTTCTTTTATTGTTGAAGCATTCAATAAAGGTGAAATTCCTCCATCAAATAAACTGGCTGAACTAATGGAAAATCATTTTAGGCCTGAATTTCTTGGGCGCTTAACAGAAATTGTTCCGTTTGCGCCAATTAGCGAAGAGAATGTGGTGAAGATATTTGATATTCATTTGCAAAACCTATTAAAATCGCTTCGGGTGCAGGGAATAGAATTGAACATTGATAAAGCTGCTAAAGAAATTCTCGCCAAGTCTGGGTTTACTCCAAAATATGGTGCACGTCCTCTAATTGGAGTTATCAGAAATAAACTCAGAAGACCTTTATCAAAAAAAATAATTTCGGGTGAAATAGGAAAAGGATCAGTTATAAATATTAAGGTAGATAAAAATAAGGAACTAATTTGGAAATAATTTTCGACCGTTTTTAATATAGATTATAGAATTTAAAACAATTACTAACTTAAAATAATTTATTATGCAAGAGTATGGAATAGGTGGCACAGAAGTTAAAGGTGATGCCAGTGAAGCATTCGCGGAGATTCCACAAAACAGAACATTGTTATGTGAGAAACTTACTGCAGATGCACCAATTAAACCAAACATTGTTGAGGGGCTTCAAACCATCGATGATGTTTTTGAGCATTACAAACCGCAAGTGGGAGTAGATTTCCAAGATGCCGAAGGTGCAGAGAAACAAGAAAAGCTTTCTTTTAGTGGACTTTCAGATTTTGGTATAAAAGGAATAACTGCACAAAGTGAATTTCTTCAGGATCTAACCATCGAAAAAGAGCAATATCAAAAAATTATTAAGCAGCTAAAAAGCAACAAGTTATTGCGAAAAACGCTGGAGAATTCAGATACAAAAGCAGATCTTTTGGGAGTTATGTATGCTCTAATAAAAGAATTGGAAGATGCTTAAAATTGAATTTAAAATTAATATATAAAGACAAAAATTATGGCTCAACAAGAAAAAGCACAAGATTTAACACAATATAAAGAGAAAGTTTCTGAGAATGTAAAGCAGATTGAAAAACCAGAAGAGCAACTAAAAATTGGATTGGATAAACTGGTAGGGAGTGGTGGATTTGATCTTTTGGAAATGACTTTTGCTGGTGTGGAAAATATGAATCCTGGAAGGAAAGCGAGAAAACGAATTTTTCTTTCGGAAACAGCTTATAAAGGAGAACGTGATAAATTAAAAAAGACTTTGCAGTTATGGGCGGCGGTTTTAAGCTCCTCTGAAAGTGTTGCCGACATGGTTGAAACAAGTGAGACAAACATAAAAGTGGCAGAAAGTTCTTTTAAAAGTAACATGAGCAAAGCAATTGAGGAAACAAAAGATCTGGAAAAATCATATCGGTCTGTAGCATTGTTCTTTAAAAATACAGAAAGTGCCAAACTAAAAAATGTATCGGTGATGAATGCAGATCTTGAGCAATTAAAAGATTTGGACGACACCAGATTTATTGATGCAGTTAGAGAAGAACTTGTTAATAGTTATGACAGACTGGATCTGCGAGACAATTATGGAATATTACTTGTTCCGGGCTATTTGGGTTCAAACAAAGTTGTTGAAAAATGGGCAAAAATTGCACACGAAAACAAGGTAATGCTGGTAACCGATTTTGAACACCTCGATAACCCTGATGACGTAATGGACATGTTCGAAATTGCCAATTTGGCTGGAGGAGACATGTATAGATCAAATGTAATGATGGCCTGTAACTGGTTGGTTGGCAGAGATAAATTTGATGAAATTGGGGAAGAGGAAGAATTATTTGTTCCTCCATCTGGAGCTTTGGCAGGTACAATTTACAATACTCTTATGTCGCAAGTTGCCGCCGGAAAAAAACATGGAGGACTTAACGAAGTAGATGGAGTAAAATTCGATTTGAAGAAAAGTGAAATTGCAAGTCTCGAAAAACTTGGCTTGGTTCCAATGGTTAACGAATATGGAAAAGTGATGGCATTTTCCGCAAAAACACTATTTAATGGAGATAATTTAGGACTACAAACTTATTCGGTGGTTAGAGTTTTTGACTATGTAACCAAAGTTATGATGGACTTTTTAAACCGAAGGGCTTTCGAAAACTTCAATGTAAAAACACGAAAAGAGATTTTGTCGCAAATTGTTAAATTTCTCGATAGTGTTACAGGTCCCGGAAAACTAATTGAAAATTTCTCTGTGAAAAGGTTTGAACAAGATCCGGTACAAAAAGACCGAATATATCTTGACATTCACATGACACCTTATTTCCCGGCAAAAAATTTCATGATTAAAATGGATGGACAAAAAGGAGATGATGGAACAGAATGGGATTCAGACTATTCACAAAACTAATTCCAATAAATTATCAGTAGAAAAATTTATGGAGAGTTATTTCTTACTGATACAAAATGGGAATTAGTTTATAACAACAACGTACGTATAAATTTCAAGTATTAATCTTTAATTAATAAGTTATGTTAGCAAGGTCAAATATTTCGATGGAACTGGATGGTAAATCTCATCCAATTCAAAGTTTTAGTTTCAGCCTCAGGCAACATACCGACCACACCGGTCAGCCCGCTTCAGAAACATTGGGAGGAGAAATCCATTTAACAATGGAATCTACAAAAGACAATGAACTTCTGGAATGGATGTGCGATAGTTTCATGCGGAAAGATGGAAAAATAACTATCATGAAAAGTGAAGAGGAAGGTAAGTTAAAGGAGTTTGAATTTAAAGAAGCATTTATGACAGATTTTAGCGAGTCGTTTGGCGAATCTGGAAACGGTTCAATTTCAGTATCGTTGTCGGCAAAGGAAATATCTATGGGAAATGCCACTCATGAAAATGAATGGTTGGACGATTAACCGGTATTTACAACCTTTTTTATTTTGAAACTTAAATTTATAAAATTCAAAAGTTATGTCATTTAAAGCAATTTTTAAAACAACCGGTAAAGAGTTCAGGGTATTAAGTTCAAGTTATAATGTGTACCGAGCAGTCGATGAAATGGGGCGCCCTTCATCATCTACAATTGGTGGCGAAATTAATATTTCAGTAGAATCAACCGGAGACAATTTATTTTTTGAACATATTTCAATAGGAGAAATGCTCAAGGAAGGAACAATTACATTTATAAAACGGAATGAAGAATCGACAATGCGGGAATTAAGTTTTCAAAAAGCATTTATTTCTTCTTTTAGCGAAACATTCGATCATTCTGGAGGAGCTGGAGCCATGGTTATATCAATAACATTAGTTGCTCAAATTATTAAAATGGGGAATGGCGAAGTAATAAATGAATGGAGCTCATAAAAAGAGAATTTTAAAGAATATTACGAATTCGATTAACTAAGGGTTTAATTCATAAATAATTTATGAAAATTATTTACTATGTCATTATCTGCTAGATTATATATAAAAGGTCATCAAAATGAAAATAAAGGCATTCGTGTATTAGAATGCGATTTTGAATTTAATCAAATCACAGATCAACGAGGTTTGCCAACATCAAAAGTAGAGGGCGGTAAAATAAATGTTTCAATTGCCATAGAAAATGACGCAGAATTATTGCAGTGGATGTTTACCGAAGCTGCCGATAAAAATGGGAAAATTGTTTTCATTGGACGAGAAAATGGGAAATCGCTTAAAACAATTGAATTTTGGAATGGAAGATTAATTCGATATTTCGAAGGTTTTACCGAGCATGCTGAAGTAACAGTTAGAATCACCATCTCGGCAAAAAAAATATCCATTGCCGGGGCAACACACGAAAATGTTTGGTCGGGTTATGATTAAATAAAAAAATGAATGGTCAGCACCTTGCCATTCCAGTAAAACTAACGCAACATAAATATTTTAATATGGCACTGGCGTCGAAAGTAACAATTGAGATTGACGGGAACGAGGTAAAAGATTTTTTAAATCTTAACATTCATCAAAGTATTTATGGTTTTAATGAATTCAAAGTAGAATGCCGGTTAGATACTTTTGAAGAGGTAGATGGTTTTGTTATTGATTATTCAAAAAAATTTATTGGCGCCATAATTATCATTTCAATTGATGTAAGTAAAAAAGGTGACGATAGTTCGCCTGACAATTTTATTTTTAAAGGAATTATTACCAACGTTAAAGGTGTAAAATCCGGATTATCACAGTCAAACCAAGTTGTTCTTTCAGGTAAAAGTCCTGAAATTTTACTCGATGATAATCCGGGAAGCCGTTCGTTCGAAAATAAAAGTTTAAAACAAATTGTTGAAGAAGTTTTAAAACCCTATCCTCGCGATTTATTAAAATCGAAGATTAGCCCTAAAACTAAGGTACAATTTGAATATACCGTTCAGCATAACGAAAACAACTATAAATTTTTGCGTCGTTTGGCAACAAGGTTTGGCGAATGGATCTATTACGATGGCAAAGAATTTGTTTTTGGGGTAACTTCCGGGTCGAAAACAGATTTGATTCTGGGAATCAATCAGTCTGAATTTAATTTTGATATTAACCTGAATCCTGTAAATTTCAAATATAAATTTTACGATTATCATAAAGAAGAATCCATAGAAAATACTTCCACAAAATCGGTCGGAAAAAAACAGTTAAATGAAATTGGTGGTTTGGCTCACGATAAGTCGGTGAAACATTTTTCACACCAGGCACAATCGTATTATAATCATTTAAATGTTCCTAAAAGCAATTATGCCAAACAATTAAAAGATGTAGTTGAATTACAGGAAAATGCACAAGCTGCAAAAATGTCTTCGGTCAACGGGTCGAGCCAAAATCCTTTGGTAAATTTGGGAGGAAAGGTAAACATAAAAGCACTTAAAGTTGATAACAAAGGCAAGGTAGATTACGGCGAGTATATTATTACATCAATTACTCATACATGTGATAATTTAATGAACTACGAAAATAAGTTTACTGGAATTTCGGCGGAAGCAACAATTCCTGATTATACCAATCCCGAGGCAATTCCAATAAGCAAATCTCAAAGTGCTGTTGTTACCGACAATAAAGATCCCGATAAATTAGGAAGAATAAGAGTTCGTTTTTTTTGGCAAGAGAATAGTTACATGAGTCCATGGATTAGGTCGGTTAATCCATATTCGGCCAACGGAAGAGGATTTTATTTTATTCCTGAAATTGGAGATGAAGTTCTGGTTGAATTCGAAGAGGGCGACGCCGAGAAGCCATATGTTGTGGGAAGTTTGTACCATGGAAAGAATAAACCGCACGATGCCTGGCCAAATAACGACAACAGTATTAAAGGAATTGTTACTAAAAGCAATTTGCGTATTGAATTCGACGAGGGGAAAAAGGTAACTACAATTGATACTCCGGGAGGCAATAAAATAGTAATAAGCGACGACGAGCAATCTATTTTACTACATGACCAAAATAGTAATAAAGTAGAACTGTCGCCCAATGGTATTGTTTTGGATAGTTTGAAGGAAATAAAAATTAAGTCGAATGAGAAAATATTAATAGAAGGACTAAGTGGAGTTGAGATATCGTCAGATGGTGGCGATGTAAATGTTAAGGGGATAAATATAGACCAAAAGGCAAGTGCAGAATTCTTAGCAAGTGGGGCAGCGCGTGCAGAAGTTTCGGGTGCAATGACTACAATTAAAGGCGATGCCAATGCAACGGTTGACGGTGGACTTATGACAACTGTGAAAGGTGGAACAATAATGATAAACTAAAAAAAATGGGACAACCAGCAGCCAGAATAGGCGATATTCATACTTGCCCGATGCAAACACCTGCATTTCCGTCTCCCATACCACATGTTGGTGGACCAATATTGGGACCGGGAGTTCCAACCGTTTTAATTGGCGGACAACCGGCAGCAGTTATGGGTGACACATGTACTTGCGTAGGTCCGCCGGCAGCAATAGTTAAAGGCTCAGCAACAGTTTTGATTGGTGGCCGGCCAGCTGCACGTTTTGGTGATCCGACTGCTCATGGCGGTACAATTACCGCTGGCTTTCCAACAGTTTTGATTGGGGGATAACCCAATTTTAAGAAGTTTTTGTAGAAGCTCTAATTATTTTAGGAGAATGTGTTGAATGATTTCACAAACGTAAAAAAAAAGTCATGAGAAGACGATATGGATTTTTTCCAACATTTCCGGCAGACCGAACCTGGTTTGGAGTTAGTACTCCTGGTTTTAATAAAGGTAGCAGAGAAACCCCTGTTGAACGTCAACAAGATAAAGTGTTAAAAAATATCGATGATTTGGTAAAGTTTATTAATAAGGAGCGAGCTTCTGGGAGACATGGACGAGCTCAGGTTTTATACGCCGATCTATTTTTCGCTACCATGTTTTGGATAAACCGTCATGCAAAAAATAGTAAAATGGATGATCGGCGCAGAAATGCAATAATGTCTTTACAATCTCGGGTGGGATTAATTCTGAGTCAGCTTTATGGATTACCTGCTGGAGCAGTTGGCCCCAAATTAAAAGAAATTGTTGGGAAAGGAGTTGTCTCTGAAAAACAAGGTGGTTTAAATGAGGGGACGGCAATTTCCAGAGTGTGGCGAGAATCGTACAGAATTGTTTTTATAAATGGTTATGCCTGCAGATTTGATTGTCTGAATATTAGAAATCAAGTAAAAGATAAACTGGTTTTTGCTAATTCCTCTGATTATTATGATTTCGAAACGCAAACATTTGATAATGGCTCGTCAAGTGATTTAGATGGTCATTATAGATTAGGGAAATACAAATTGTGTAACTACGTACTTTCCGTTGACAACAAACTCTATCTTGCACCAACTCAGGCTTCGGGAATGAATTTACCAATGACCCCGGAATTCCATTCAAATATTTTAGCAAATGCTCCGGTTCGTTGTTCGGGTACAATAGGGGTGGAAAGAGGAATTGTAAAAGTTATTACAAACCAGAGTGGGCACTACAAGCCTGGTTTACATCGAATTAGATATGTGGTGGACTTGCTTAGGATGGTTGGAATGCAAAATGTGAATAATATTGACGTAAGATATGAATTAGCGAACAGAACGATTAATACTTGCAAAGCAGGGCAACTTTAATTTGAAATTTTATGTAGCTAATTATTAATTGTTTATAAGTTATTTAGTACAAGTTTGTACACCAAAACTATTCAGTAGAATTTATAAAACACCTATAGGGCAAAACATTTGCCGATTGTTCCTCAAGTTTTATTAACAAATCTGCTTTAAGAAACTGCAATTCATCTTCATCAATTTCAGTGTGCGATTTTGTTAGGGTAAGGTAAATATCTAAAGTTTGAATAAATCCAACATCAGTAGATTTACCGGTTTGTAGGCCCTTTTTAATGACTACTTTTTTTAGCAGATTTCCAAAATGTTCAAAACAAAGTGCTTTTATGTCCTCTTTTGTAACCACTCTTCCGTGCGAAAGTAGTGCTTTTCGATAGGCATTTACCCGTTCTTCTGTGTCCATACTTTCGTGTCCGCATACAGAGGTTGTAATTATTGACAAACTATCTGGTAATAAGTCGCTACCGTCGTAAACAAAAAGTTTATCGCCGCTTTTTATTTTATTGCCAAATTTTCCATTAGTTGTCCAAAATTCAATAAAAAGAGTGTCGTCTTCGGGATGAGATTTTAGCAATAAATAAGAAGTTTCTTTTTTTACGACATTACTTTCGCTAAGGCGTTGATCCAATCTGGTAATGGTTTGGTTTAGCTCTTTTAAATCGGAGGCAATCATATCGGCGCCAATTATCGAAAATGCTGCACTTTCATCTCTTAATAATTCAAGTAAATAATTTACAATTTCGGCGGCATTTCTGGTATCGAACCTGCCCACACCTCCATGCCTGATTATATACGTTCCATTCTCAACATTATTAATACCCGAGAATGATTTAATAGAAAAACTATTTCCATTACTACTCGTTACCCTTTTCATATCAAGAAAAATTTCTTGAGTTAAAAGAGGAATTATGTTAATGAATTCCCTTGATGACTGGGTGAATTCATTTAAATGACGGTTAAATACAGGGAAACAATTTATCGAACAAAACAAATCATCGATAACTTCGGCAGGTAAAACTTGTGGAAACTCAACCCTTATCCAAATTAAATTATCTTCTATTTCTTCAAGATCGTTTTGCGGAAAAAGTTCTAAAAAGGCTTTCGGATATTTTTTATCAGATATAATTTTGGATAAGTTAAATGAACCATCTGATAAAGTTTGAAATTTCTTTTTATAAAACCGATTAACGTGCTTACATACTTTTGTGGTTACATCTAACTCTTGTGTTAGTAATGAATCAAGGCTGTTTGCTTCAATAGTATTTTCGTTTGATAAACCTTGAGAAAATTTAACTGATTGACTATTAATCGACCACTTTCCTTTAACCAACGATTCGTAAAAACTATTTTCGTAAACTTCGTTTCGTAAGTCGAAACAAATAGACAATCCATCAATCGATTCAACATCATTGTGAATTTGCAAGCCAAACCAAATTTCTGAAATTTTTTGTGTTCTGTTGGAACTTCCCATTCCCACAATTTCTTTTTCTATTTCGTTTTGAAATTTGAATATTTTAGAAGAAGAAGCCAGGTATTTGATTTCACCGTTAAACAGTTTGTAATTTCCAGCCGGTGTAAAAAAAACAGGTTTTTCATCGGAAGAATGTTCACCCGGGATAACATATCTTTTATTGGTGTAGAATTGGTAAAACGGGTCGATTGAAAAAACAGGTTCAACAGATTTTGCTCTAATAATGGCATGGGCAGGAAATGGTCCGGTAATTGGTTCCGGAGTTAATAATTCAACCAATTTTTCAAGAACCCGCGATTCGATTGAATTTATATCGTTTGATATTTTTGCTAATTCATTTGAAAGTGCTCCAAGAATCATTCCTACAAAGGGGTCGAATGAATTGGCAGCTTGCGTTTCAGGGAAACCCCAAATGCGAGAAGCATTTTTGATCATTCGATTGCTTATTTTTTCTTTACTTTCTTGCATTATTATTGTCTAATAATATGATAATGGACCAATAAAAAACTGGTCGGTATGCGAAAACGATTCATTTGTAATTACCAATGTTCCTAAAACTTTCAGTATAATTCTACTTTTAATCCGTCGTTGAAACAGTCTGTAATCAATCTGTTCCAGTTGTACGTCAACCCGTATATTTGTTAGGCGTTTTTCTTGTTTTGCAATTGTTTTTTGAATGGAATTTATTAAACGTTCCCTATAAACTTGCGAGTTGACTATATTTTCGAAATCGTGTTCCCAAATTTCACATCCAAATGCAACATCGTGTTTACATTCACCAAAATACGTAACAGAAATTAAATGTACCATTGCCGCCACAGACTCGTGTAAAGTGCATTTCGGATGCTCTTTTTTTCGACTTATTCTTTCGAACTGTAAAGGCAAATTATAATAAGTATTGTTCATAATTTAATTCTAACTGGTTCTCTAAATCGCCGATTCAAATCCCAATACCGATCCTTCTTCTTTTCCTTCCAATATGAAATCACGATTTTTTAAATCTACAAGTATATTTAATTTAACATCTAATTCGGCAGGAATAAAATAATTAAAAAAGCAAGTCAAAAATTTTGTCGCATCACCATTTTCCAGATAATCAGCAACACCGTTATTTTTTAGTGGCCCAATGTTAAATTCCATTGTTTTACCCAGATTGTTGAAGGTTTCTCCGCAAACAAAATTAACTCCAAGTTCACTTCCGCCAAGCGTACAATTCGTAAATATTAAGTCACTACTTTCTATTTCTCCTTTTCGAAAATCCACGTTTCGAACTATCTTAACTTTTACTTTTTCTTCTAAAATTGTTTCTAAACATTTTGCTGTGAGAGTGCAGTTGCCAACTATTCGATG
>Ga0307988_1001811_pt1 | contig 11345 bp, 6 predicted proteins | sample EllFjometagen183_FD_203166 | JGI IMG/M metagenome (GOLD analysis project Ga0307988, IMG submission 203166) | Marine microbial communities from Ellis Fjord, Antarctic Ocean - #183 | ecosystem: Environmental > Aquatic > Marine > Unclassified | place: Southern Ocean | collected 2014-10-08 | reverse complement strand
CAAGCTGTGCGAAAGAGGTCAAGGCTGATCCGGGGAAATATATCGCCCAGCTTGAAAAAGAAGGTGTAACGATCGAAACGGCGCTGAGGCCCCAGGAAACCTGTCCTGTCATGGGTGGCAAAATCAACAAGAAATCTTATGTGGATGTTGCTGGAAAACGCATTTATGTCTGCTGTGCCGGATGTTTGGATACAATAAAAGCTGATGCAGATAAATATATCAAGGTACTTGCGGACCGTGGTGAATCAGTCGAAACAATCAGCAAATAAACGCTCTCTCTGTGCTGTGTACAAAAGGCGGTGCCACTATGGCGCCGCCTTTTTTGTGGAGAGCTGGTGTGCTGCAATGCTTTGCAGGTGCAGCAATCTGAGAATGTTTGTATCTATTATCATGAAAGAAATAAAAAATCCCCAATGGTATGGGGATGAGGTGGGGAAATAGAAGTGTGAATTTCGATGTGTTTCAGCTTCAATTCTTTGTGCAGACTTATTACGGTATCACCATGACTACAGCATATCAGACTTCATCGAGAATGCCCCGCACTTTGGCGAGAAGATCAGCAGGTGAGAAGGGCTTTTTCATGAATGCGAGCCCCTTGTCGATAATATCGCCAGTGAGAATTGATTCATCGGTATAGCCTGACATGAAGAGAACTTTCAAGTTCGGAGCTTTTACTGCGATATGTTCAGAGAGCTCTTTTCCACCCATGCGCGGCATGATGACGTCGGTGATAACCAGAGATATTTTGCCGGCGCTCTCTCTGTCGAAGACTCTCAAGGCCTCTTCGCCATTGTCAGCCTCGATTACCTGATAACCCTGACGTGACAGCACACGGTTAACCATTCTCCTGACAGTTGCCTCGTCCTCGACAATGAGCACTGTTTCAGCGCCGCCGGGAATATCGTCGAGTGCAACTTTAAGGGCCTCGGCTGCGGGCGCTTCAAAACTTCTCGGTAGTAAGAGTGTGACAACAGTGCCTTTGCCCTCATCGCTTTTGAAAAATATTCCGCCGTCGTTCTGATCAACTATGCCGTAGCTGGTGGAAAGCCCGAGACCAGTGCCTTTTCCCTCTTCCTTCGTTGTAAAAAATGGTTCAAAGATATGCGAGAGCGTTTCTTCATCCATACCACAGCCATTGTCCGTGATAGTGAGACTGGCGAAATCACCTGCACCTATACCATGGAAATCACAGGGGTTACGAGAATCGATAGTGATATTGGCAGACTCAATTATGATTTTTCCACCATCAGGCATGGCATCACGGGCATTAACGACAATGTTTGTAATGACCTGTTCCATCTGGCCGCTGTCCATCATAACATACCAGAGGTTTTCGTTAGGAATTATCGCAAGCTCTATATCCTCGCCGATCAGCCTACGCAACATCTTGTCCATGTTAAACAACGTTTCATTCAAAAGGATAACTTTTGGTTCGATGATCTGACGGCGTGAGAAGGTGAGAAGCTGACGTGTCAGGTTTGCGGCACGGTCTGCGGTGGCTTTAATTTCGATGAAATAGCCATAGCTGGGATCATCCTCAGGAATTGTCATAAGGGCGAAATCAGAATAACCCAGAAGTGCGGTCAGCAGGTTGTTGAAGTCATGGGCGACACCACCGGCAAGACGGCCGATGCTTTCCATTTTCTGCGCCTGAATAAACTGTTCCTGAAGTTTTATTCTTTCGCTTATATCGGTTACTACCGCCTGATAATATTCGATACTGCCGCTGTCATTTTTGCGTGGTCTGATTGATACAAGGCAGTGCAGTATCTCACCACTCTTCACCGCCAGTTTCACTTCATGGCTTTTGACGTTCCCGCTGTCTGTGAGGAGTTGAAAAATTTCATCACGTTCATAGAGATCGGAGAAAAACGAGTCGAATCGCTGTCCGATGGTATCATCGCCGTATTCAAAAAGCACAATACCGGATTTGTTAATATCTATAATAAGTGAGTTGTCAGGTTCGAAAACGATTATCGGATAGCCGGAATTTTCGAAAAGATCCCGGTATTTCTCATCACTCGAAACTAATGCCTCAACCGAAAGCTCCCGAACTTCTTTTTCACGTTTCATTTCCTCGGCAGCGTCTTTAAGCTGTTGGCTGTGTTCTTTGAGGCTCATTTCAAGCTGGCTGTTTTCATCAGCGATGCGCTGCTGGGTTTGCGCTGTGAGATGGGAAGCAAGAAAGCACCTGCGATCGAATTTTTCCATCATGTAGCTTGTAACAATGCCAATAATAACGGTGGCAATATAATAAAAAGCAGCAAACAAAAATGCTGTGCGGTTCAATAAATTCCAAAAGCCGGTAAAGAAGAAAAACAAGGCTGCACTGCTCAGTAATGTAATAAGCACCCAGGGGAAACGAAGCCTGAAAACTGCAAAAGACATGAGGCTGATAACGATAAGGCTTGTAACAAAGGGAGTGTCCGAGCTACCGCCAATTATAACGGCCTTGTTCAGAATTTGAATGAAAAGTGTTATGCACCATACCGAAATCATAGCATGGTGATATTTTTTCAGTGCAGGCAGCAGTGTGAGTATGGTAAGGGCCAGGAGTATTGGCGCAAAAAAGGCGAAGCGGTACAGGTGAAGGCGTGAGCTCAATTCCGGAGCTACAAGCGAGTCAGTATAACTCATAAGCAAGTATACCAGCAAGGATGTGGTGAGGGCAATACCGGTGATTAAGCGCATCCTCTCATCGTTTTTCCGGCGGTACTCACTTTCGAGCGGCTCAGAGAAAGACAAAGACAGGGGATTCATGGCATATTTTTTGTTTTCAATTTGAGTATCTATTGACATGTGATAGCTTTCCTGCCGAGAGACGGTGTGTAGCAACAGTGCTGCAAATGGGGCTCTAAATCAAATAGAAGATGATAATTTGCAAAATCACAACACCTCAACATAATGAATATATCATTTCGGGGGCGATGTGGCAATCATTGAAATTTATCTTTCCATTTTCCTTGATATATATATACTATATAGGTATAACTTACGAAAGGAGCAGGAATGAAAATTATTGTTATAGGAGCACATCCCGATGATTGTGAATTTTTTGCCGGGGCTACAGCCTCTATGTTTGTCGAGCACGGGCATACCGTCAAATTCGTATCCGTGACAAACGGCGATGCAGGCCATCACAACTGTCCACCGGAGGAGCTTGCTGAAATTCGAAGGCGTGAGGTCGAGGCAGCAGACACTCTTCTCGGTGTGGAGTGGGAGATACTTGATCATCACGATGGCAGGCTCACGCCTGATCTCGCTGTACGAGAAGAGCTTATCAGGATAATACGCGAGTTCAAGGCTGATGTTGTCATGAGCCACCGTCCCTGGGATTATCACCCCGACCACCGTAACACCGCGATACTCGTGCAGGACACCGCCTATATGGTGATTGTTCCCAATGTCTGCCCGGATACTCCGGCCCTTACGGTCAATCCGGTCTATCTTTACCTCTATGACGAATGTCACGATCCGATACCATTCAGGCCTGATGTCATTGTCCCTGTTGATGATGTCTTTGAGCGCAAAGTCGCGGCGTTTGACCTGATGCCCTCACAGTTTTATGAGTGGCTACCCTATACGTTCGGCGCGCTTTCTGATGTCCCGGGTGACCACGAAGAGCGGAAAGTCTGGCTTGACGATCTCCTGCGTGACTGGATGCAAAATCCATTTCCTAAGGAGACAATGTCCCGTTATGGTGGCGACACCGATATGATCGAGGCCTTTCAGGTCTGTCCCTTTGGAAGGACACCCACGGAGAACGAGCTGTATGAGATATTCCCCTTTCTTCCGTCCGGCGGCATCCGCCTGAGTTGAAAAAGAATAGGGAGGATTTCCTTCAGCGTTATTATGAGTCTTCCCCTCTATCCTCAGGAGAGAGGGGGCCGGGGGTGAGTGGCGAAAACTTTATAGCCTGACTCATATGTCAAAATAAGCAAATGAGATGCTTTTTATTGATTTCGTGCGTATAATAAAGAATCTGTGACAATTTTATACAGTCCGATGAAATGAAAAGACAGTTTGAACTACTGACATATTCAGCCGGAGTCACGGCGAAAGGAGTCGTCATGAAACGTCGAACATTTATGAAAACAGCAGGTGCGGCGGGTGCGGGAATGACACTTACTGGCGATAACAATTCAGTCGGAGCGGACAGCATGACTAAAGGCGATACTATTCCCAAACGGCCCTATGGTGACACGGGCATTCACCTTTCGATCATCGGTTTTGGCGGAATGGTGGTCAATGGCGCGGAGCAGTCGGTTGCGGATAAAGTTGTCCGCGATTCGATTGAGGCTGGCATCAACTATTTCGATGTGGCACCCACATACGGTAATGCTGAAGAAAAGCTCGGCCCTGCACTTGAGCCCTTCAGGAAGGATGTTTTCCTCGCCTGTAAAAGCACCGAGAGAGGTGCAGCCGGTCTCAGACGCGAGATGGAGCAATCCCTGAAGACGCTCCGAACCGATCATTTCGATCTGTATCAGCTTCACGCGCTCACCACAGCAAACGACATCAAAGAGGCGTTTGGCCCTGGTGGCGCTATGGAGGCGGTTGAGAAGGCGAAAGAGGAGGGGCTCATCAATCACATCGGGTTTTCCTCGCACTCGGTTGAGTCCTCAATGGAGGCGCTGGAGCTTTTTCCCTTCGACAGCATTCTGGTGCCCATTAATTTTGTCACCTGGCATAACGGCGGTTTCGGGCCGCAGCTAGTCGAGTATGCGAGGAAACGCGGTGCAGCTGTGCTGGCGCTGAAGTCCATGGCATTAACCAGGCTCCCCCAAGGCACCAAACGTGAGGACCGCCCCTACAAAAACTGCTGGTATGTGCCGGTAGAGGATGACGAACTGGCGTTGAAAGCCCTGCGCTTTACCCTTTCACTTCCGGTGACTGCGGCCGTTCCGCCGGGGGATGAGGTGCTATACAGGCGCGCCATGAAACTGGGGACCGCCTTTCTGCCCTTATCTGCACAGGAGCAGGATGAACTGAAACAGGCTGCCGGCGGTGTCGCGCCTATGTTCAGCTATCCCTCGGGAAGCTTCAATCTGACCGAAAAGGGATAAAGGTGAGTTGACAGGATCTTGCGAAGAGAAAACTCTACGAGTTACATGAAACTATCAGCATGTTAAAATTTATAAGAGGAAGAGAAATTGCTTATGAAACGCTTTTCACGTTTTTTACGCTTATCTTGCTTTTCACGCTACGCAGCATTTTTCGCGATCTTTATTCTTTTGGGATTCAGCGGAAGCGCCCAGGACGCCAAAAAAGTTACACGAAACTATGTTGGCGATACGAGTTGCAAGACATGCCATGTCTCGGTCATGAAAAGTTTTGATGGCAATATTCACGAAAAAGCCTATGAGGTACTGAAAGGTGATGAGCGCTTTAAAAAGCTGAAAGACGAGGGTAATCTCAGCCGCTGTTTCCCCTGTCATGTCACCGGCTACGGCGAGAAAGGCGGCTTCATCAGTGAGGATGAGACACCAGAGATGGCTCAGATCAGTTGTGAGGGTTGTCATGGCGCTGGCAGCGAACACGCTGCTCTCGGAGCGGACAAAAAAGAGCTGAAGCAGAAGACCATCAAACGTTACCCTGTCTGCTGGAAATGCCATTTGATACATCGGCATGAGAATTGAGGGACCGAGGGTTAGGGGCTATCACTCAGACCATAAACCGTCCACTGACGGTGACGGCAAATCCCTTGACTTCGCCCTGCCATTTATGTTAGAATTAGATATACGAAATTTTTATAATCCTACCATATAACACAGGAGTCTTTTATGTACTTAGCCAATCGCCTTAAATTACTTATGCCTGTCATAACGCTGCTTCTGGTCGCAGCGCTCTTTCCTGCTGATGCGATGAGTCAGCGTGGGACACGCGAGAATATCAAAATCCCTGATATCCGCGGTTATCTGACACTGAAATGCGATTTCCACATGCATACGGTTTTCTCCGATGGATCGGTTTGGCCGACAGTCCGTGTTGAGGAGGCCTGGCGTGACGGTCTCGATGTCATCGCGATCTCCGACCATATCGAATACCAGCCGCATAAGCATGATATTCCAACACAGCATAACCGTCCCCACGAGCTTGCGAAACCGTCAGCGGAGGCGTCCAACCTCATCCTGATCCGTGGTACCGAGATAACACGCGCCATCCCTCCGGGACACCACAATGCCATATTTACCACCGATAATTCGCTCCTCGAAGTGGATGACTTTTATGAGTCTGTCAAGGCCGCTACTGACCAGGGAGCGTTTATATTCTACAATCACCCCGGCTGGAGACAGCCAGAGGAAAAATCCGTATGGTTTGAACAGCAGACCGAAAATTTCGCAAAAAAACGTCTGCACGGCATTGAGGTTGTCAATGGCGGAAGCTATTATCCGCTGGCGCACCAGTGGGCAATCGATAAAAAGCTTACGATGATGGGCACTACCGATGTGCATAATCCGCTCTATTTCGATTATGATTATTCCGTTGGCGAACATCGCCCGATGAACCTTGTCTTTGCCAAGAAACGTACGGCTGAGTCTGTCAAGGATGCCCTTTTTGCAGGCCGCACTGCAATCTGGTGGAAGAACTACCTTATCGGCGACGAGAAATACCTCCGCCCCATATTCGACGAGACAGTCGAGGTTATTACCAGCGAGCTGACTATCACCGGGAACGGTGGGGCAACGCTCCAGGTTTCGAACGATTCATGTGTCAGCTACGAGCTGGAAATCGGCGACTCAGAGTTTGTCACCGCGCCAAAAAATGTGACACTGAGCGCTGGCAGGACAGTCCGTATCGCACTGAAAAAGAAGGATGCTGACGTTTTCGGCAGGAAAAAAATACGCCTTCCAATCACCGTCAAAAACCTCTATGTCCTCCCGAACACAGGCCTTGAGGAAGAAATCACCTTCTCCATGCGTTTTGAAAAACCAGCTGAGAAATGATGCGGAGTAAATGAACTACCCTGGAGCAGGGCATTGTTTAACAAATATGACCCCCTGTCCTGACGGACATCCCCCCTGAAAAAGGGGGGTTGTCGCTTCGCGACATAATGAGTAAACAAACAGCAGGTTTTTAGCGCCGCAAGCTTCCCCCCTCTTAAGAGGGGACACGGCGTAACCGAGGGGGTAGTCTTTACCTAAAGCACCCCGGAACTAGCTCCGAGGAATTCTCTTGATTAAATATGTAAAATCTTTCATTACTCAATCATACAACACAGGAGTCCGTTATGTTTTGCATCAAACGCTTCAAATGTATTATGCCTCTTCTTACGCTTCTTCTGATTGCTGCGATCTTTCCCACTGATGCACTGAGTCAGCGTGGGACACGCGAGAACATCAAAATTCCAGACATCCGCGGTTACCTGACGTTGAAATGTGATTTCCACATGCACACGGTATTTTCCGATGGTATAGTCTGGCCGACAGTCCGAGTCGAGGAGGCCTGGCGCGATGGTCTCGATGTCATCGCGATCACCGACCATCTTGAAGGCCAAAAGTTCCGACGTGATGTTCCAACACAGCATGACCGTGCCCACGAGATTGCGAAACCCGCAGCGGAGGCGTCCAATATAATCCTGATTCGCGGCACTGAGATTGCGCGCTCCCTAATGCACCATAATGCCATTTTCACCACTGATAATGAAAGCATCTTTATTGATGATTTTCATGAGTCCATTCAGGCGGCAGCTGATCAGGGCGCATTCATTTTCTACAATCACCCCGGCTGGAGACAAGCTGAAGGGAAATCTGTGTGGCACGAGCAGCAGAACGAGATTTTCGCTAAAAAAAGTCTACACGGAATTGAGGTTGTCAATGGTCGCAACTACTATCCGCTATCACACCAGTGGTGCATCGACAAAAAACTCACCATGCTGGCCAATTCAGATGTACATAACCCGCTCTATTTCGATTATGATGCATCAGCAGACGAGCATCGCCCGATGACCCTGGTATTTGCGAAGAAACGTACGGCAGAGTCGGTCAAGGATGCGCTCTTTGCCCGACGCACAGCAATCTGGTGGAAAAACTACCTTATCGGCGACGAGCAGTATCTCCGCCCCATTTTCAACGAGACCGTCGAAGTTATCACCAGCGAGCTGACGATCACTGGAAACGGTGGAGCAACGCTCCAGGTATCGAATGACTCCTGTGTCAGTTATGAGCTTGAGATCGGCGAGTCCGAGTTTGTCACTGCGCCGAAAAATGTTACCTTAAGCGCAGGCAGGACAGTCCGTATCGCATTGAAAAAGAAGGATGTTGAGCTTTTCGGGAAGAAAAAAATCCGCCTTCCCATCACCGTCAAAAACCTCTATGTCCTCCCAAATACGGGCCTTGAGGATGAGATCACTTTCTCGCTTAATTTTGACAAGCCAGCTGAGAAATAACGGACAATGATATATTCAATCGAAAGAAAGTTCCTCGACGTAAGATTCGGGGAACTTTCTTTTTTTGTGAGCGTATTCGATATAAATGCCAGATATGTTGGTGGTGTCAGTGAAAACTTGGAATTGTTGTAGATTGTTCACACCATGAGGTGCTCTGAATCCTGTCACTGTACGGAGTCTTTTTACGATGATTTTTACCAAAATAACATACAGCCGCCCTTGTGTTTGTCAATTCGGGAAAACGATGCATATAGTGGGCGATGAAAACGATCTATTATACAGTGGTGTTATTTGCACACGCATCTTAAGCGGAATGTTTAATATTGATAAATATACTGGTCAAAGCCTTTAGTGGTAACGGAACTACTGTCGGCGAATCCGGCTAATTGTCACAGTTTTTATATGTTGAGACAAAGTGCCTACAAAAACAGCTTCATGAGGCTTGCTATTAGCAACTATTACTGTTTGTTAATATTAAAGATATGAATTGTGGTATGTGTTGGCATGTTTATTGCGTTTATTTTATACGCCACAATACCTTTGTACAAGTGAAATACTATAATGGGGTATATGCAGTGATAGATGAAAATAAGACAAAAGAGCAGTTGATTGCTGAGCTTGCTGAACTGCGAAGATGTCATTTCGACGAGGCATGCAGGGAAAATCGTAGTCTGACATTTGCAAAGATACGGGATGTCATCTGGGGTATGAGAACAGCAGATGATATCTGGACAGTTGCCGCTACTATCCGTGAGGGGCTTGAGCTTCTCAATGTGAATTTCAATGGTTTCGGGATCAACACGGTCAATTCGATTGAGGATGAATTATCAGTCAACGTGTGGGAGGTTGGCATTGATGGTGAATGGCGTCACGGAATCGGTTCAGAAGGTGAAAACGTAATTTTTGATGTTTGGCGCAAACAGACAATCAACTACCGGACGAATCTCAGTGATGAGGACCGTTATGATGAGAGCGCTTATCTCGAAAATAATTTCAACTCTCCGGTGCGCTCTGTTATAGATTTTCCTTTTTCTCATGGGACACTTGCACTAAACAGTCTGGAAGCGGATGCGTTTTCGGCAATAGATATATCGTTGCTTGGAGACATGGCCCGAATGTTATCCGAGGGTTTTAAACGTACTGATGATTTGCGAAAGCTTGAAAAGTATACTGCCGGCCTGGAAAAAGAAATTGTCGAGAGAAAGAAAGCGGAAAAAGCTCTCAGGGAGAGTGAAAAGCTTTTTATGGATATTTCATACAGTATGGCTGACTGGATTTGGGAGATTGACAGTAATGGAGTCTTTACCTTTGCTTCCGGAAAAGTGAAAGAGGTGTTTGGATATGAGCCTGAGGAACTGCTTGGCAACACACCCTTTGATTTTATGCCGGAAGAGGAAGGCGTAAAAATAAAGACGCTGTTTTTTGAGTTTATGAATAACAGAGAAGAAATTAACAACCTTGAAAACTGGAATGTTTCAAAAAATGGTGACCCCATTTGTTTCCTGACGAACGGTATACCAGTATTTGACAAATATGGTGATCTGTCCGGTTACCGTGGTGTTGACCGGGATATCACAGAACGCAAACTTGCTGAAGAAGCGCTGAAAAAAAGCAAGCAGTTTAATGAGACACTTGTTAACCTCAGTCCTGATATTCTCTATATCTATGATATAATTGAAAAGAAAAATATTTTCAGCAATGACGGGATTGTCAGAGTGCTTGGTCACACAGTTGAAGAGGTTCAGGAAATGGGCAGTGAGATACTTCCGATCCTCATGCATCCGGACGATTTCAAAAACTATATTGAAAATACTGTCCCGAAGTATTTTGATATAAAGGACGGTGAGCTTGTTAGGCACCAGTACAGGATGAAGAATAAAAATGGTGAATGGCATTGGCTTGACAGTAACGAAACGATTTATCTCAGGCAGGCTGATGGCTCTCCGCAACAGATTTTCGGTGTCATACATGATATCAGTGCAGCCAAGCAGGCTGAGGAAGTATTGAGGCAAAGCGAAACCTTCTTGAAGGACGCTGGGAGAATGGCGAAAGTTGGCGGCTGGGAGATCGATCTGAGAACAAAAGAGCTTGAATGGTCCGAGGAAGTTTTTCATATACACGATCTGCCTCTGGATCACAAGCTTGATGTTGAGAGTACGATAAACTGCTATTCACCTGAGCACAAACCGATTATCTCGGAGGCTATTGCGAACGCTATTGATCATGGTGAATCATTCGATCTCGACCTGAAGCTATTAACTGCCAATAAAAAACATCGATGGGTGCGTGTTCTTGGGAAACAAATCAGTGCAGATGGTGTGCCGGTTAAAGTTTCAGGTGTTATTCAGGATGTCACCGATCATAAGCATCTTGAAGAACAACTGCAAATCCGTGAGCGTATGGATTCGCTAGGTACACTTGCCGGGGGTATCGCGCATGATTTCAATAACCTTCTTGCCGGTATCATGGGAAATCTGGATCTGCTTCGCATGGACATTGATATTTTGCCCCCTGATCAGCAGGAAAACCTTGTTGAGGCACATAATTTGTGTAAACGGTCGGCAAAGCTGATAAAAAGTTTCCAGTCGCTAACCTATGGCAGTGTTTCGGTACCCGCAAATGTCGATATTTACAAAATTGCCTCTGAAGTGTTTTCAATTTTGTCAAGAACCACAAATAAGCTGATAGAGAAGAATCTTGATATAGAGCCCAACCTCTTTTATGTTGATGGTTTGGCGGAGCAAATCCATCAGGTCTTTTTGAATCTTGGGACAAATGCATTCCAGGCAATAGAAGAGAGTGGTGTAACTAAGGATGACTATATAAAAATATCAGCGCGGGAGTATGAGGTTGATTCAGAGGTCATTGGCGGGCTTTCAACGGGTGTTTATACGCACATTATGTTTGAAGATACTGGCTGCGGTATGAGCTCAGAGGTCATACGCAAAGCATTTAA
>Ga0307988_1001810_pt1 | contig 11346 bp, 10 predicted proteins | sample EllFjometagen183_FD_203166 | JGI IMG/M metagenome (GOLD analysis project Ga0307988, IMG submission 203166) | Marine microbial communities from Ellis Fjord, Antarctic Ocean - #183 | ecosystem: Environmental > Aquatic > Marine > Unclassified | place: Southern Ocean | collected 2014-10-08 | reverse complement strand
TAAAACAAATCCTTTTGAATTTTTCATTTTTCCTCCGTTTTTTAGGTTTTTATTATTCTGTTCATAAAATTCGCGCAAATCAATGAGTTTACTGAATAGTATGTCAAGAAAAATTTTGACGATAATAAAAGTTAAGTACATTCTAAATGCGATATTGGGCTGGCCTGGTGACTATTGTCACAGGTAGGGAATGTGCTGAAAACCTTAGTGAAATCTACTTTGATGTCTATAATAGTTTATGCTTATTTGAGTTAAGATATTTTCGATTGTCAGATGACGAAAATTTCCACAATGGGTCAAGTGAAAAATCTCTACACATTTTTTAGGGGAAGTATATGGACTGATGTCAGGACTGAAGCATTCGGGTTGATGGTTGAAATTTATAGAAAGAGACTTAATCGCCTAAAAATAAAAAATCTTGACTCTATGATGTGTCGAATATTTTTAGGAATGTATATGAAAAGAAGCAACCCGCTTCACCTTACAGTTCTCATTAAATAGTTTTGAGATACTTGCTAAGGTCGAAAAATACTATGTGGAATTTTGGTGCAATTTTTATGACAAATTAGTCATTACCAAAATTCATAAATAATATAGATACTAAACGGGTGCAATTTTTTTGCACCCGTTTTTTTATGCTCGAAAATAACAAGGAGGTTACTTGGGCTGGAGAGGAAGAGGAAAATCAAAAAAAAATCCTGAAATACCAAAGGAAAAAGTTAATCGTCAGATCAGGGCTGCCAGTGTGCGTTTGATTGATGAGAATGGTGCTCAGGTAGGTGTTGTGTCTTTAGCAGAAGCTTTAGCACATGCAGGGAGAGTTAGTTTGGACTTGGTAGAAGTATCACCAAGCGCTAAGCCACCAGTGTGTAAGATCTTAGATTTTGGTCAGTATTATTATAAGAAGACCAAAACCGTAAAAGAATCTCGTAAAAAGCAGCATGTAGTACAGACAAAAGAAGTGAAGTTTGGTCCCAATACAGAAGAACATGATTTTAATTTTAAAAAAGACCATACAATCAAGTTTCTGTCTCAGCACAACAAGGTAAAGCTCACAGTTCGTTTCCGTGGAAGACAGTTAGCTCACAAAGAGATTGGATTTCAATTATTAGAACGTCTCGTGAAACAATTGACTGAATTGATTGTAATTGATGTAAAACCTAGGATTGAAGGTAGAACAGTATTTACGGTCATTTCACCTAAGAAAGAGATTGATAAGATCTTGGATACTTGGGTAGATCCTGCAGAAAAACCAGAAGAACAAGAATAACAAGAAATTAGATAAATAGTGACCTAGGAGGAATTATGCCAAAATTAAAAACAAGAAGAGCTGTAGCTAAAAGATTTAAGGTTACCGGAAGCGGTAAACTGAAAAGATCTAAAGCTTATAAAGGCCATATTCTTACAAAAAAGTCCAGCAAGCGTAAGAGAAATCTGAGACAAGCCGGGTTGGTTGGCAAGGCAGATGCACCAAGAATGAAGCGCATGTTGGGATTGTAAGAAAATAGGTAAAGGAGAATATAAATGCCACGTTCAGTAAATAATGTTGCACATAATGCAAGAAAAAAGAAATATTTAAAAGCTGCCAAGGGTTACCGCGGTGGAAGAAGTAAATTATATAGAACAGCCAGACAAGCAGTAGAAAAAGGTTGGTTGTACGCTTATAGAGATAGAAAGACTAAGAAAAGAGAAATCCGTAAATTATGGATTATCAGAATCAATGCAGCGGCTAGATTGCACGATATGAAATATAGCTCATTGATTGGTGGTCTGAAAAAAGCAAATATAGAAGTTGATAGAAAAGTATTAGCCCACTTTGCTATGCACGACGCAGCTGCTTTCAGCAAATACTGCGAAATTGCTAAAGCAAGCCTGTAAGACATATTATTTTTAATCATCCCGGAGCTTTTACTCCGGGTGTTTTTTTTTATAAAATTATAAAATTTGGATAAGAGGAATTTCCCAAGTGAAAAAAGAACTAGAAAATACTCTTGAATTAGCTAGGAAAGAGATCTTAGAAGTTCAAACTCAACACGATTTAATGCAATTAAAATCACGGTTTGTTGGTAAGAAAAGCGTGCTTAACAATTTCCTGATAAAAATTGGTTCATTGCCTAAAGAAGAAAGGCCTGCCTTTGGTCAGATTGTTAATCTTGCAAAAACGGAATTAGCAGAAATTATTACCACCCGAGAACTTGAGATCAAAGAAAATAATTACAAAAAAAATCTACAAGCAAATGAATTAGATATCACCATGCCTGGACGTAAGGGAAAGCAAGGTTCTTTGCACCCTATTACAAAAGTCTGGCGTGAAATTGAAGATACTTTTATCAGCATGGGGTTTGAGGTGGCAGAAGGCTTTGATATCGAAGATGAATTTCACAATTTCGATGCCCTGAATACACCTCAAGATCATCCGGCGCGTGACCTTTCCGATACCTTCTATATAGAAAATGATGTACTTTTACGTACGCAAACTTCTACAGTTCAGGTTCGTACTATGGAAAATCATCAGCCACCAATTAAGATTATTGCACCAGGTCGTTGCTATCGTAATGATAATGATGCTTCACACTCTCCTGCCTTCCATCAAATGGAAGCACTGGTAATAGATGAAGGTATCAGTTTTGCTGATTTGAAAGACATTTTAAACATATTTGTAAAGAAGATGTTCGGCTCAGAAATCGAATCACGCATCCGTCCTCACTTTTTTCCATTCACAGAACCGAGTGCAGAGATCGATATTGTCTGTGTAAATTGTGGTGGAAAAGGGTGTAACGTTTGTAAAAACCAGGGTTGGCTGGAAATGGGCGGAGCTGGAATGGTGGATCCTAATGTATTGGATACTCTTGGTATTGACTCAGAAAAATACACCGGATACGCTTTTGGTTTGGGAATCGATCGTGTAGCTATGTTGAAATACAGAATTCCTGATATGAGATTATTATTTGAGAATGATTTAAGATTTTTGAAACAATTTAGTAAATAAACGTATTGGAAGATAATAGGTTGAAAAGATGAAGATAAGCTATAAATGGTTAAAAGAATATATTGATATAAATTTGTCAGAACAGGAATTGGAAGATCGCCTTACCTTTGCCGGTATTGAGGTGGAATCAATTGAGAAAATGGGAGCTACTTTAGCTCAATTGAAAATTGCTAAGATCGAAGAAAAATATCAACATCCAAATGCTGAAAAGCTTTCTGTCTGTAAGGTGAATGATGGAACAGAAACTCTACAGGTAGTATGTGGAGCACCAAATTGCGCAGCAGGACAGAAGATTGCCTTTGCCCCTGTAGGCACTGTCTTTGACGATTTTAAAATCAAAAAAGCGAAGTTACGTGGTGAATTTTCTTTCGGGATGATCTGCTCTGAAAAGGAATTGGGATTATCGGAGAATCATGATGGGATTATGGTGTTACCAGAAGATGCTCCTGTGGGAACTGATCTGGCATCTTATCTCAACCTTAGCGATACTTGCTATGAAGTGGAGATCACGCCAAACCGTCCTGACCTGCTTGGCATGATCGGTGTAGCAAAAGATCTTTCTGCTCTATTGCACTTGCCTGTTACATTACCTCAGCCTCAGTTACCTACTGGAATATCTAGTATCGAGCAGGAATTGAAATTAGAAAATCAAGCAGAAAAGATATGTACTCGCTACATTGCCAGAATAGTGAAGAATGTGAAGATCGCAGAATCACCTGAATGGCTGAAGAAGAATTTATTAGCTGTGGGAATGCGTCCGATCAATAATGTGGTGGATATTACAAATTTTGTGATGCATGAATTTGGTCATCCTTTACATGCTTTTGATTATGATAAACTTGATGATCATAAAATCATTGTCCGTACAGCTACCGTGAAAGAAAAATTCCTAGCTTTGGATGATAATACTTATGAACTTACCTGTGATGATCTTGTGATAGCTGACGCCAATAAACCTTTAGCTTTGGCCGGTGTAATCGGTGGCGTTGATAGTGGTATCACTAAAGAAACTACCAACATTGTATTGGAAGCTGCAAATTTCAAATATTCAAATATCAGAAAGACTTCCGGTAGATTAAAGATTTTTACAGATTCAAGTTATAGATTTGAACGCGATATGGCTGACGAAACTGCTGAGCTGATCAGTCAGCGTGCTGCACAATTGATCTTGGAAATTGCCGGTGGGGAATTGGTGGAAGGTAAGATCGATTCTTATCCAAATCCTAATCCACTTAATCAGGTTAGTATTCGTCCATCACGTGCCAGTAAATTGCTTTCCATCGATGCGGATAAACCCAAAATTACCAATTACCTAGAAGCATTAGGCTTAAGCTTGATTTCTGAAGAGGATGATCTGCTGACTTTCGAAACTCCGGCAAATCGTAAAGATCTGACTCGTGAGATTGATTTGATCGAGGAAGTGATCCGCTTACATGGTTACAATAATGTTCCTGTTAAAACTGTTCCCCAAAATGTGATGAACAATAAGTATTTTTATGCTCGTAGAAATATTCAGGATTTACTGGTTTCTTATGGATTTTCAGAGCTGGTAAATTGGAGTTTTGGTGATCCTGAAGATTTGAACAAATTGCAGATCGCAGAAGATGATACCCGCCGAGATTTGGCTAAGTTGAAAAATCCACTGGGAGCAAGCTTTTCAGTGATGCGCTCTACTCTGATTCCAAATTTGCTGAAAAATGCTGAATATAATATCAATCATGGCACCAAGAGCTTCAAGACCTTTGAAATGGCAAAAGTTTTCACACGTAAAGAAGAGAAATTGGCTAATGAGAAATTGCAACTTTGTGGTCTATTTACGGGGCAATTAGATCCCCTTTATTGGAAAGAACAACCACACCAAGTTGACTTTTTTGATGTGAAAGGGATGGTGGAAGAGCTGGTAAATAATCTAGGCATCTCCAAAATCTCGATTAAGAAAAGTGCTGAGAATTTTTATCAAAAAGGACAAGCAGCTGACTTATATTATAAAAAACATCTTTTAGGCAGCTTTGGTAAACTAGATCCTAAAATTGCAGAACTTTATGGCATCGAATTACCTGTTTATCTTTTCGACATGAAATTCGATAAGATATTTGAATTGGATATGATAGGAACTCCTATTTTCAAAGCAATTCCAAAATTCCCTCCAGTATTGAGAGATCTTTCTATTTTAGTTAGTGAAGAATATTCTGTTCAGCAGATTATTGATACAATTTCAGAAACAAATCGGAAATTAATTCACGAAGTTGTTTTGTTTGATGAATATAGGGGTAAAAATATCAAGGTCGGCTACCGTAGTCTCACTTTTAACCTGCTTTTCGTGTCTGACACAAAAACCTTGACGGATGAATACACAAATAAAATCGTTCAAAAAGCGGTCAAACGCTTAGAAAATGAATATCATATTGAAATGAGGTAGGAAAATGGAAGATCAAAACAGATTGAGTTTGAACGACAAAATTCAAAAATTAATTAATAGTTATAAAATTCTGAAACAGAAGTATAATGTGTTGAGCATCGAAAGAAATAATTTAGTTGAAAAATACCATCAGGTAGAGCAAGCTCATGGCACCGCTATGGAGCAGATTGATAAATTTAGACGTGAGCTGAATGAGAAGAATGAAGAAATAGAGATGATGATGGAAGATAATTCACGTCTCAATGAGCAGGTAAATGGTTATGAAACCAAAACCAAAAGTGCACTTGAGCAGCTTGATGATGTGTTGGGACAGTTAACTGATCTTTAAGATTATTAGATAGGAGCAGGAAGTAAAAATGCAAGATGTAGAAGTTGAAATACTCGGTAGTATTTTTCGCTTTAATACGGATGATCCTGCCCATTTGCAGCAAATGGCCTCTCATTTAAAAACAGAGTTGGATGAATTGCAAAAAGAGGTTAATACTGTTGATAGAACTAAATTATTGGTGTTTTACTGTCTGCAATTGACAGATAGATATTTTTCTGAGAAGACAAATTCCAACAATTTATTGGAAGAGAATGAGAAAATTGATCATCTTCTGGATGATCTTGGCATAGATTAAATGAAATTACGCCTGCGGTATACGTGATATTTTATTGTTCTAGAACTAATTTCGAAAAGGAAGCTAAGCTTTCTACGGCGTATAAATCGTACAAGATACGGGCTAACAATGTAGATTTCGGCACGGCGTCCACCTTTACAAAGGTTCGGAGACAAAACAGTACACGGTATCGCGGGTTAAATAAATAAGAGAGGATATATAAATGGATCCAATATCGATTATTATCGGTTTTGTCATTGCTTCGGTAGTTTCTATTATCTTGGTAGTGATGAAAAAAAATCTTAATCGCAAAAACATCCTTGTTGCCGAAGAATTGGCCAAGAAGATTGTAGCAGATGCGAAAATAGATGCTGAAAATGAAAAGAAAACTGTTGTACTGAAGGCTAAAGAAGATTGGTTTAAAGTACAAGAGCGCTATGAAAATGAAATTAAAACCCGAAAAAAAGAAGTACATTCTCTAGAAAGAGTGTACAATGATCGCGTAAACAAACTAGATAATCGTACTGATAATCTAGATAACCGCGAAAAGAAGTTGAGTGATTTTGAAAGAAAAGTTAACGATATTAAAGAACAGGCCCAAATCAAGAAAGCTGAATTGGAAGATATTTTAGAAGAGCAAAATCGCAAATTATCTGAAATCGCCAGACTTTCTCGAGAAGAGGCGGTTGAGATCTTAAAAAACAACTTGAAAAACAAAGCTCGCCAGGAAGCCGCTAAAGAATTACGTCAGATAGCAGAACAGACTAAGCAAGACTCTAATAAAATTGCTGCTGGAATCATCTCTACTGCTGTTCAACGTATTGCTGTAGATTATGTTTCCGAGACTACTGTTTCTGTGGTGTCATTACCAGATGATGAGATGAAAGGTAGGATTATCGGGCGTGAAGGTAGGAATATCCGTGCTTTCGAAAAAGCTTCAGGAATTGATTTGATTATCGATGATACTCCAGAAGCTGTAGTACTTTCAGGATTTGATCCTGTCCGTCGTGAAGTGGCTCGTTTATCTCTGGAGAAATTAATCTCTGATGGAAGAATTCATCCGGGACGTATCGAACATGTAATTGCTAAAACAGCTAAAGAGATGGATCAGGAATTGATCAAAGTTGGTGAAGAAGCTTGTATGGAAACTAATATCCACAATATCTCACCAAATATCGTCAAATTGATCGGCCGTCTTAAATATAGAACAAGTTATGGGCAAAATATTTTGCATCATTCAATGGAAGCTGCCTGGGCTTGCGGAATTATGGCTGCTGAATTGGGACTTGATCAAGAACTGGCTCGACGTTGCGGATTTCTGCACGATCTGGGTAAAGCAATTGATCATGAATTTGATGGCTCTCACGCTAAGCTTGGTGCAAATGTTGCCAGCAAAAATGGTGAAAGTAAGATCGTGGTTAATGCGATTGAAGCTCATCACGAAGAAGTTGAGTATCAATCTGTATACGCAGTACTTACTCAGGTTGCTGATGCTATTTCAGGGGCTAGGCCAGGTGCTAGAAGAGAGATGCTGGAAACCTACATGAAGCGTTTGGAAAAATTGGAAGAAATTGCCAATTCTGTCGAAGGTGTAAATAAATCGTTTGCTATTCAAGCAGGTCGAGAATTACGTATAATCGTAGATCCTACTAAGGTTACAGATAGTAAATCTGCCTTCATAGCTTCTGATATTGCTGCAAAAATAGAAGAAGAGATGCAATATCCAGGTCAAATTAAGGTAATGGTTATAAGGGAAACACGTCAAACAGCAGTTGCTAAATAAATTATGAAAGTTTTATTTATTGGAGATATATTCGGGAAAGCCGGTCGATCTATTATAATCGATCGGCTTCCTGAGCTTAAAGAAGAGTTATCTATCGAGTTTTGCGTGGCAAATGGTGAAAATGTAGCGCAAGGCCGAGGAATAACCGAGAAGACTGCCAAGCCGCTTTTCGAAGCTGGTATCGATGTGTTTACTAGTGGAAATCATCTTTGGGATAAAAAGGGTGCTTTGGAATTTATTAAATCAGAGCCTCGCATCTTAAAGCCGATTAATATTGCTGAATCTGCTTACGGAAATGATTATTATTTACATCAATTTTCTGATGGTAGAAAGATCGCTGTTTTTACAGTGATAGGTCAGGCATTTATGGGTCCGGCAGACTCTCCGTTCCGAGCTTGTGAAAAGATGTTAGCAAAACTTCGGAAAGAAACTTCCACAATTTTGGTGGATTTTCATGCTGAGGCTACAGCCGAAAAACGGGCATTAGGCTTTTTTCTGGCTGGTAAAGTAAGCGCTTTATTGGGAACTCATACACATATTCAAACTGCAGATGAAGAGATCTTGAAGCCTGGTACAGCGTACCTCACAGATGCCGGAATGACTGGCCCGCACGATTCTGTAATTGGTGTAAAAAAAGAGATTATTTTAGAAAAAATGATGTCTGATATGCCAAAGCGTTATGAACCTGCTGAAGGTGGGTTGGAGCTGAACGGAGTCTATCTGGAGATAGATGATGAAAGCGGTCGTGCCGTGGATATCAGAAGAATTAAGAGGAAATATAATGAGTAGGAAGTTACTTGCAAAACCTTTAATCAAACAGATCTATGCTGATCTAAAAGCTGAAATAGAAGAGAATGATTGGCATCCACATTTAGTTATTTTGCTTATCGGTGAAGATCCGGCTGCAAAATATTATGTGGAAAATTTACAAAAAAAAGGTAAGAAAAAAGGGATCACCGTTTCTACGAAATTATTTGATATCACTATTACCCAAACAGAATTATTGTGGGAGATCGAAACCTTGAATGAATCTACCGATGTTGATGGTATTATGCTACAAAAGCCACTTCCTAAACATCTAGATGAATCTGAAATCGTGATGAAGATTAACCCGGATAAAGATGTTGATGGTTTCCACCCTTTGAATATGGGGAATCTTGTTTTGGGTCGTGATGGTTTTATTCCATGCACACCTAATGCCGTATTGAAAATATTAGATTTTTATGAGATTGAAACTAGTGGTAAGCATATTGTAGTAATTGGTAGAAGTGATATTGTGGGAAAACCTTTGGCAAACTTATTGCTCCGCAAAAATTCTACCGGGAATGCTACTGTAACAATCTGCCACAGTAGAACAAAAAATTTGGCTGAACATACTTTACAAGCTGATATAGTGGTGGCAGCTATCGGAAAAGCTGAATTTGTGAAAGCAGAAATGTTGAATGAATCAGCAGTGGTAATCGATGTGGGAGTTAACCAAATACCTGACCCTGAAAAGGGTTATCGTTATGTAGGTGATGTGGAATTTCAAGCAAGCTTTGAGAAGGTAGATTCTATCACACCAGTTCCGGGTGGAGTTGGTTCTGTGACAACAGCTATGCTACTTTCAAACGTGCTGAAAGCATATAAAAAATTGCGTAAGTAGTTAATTTCTTGACGGAAATAGAACTCAATGTAAATAAAGCGCAAAACATAGTAAAATTATGAACAATATAGGAGGATTTAATGTTTAAAGTTAAGAAGGCTTTAATATTAACAACTGCAGTTCTACTCATAGTGCTGGCTTTTTCAGCATGTGGTAGAAAAGGTGAGCTAAATCCAAATGTTGGTCCTACAATTAAGATCACCTCTTATGAGGGTGTGACGGACACAACAGGGATCGATACAGACAATCCTGCATTATTCCAGCAGAAAATCTACTGGGAAGCTAATGATGTGGATGGTGTGGTAGAAGCATACGCTTACAGAGTTGTTGATGAAAATGGCAATCCGTATCTCGATGGTACACCTGGGCATAGTGTAGTTGATGAAACTGGTTGGATTTATCATTATAATGATGGTGCTGATCAATCAATCTCATTAGCAGAAACAGATCAAAAATCTATCTGGACTAATAGCGTTTATTCAGTAATCAATTTTCCTGCTAATATTGGCGGCGACAGTGCTGTAGTTGTGAGTAGGTTTGACGTAAAATGTAAAGATAATGATGGAAACTTAAGTATTGCTGTAGATAGCTATGGCACTGAAGTTTCTCCTGCTTCTGAATATGCCAGCAAGTTCTTTGCTTCTTATTCATTGAGTCCTGGAGTTAATATCAGCTCGACTAAAGGTAACCTAAACGGTAAACAAGTTGGTCGTGGAGTTGTTTTCCAATTTAGTATTCTTGATAATGACCCATATGTTGGTGCTGTACCAGATTATTTCAAATTCAGATTAGAAAAACGTGACCTGCTTGGCCGTGTGATGTCTGAAGAAGATGGTGGATACCAGGCTGATACAATTTATAGCACTAAAGATCAGGAAAATGTTTCTCGTTACCTCGTAACTGAGTTTACAGATCCTTCTCTTTTATTCAATACTTATGCAAGTGGTGCTCCTCAAGATTCTACTTACCTCATAGTTAGTTCAATTGACTTGGCAGGTATCGAATCTGATGAGCAGGAAGTTGGCTTTGCTGTAAAAGACGGCTTCTATCCTGACACAATTGTTTTCAGTGGAACAAGTTCTGGTAGTAATGCTATTTATGCTCTTGGAGATAACCATTTTACTACTTACATTGCCAGTGAAATTCCTACAGTATTACCCTCTACGCTTACAGTAGATGGTACACATTTTGCTACTCCGTTCTGGATTGACAGTGAAGGCTACTATTCTGTAATAGGTAGTAATAACCTGAATGTTTATTTGAAGTGGGGTTATAAGGGTGAATTTGAAAGTGATAATCCCAATAATAAGAAAATTGGTACTGTAAAAGACGAATTAACAGAAATAGAATATTTTTCTGAAATAAGATTTTACGACCTTCGGTTAGATGGCGAAGCATATTTTTATGCACCACTTCCTGCTGATGATTACAACGTAACTGATGCTGATACAGGAAAGGAATGGATAAGAGTTCCTGTAAACTCAGATATTGCACAGGAACTTACATTAACAGGTTTAGGAACAGGAACGCATAAATTTGAAGTTAGAGCAATTGACCTTCAAGGTGTGCCAGATAAAACTCCTGCTGAACTGATTTTTAAAATCGTTGATCCCACTCCTGTATCGGAGAAATCTGGTATTTTGATTATTGATGGTGATGGTGATGTAGCTCCTGTAACACCTGATGAAGCTATTGATGCTTTTTACCTTGAGGCTTTGAGTGATTATACTGGAAATATCGATGTGATAGAAAGAAAAGATGAAGGAGATAACTTCAGTTTACACTTCTCAACATCTTCTTTATCTCCAACAGATTTAGTAAAATATAGAACCATTATATATCATGATGGTAATTATGGTGAAGGAAAATTCTGGAAAGAATTTGATTCGATGAACTTATATCTTCAAA
>Ga0307988_1001809_pt1 | contig 11346 bp, 11 predicted proteins | sample EllFjometagen183_FD_203166 | JGI IMG/M metagenome (GOLD analysis project Ga0307988, IMG submission 203166) | Marine microbial communities from Ellis Fjord, Antarctic Ocean - #183 | ecosystem: Environmental > Aquatic > Marine > Unclassified | place: Southern Ocean | collected 2014-10-08 | reverse complement strand
TTGTTGTTCTGACTTTTTCTCTGTAAAGAGTTTTTGCTAATTTGATATCTTCCAGATATTTACTTCTAAGTTCTGGTTCCTGTATATAATCGAGTACTACCTGTGATAGAGCTTTGAAAGCATTTTCCGCATATATACATTTTCCTTCTTGAGTATCAGAATCTTCCAGTAATAGTTGTAATGCCCGGCCTAGGTTTCTATGTCCTATTCCGCGTTGACCAAACCGTTTAGTTATGTCTGGTTTTTGCTGTAAATCATCTATAAGTTCAATTAAAGCTTTAATGCTTTTGTCACCAGCTATTTCACCGGCTGCCAGTTTTCTTATTTCAAATGATGTGAGCTTTTCTGAAGCCGGTAAACGAGTTAATACTACTGCGTTTGATACAGCAAAATTCAGGTTTGGGTCAACATGCAGTTCTTCTCCGCCCATGGTAGTTTTTTTATGAGGTCCAAGTGAGTATTGAGTTAGCTGTTTCTGAAGCTTATAATCAGTGTTATGGCCGAAATAACATATTCTGCATCTGTCAACAATAGGGGATTCTTCTTTGGCACTGATAAACCTATAGAATTCTTCATTATTACTGGTTGCAATTATCAGAGTATCAATTGGCCATCTATATCCATCTATTTCAATATTTCTATTTTGTATTACTCCCAGATAGACCTGTACCAGGTCAATTTTATTTTTAAATATCTCATCACTGAAGTGAATTCCACCTCCTGCAACTCTGGCAAGAGCTCCTATTCTTAAATCTATTCGGTAAGGGTTATTTGTATCGGCAATGTAGAGTAGTCGCTGTACAGACTCCTCTCCAAGTAAGTCTTTGGCAGAAGAAGTTATTTTATCCCTAGCTGAATATTTACCTGTAACAGTACCCATAGTCTCACTCATTGGAACAGGTACTATTTTTATGAAAGATTTCATCTCTTCAAGTGAACCATTGGTATATTCTCTGATTTCATTTAAAATATATTCAGAACATGCACCTAATGGTCTATAGTGTTCATTTAAATGTTCGATTAATTGATCTTTGAAGCCAATTTCTGCTAACTTTTGTAAACTTTCCTGTTTTGAAGGGAGGAGGTTCATTGCAAGAATGAGAGGGTCTTCAAAAGTCTGAGATTCAATTTCAGTAAGTTTTCCATATTTTACAAGTTTCTCAAGGTTCGTAAATCTGAAAGTAAATTTTCTATTAGCTTCCAGTGAGAGAAAATTTCGGTAAGCATTACATACATAATCAACAAAAAAAGTTTTACCATTGCCAGGCTCTCCTACAAGGACAAATGCCATTTCTGAGGAAGAACCTTTTTCTGCTGCATCCTTTACAAATGCGACAAAGCTATTGATTTCATTATATAGGCCAATAAGGTGTTTTTCTTTCTGTCTAAAAATCTGAAAGTCATATGTGGTTTTGCCGTTAACTTTTACCTTTTTAAAGGCGTTTGGTCTGTCGAGAATCATTCTGGATACTGATTCAAAAACATTCTCAAACTTTCTTTTCCCATTAAGGACTTCATTGATATGAAAATCCAAAGTTGAACTTTTATTGTTTTGCATAATATCCCCCCTTGGTTTTATAAGCCTTTACTTATATGAAATATTCAAATTATTAATGAACAAAAATGTAACACTTTTTAATTGTAGATAGATTCCGTGCTAATACATCTTTACTATATTATAACCCTTTATAGTGGCATTTGTCAAGTGAATATGTTTTTGAATATTACAAGTATTAAAAACTACAAGTGTTATACAAAAAATAACTTTGCTATTGAATAAATATCGAGCTGCTCTTATAATTATTTGTAATTAGATACGTATTCAGTAAAAGACGTATTTTCCCTATAGGAGTACCGCCCCGCATCTGCGGGGCGGAAAAGCCACACGCTGTTGCGTTTGGTTGACCTGCTTAAGCAGGAACTCCAACGGTGTTCACTTAATAATAGCTTTCAGTTTTACGCCTCGGCACGCTGATAACTAATAACCAGTTTTTGCCCACTCATTCGAGGGGCTTTGCCTCGGCACGCGGATAACTGATATTAGTAGTAGCCTATGAGTTTATACTCATTTAAACCATAAAATTAAAGTACTTATTCAGCTATGGAAAGAGATTCATATCAACTTAATTTTTTGACAGAACGTTTTGTTGTCAGCAGGTGGAAAACTGATATCGGCAAGATTGTTAAGGCAAAAATAATTGAAGCTATTCAGGCATCTGAGGAAATTGATTTAATACTGGAACCATATATATTAGACCATCCTGAAAATATTGATCCTCACCATTATCCTCATTATCCAAAATCGGCAATGAGAAAAAACCATTTCTTGGTATTATACAATAATAATTGGATCAATGGAATACAAGAAAGATGTCTCCAAACAAGAAACCTGACGTATTAAATTCTCTAAGGATAGCATATAAAGAGGCCGGACTATAGAGTTTAATGGATAAATATTTATTGGAAGAAAGAACATGTCAGAGGAAATATATTCTTTTTCCAAGATTGAAGGAGGAAAAATCTTTTAAGTCTTTAAATATTTGGTTGGGCAGTTATATCTCAGGTCTAGTTTCAGGTTATGCGACAAAGGCTATGAGAGTTTTTTTAATAGGTTTTTTTGTTTCACTTTTTTATTCATGTCTTTATCTTTTTTGGGGAATACCTCAGTTCTATGAAGATTTATGGTTATCTATCCTGGAGTCCATATATTTTTCTTTCGCCACCTTTGCTACTCTTGGATATGGTGATCTTTCTTACGGACCTGAATCTCCCTACTTGAGAATACTTAGTACTACCGAAGCCTGGGTCGGGGCAATTTTTATTTCTCTTTATGTCGTAGTGCTTGGAAAAAAAATATTCAGATAGCTTATAAACAAAAAAGGCTCTTTCTTAAAACTTGTGGGAGAGCCCAAGAATAACAAACTGAAGAAAATTGAAGTTATTTGCTAAAAAAAATATCACTATAGTAGGCTGTTGTTTTTTCGTGAGAATTATCTGTATCAGTCATAATGGCAATATCATTAATAGAATCAAATGTTTCATGAAAATATTTTTTAAAGTCTTCAAACACGTTTCTTTTAATTGTGTACCATGTATCAATTTTATCATTCGAGTCTGAAACTGGAACTATAATAACATTGTTTAGGGCAAATGGATCTCCCCAGCATGAGTTTTCAGTTTTACTGTTCGACCATACATAACATAATGATTTAGTTTCCCAAAAGAAAAATCTACTTTTTGAAATTACATATAGTCTCGCTGCATAATCATCACCATCTTTAGTTTTTTCATTACTGATCTTTAATTTCTTTTTGATTTTCCATTTCCAGGAAAGATATGGGTATTTTTTTAAGTTAATATTGATTTTTTTAAATAAACCAGATGCACTGTTATTGCTGACTGCTTTCAGAACATTTTGATTATTTAATGTCTCGACAGAATAAATTGTTTTTCTATTAAATATTTTTTCTTCCCAGCCCTTGAGACCTTTAGATAAGTTTTCTTCAATAGGATTTACATCCGAAGAGAGACATACTGTACTAATAGTAATACAAAGTCCTATTAGTATATAATTAAATCCCGCACTCAATAATTTATTTTCAGTACATTTACCCATAATATTATTTCACTTTCATTTTCTGATACTAAAATATATGAATAAAAGATTATTCATTCTTTTCAAAGGTTAAAATTCTAATGGTAAAATTTAGTCGCATTTGTTGTCTGGTAAACTATTCAATTTACCATAAAGCCAATCTCTACTACTATTAGCAAGCGTTGTTCTATCTGGATCAAGGTTAACATAATCTTTATTAAATGTATTAAAAGCAGAATTTACTGTAGTAGACATATTATTTCGACCGCTCCTTTCTTACACCCTTTGAAAGGCTTTGGATCTGCTTTCTGATCCATAAATCTACCAGTTGAACTGTCTCTTTTTGTCCAACGACCATTTTGAGGGTTATAAGTTTGAGAGCGTCCTTTTACTGCACCAATTCTTCTACCATCACCTGTTGGAGGATTCTTAGCCATTTTGCTATTACCTTTCTGCAAAATTGTCATTATTAAAAACTATTTTACATATAAGCAATAAGCATGCCAAAAGATAATTATTAGAAAGTAAGTTCTTTTTAAGCTCAGATATTTGTTATTATGGAGAATTAAGCAGATTAGAGGCAAGATAAAAGTAACATGTTTTGCTTTTATATAAATGATTTTACCAAACAAAATAACCGGCATCTCTGGAATTAATTAAAGTATCCAAAGTTTTATTTGAATTTCTAAATCTATACACATCACATGGACTGCATTTTTGGTTATGATTACTTAAGTCAAAACCTTTACTAAATCCAACAGTAAGTTGATTTGTTTGAATATATCTATCGTGGAATTTTTCTGAAACAATTTTCTCATTTGGTTTAAGTCTAATAACAATTTGCTCTTCTTTAGGCAAATCTAATTTCTCTGCAAGCTCTTTGGCTTCTCTATTACCATCGTAAGTATTCCTAGCAACTTTTCGTCTATTACTATTTCATCTGGCAGTTTATTAAAGATATTATGGGTAGTATTGAAATCCAATAAATACGGTTTTGTACTAATTTTATCAACTACAACTTTAACCAATAATTCAGAGTTGAAATAATAATTTACTTCCGATAACCATGGAACAAAGTTCTCATCATCAAAGGAAACCTTGAAATCAATTCTAAAATCATTTATCCTATCGTTATAATCAACAGATACAATATCATCATAAAAATCAGAATTTTCTAAATTAAAAAGTTCCCCATAGTTCGGAAGTCCATAATCATCAGGAGTTATTTCAAAACCAATCAAGATAGATTTTTCTATATCATGTTTATTTATTAGGTTGCGGTAACCTCCAAGATTAACAATATTACCACCTTGTTTTGTAAAGTCAGCATCAGGATTATTCCTATCGATTAACTCAATGGCATAATGAATTGCCTGGATAATAGTACTTTTACCGGCACTGTTAGCACCAAACAATAAAGTTATTGGTTTTAAAGGTATTTTTACAGGCTCACTAATCCCTTTGAAGTTTTCTAAATAAATTGATGTAATTCCTGTACGTTTCAGATTCATTTCATAATTCTCCTTTGAAGGCTCGCTGCATTAGTGAATTGAAATTATCGTCAAGTTCTTTGAGCTGTTTCTGCATATTCTGTTTTATTGCTTTTGTTTTCTCAACGTTTGATGCAAATTTCTGCTGTAATAGTAGTGGAGGCATAAGAATTTCAAAAGCTTTAATCTTTTGAAAATTAAAAGCTTCTCTTGTTCCTCCTGAATTACTTCCTATTATTTTTCTTTGATAAGAGTCTTGAGAGATTGTATACGATAAAAAGATAGGGTTTACTTTATTTTTATCAATTCTTATTATACATACATGTTGGTTTACATTTGCAATGTCATCCTCTCCTTTAAAGCAAGCAACTCTTCCTATTGAGGCACCTGTTATATTAAGAAGTACATCATCATTTTTTACCCAAGTTCTTTTCATTTTATTATGAATCTCATTACTTATGCAATAAATATTTGAATAATCCAAATAATTCATACGTACATTTTGACTTCTAATAAAATAGATTCCACTTCTCTGATATACTGATTGCCCTCCTTTAGGTGTTGAACCACTACTAACTTTTGAAGCAAAATCTGCGATCTCACTTATTGGCCAGCCTTTTGGATTTGTAACCGGGTCTCCGAACATGTGGAGGAAAGTTGATTTTAGGAATTCGTCGCATTGCTCGATTGCTTTTTGACGTTTTTTTCTTAAAGAATCAGCTTTGTCTAAAATATCAGCTATCCGCTTTTGTTCTGGTAATGGAGGTAATAAAATACTAATATCTTTTAAAATTGTAGCAGAGATATTTGGCTGTCCACCACCCATCCCCATAGCGATTAATCTACTTTTTATACTACAGGTATAATAATATAAAAAGAGGGGGTAAATATTTTTTGATGGTAATAATGCTGCGCATGCTTGATTCGTACACGCTGGGATTCTTAGTATAGAGTTTGCTCCAATGGTAGCACCATACATAGCAACTAGAACAGTATTTTTAGGAAACAACTTAGCGGAAGAATTCTTTAGTCCTTGCTCTGTAATAAATTCAGATGCATTAAATAAATCTCGGACTTTTAAGTCACCAGTTTTAATCCATGGAATGTTTCCATTATTATAGTATTCATTTTTGGAACGACTTGGTGTTCCCCCAGAAGTAATTTTAATAACATTTCCCAATTTTTCCTTTTTCCAGTTCATCCAATCATCCTCTTCAACTGTTTTATTCCAGATAAAATTTCAGTTTCAAGCCCGTCAATTCTCTCATGAATCAAATCAGTCTTATAATACTGGACTTTTCTACATATTTTAAACATTATATTTTTTTCTATCATTTTTGGTTACTTTCTATCAATACATCTCTACCTTTATCGCTTAAACGATACTTTTGTAAACGACTGCCGGAATTTTCAGGAATTGTGTATTCTATAAAACCGGCATCTCGTGCAGGATGTAAATAATTTTTTCTGAAGGTTGGTTTATGTTTTATTCCAATAATATCTCTTAACTCGGAACTGCTTTTATTACCAGCAGAAAGAGCATTTAAAACTTTCTTGACTTGCCCTGTGACTGGGTCGTTGACTGGGTCGTTGACTGGGTCGTTGACTGGGTCGTTGACTGGGTCACCTGTAATATTTTTTTCAAAATATTTTTTAATAAACTGTATTTGAAAAGAATTGGAAGGTTCATTAAACTTTAATTCAATTTCAGGATAATCTTTAAGCATTTCCAGTATTTTTTTAAATCCAGATCCCCATTGTTCAATCATTCCACAATCCTTAAAAATGGGACCGAGTACTCTGTTTCTCAACTCTGAAGGGTTATCCTCAATTTTATCAGGATTAATAGAAGGTAATAATGGACCTGGATTTGTTATTTCAAGCATGTCGTCAAATATAGCAACTTTAATATCACTTCCTAAAACAGAGTAATCTCTATGTATAACAGCATTAACAACAGCTTCCCTTATAGCTTCTACAGGATACTCCCAACGGTCAGTACGATATAATTCATCTATTTTTGAGCTGTTTGCAATGTTCCTTTTAATAAAGTTCAAAACTTCATCAGGCTGCGAAAATATTGGTCCATCATAAGTAGCCTGATCAAGCATTATTTCAGTTGTTATACCTTTAAACCTAGCACATTCCACTTTTGAATAAGGAAAGTATTTTGATTTAAAATCTTTATTACAAAGAAGAATAAGTGCATTTGAAAACCTTATATTACCATATTCTTCATTAATAAGTTGAAGAGACATCAGTGCATTCGTATCAATAACTTTCCCTGTTTTTTCTTGATAATATTTAGAAAATTCTTCAATATATTTATCATCAAAAACGAAGTCATAATTTAATACAGAATCAAAAGAAATATTACGTTTACGTCTTTCAAGTTCTAAGATTATATCTTCATTTGCAGTTCTATTTGAGGAACCTACCCTTATGATTGTAGCTTTGTTTTTTCCTCTATTTTTTAAATAATATGGAAGTTGTCCGCCGGGATAAACTTTAATTCGGATTATACTTAAACCATTATAGTTAAATACAGCAATATCAGGAATTACAGTTGGATAGCAGTAATCGTAAATAATATTAGATATTTTTTCTTCAATTTTAAACAAAGAATTTTCATCAATACCAATAATTTCTCTAGGGGAATCCTGAACTCCAATATATATTTCGCCACCTGCTCCGTTTGAAAATGCAATAACGCTCTCAGCCAGTTTGCTTCCATCCGGCACTTCTCTTTTAAATTCGAGCCTTCTATTTTCAGGTTTTTTTATTATTTCGGATATCATGTCAGCATAGCCTCATTTTATTTAATCAGCATTTCTTCAAGTTCTTTGATTCCGTCAGTAATTTCTTTATCCAACTGCATAACTCTAGCAAGAATTACCGGTGGTTCATCATATACAACTTCTTCATATTCTATTTCTTTGTACCTGTTTATAGAAAGATCATATTTATTTTTTCTTATTTCATCAACAGGAATAAAGAAATGTTTAGTGCGTTTTGACTCTTTTAAAGCATCTCTAGAATGAAATTTTGCAACTACATCTGTTAACTCTTCGCCTTTTACTGGTGCACGTTTATCATCGAGAGAAAAACCATCATTTAGAAGATCATAGAACCATACATTATCCGTTACTCCTGCTTTTTTGAAAAATAGAATAGCAGTAGAAACTCCGGCATAAGGTTTGAATACACCTGAAGGCAAAGAAATAACTGCTTCAAGCTGATTATCATCAATGATCATTTTTCTAACAGTCTGATGAGCTTTACTGGCTCCAAACAGTACCCCGTCAGGAACGATTACAGCACAACGTCCACCAATTTTTAGTATTCTTTCCATAAGTACCAAAAACAACAGTTCAGTTTTCTTTGTTTTCACTATGGACTTGATAGAACTGTCTACACTTGAGATATCGACACTACCGGTAAAAGGCGGATTAGCCAATATTACATCAAAACAGTTTTTGGATTGTTTTGGATATCGTTCAGAAAAAGAATTATTCAATGTATCCTGATTTTCAATATGAGGATTTTCTATTCCGTGAAGAAGTAAATTCATAGCAGCAATTCTCAGCATTGTTGCATCAAAATCAAATCCTGTAAACATTCCATTGAAAATATGATCATGATAATCTATAAGTAAATCACCGGGATATATTTTATATTTTTTACCATCAGAATCAGTTTCTTCATATATATGTTCAGGAGAAGAGTATTTTACTTTTAAGTACTCCATAACGCCAACTAAAAAACCGGCAGTTCCACAGGCAGGATCACATACAAAGTCATTAGGTTTGACATCTGCAAGTTCGACCATCATTTTTATAATATGTCTGGGAGTTCTGAATTGCCCTGCTACACCTGCCGTAGTAAGTTTTGATAGTAGGTATTCATACAAATCACCTTTTGTATCATTATGTTCAAGTGGGAGTTTATCAACGGCTTCAACTGCACTTATTAGGAGTGAACCATTTTGAATCATGAACTGTGCATTTTTCAAGAATTTACCAAGTGATTTTTGACCGACAACATCACTTTTAAGAAATGGAAATACTTCATCTCTTATAATTTTAATAAGTTCATCGCCTTTAGAAATATTTACAAGATTTTTCCATTTGAGATGCTGTTTATTTTCTGAAAACATGGAGACAAAATCTGTTTGCATTCTTCTTGATTTTTTTTCATTACGCTCATCCGACATACTAATCATCTTAATAAAAATCAAATATGATATCTGTTCAATAACTGTTAACGGATTAGTAATTCCTCCAGTCCAGAATCTTTCCCATAACATATTAATTTTAGATTTTAATTCGCCTGTTATCATTTTTAATTTACTCCCTACAGATATCAGCTCTGTGTATTTTATATTATTATATACTCAAATTAATCTATCTAATTTTCTATCTTCTAATTCAAGAAGAGCTTGGAGACATTTAATCTCTAAGACAAAAATAGCTTCGCTATATTATATAAGTATTCCATCATTAATTTTATTTACTATCTCAACTATATCATCAATACATTTTTCATTTTTAAAAACTCCATCAATCCCATCCACGTGCATAGTATTAAAAGGAGCTTCATAAAGTTTCTCTATTTCAATTGAACCATACTTAGCAATATGGCTTTTAAGCATATCCAAAAATTTTACCTGAAATGAAGATACATCAGGATGCTTTTGTATAAAATCATCAAAGCATTGATTAACAGCATCATAATTCATTCCGATAATCTGTCTTATAATCAGTTCAATTCGATTGTTTTTTGTTGGGAAATTTTCAAGTAAATCATCCAGAGAAAAATCAGGAGAAGCGTATTTGACTCGAACAATAAAATTATCAAGTTCATCCTTAGTTATTTTTTCACCCGCTTTTATTTTTTGCAATACAGGAGAATCATCAAATATACTGGCAAATAGTTCTTTGAGTTTCATTTTATATTCGATTAATTCCAACCCTTTTAGATTAACTTTGTGTTCAGATATTTCAAAATCCCCATCTTTGATATCAAAAGTCTGATAAATATTTTCTCCTCCTCCACCGGTAGTCATGTACTTCATAATACCACGAAGTTCAATTCTTACTTTTTCTAAAGAATTAAAGTTCAAATTATCTTTTTCCCAGAATTCATTGTTTTGTACAGCCTTTATGGTTTCAATCCTGGCTACAACCTGGCTAAGGTTTACCGGCAGCTTGACCACTTGATTAATTAGTTGCGATTTTAAATCAAGATATTCATTATTACCACGTACAACAGAGTTTTGGGTTTTTAAAATCAGAATATCAAACCTATAAGCTGCTTCTTCTCCATTCAAATTTTTCCACTGCATCAAAGGAGCCATATCATTTCGCAAAGCAAATATAACAGGTGCTGTGAATTTTAAAAGAACATCTCTATTCTGATAAGTTAATTTAGCTTTCCATTTTTCCTTAACGGCTATAGTTTTTTCCGGTAAAGAAGAGATATCTCCAACAATCATATCAATAACTGTTTCAAATACTTCAGGTTCCTGTGTGAGCAATGCCGATTCTGCTAAATTTATTCTTTGATCAAAAACTTTCTGCATTAATGATTTTACTTTTGCAGGTTCATACTCCTGTTCATGCTGATCAAAGTACTCAAAATTACCCCAATGATCAAATATCTGAAAATATTCTTTATCTTTTCCAGGCCCGAGTAAATCTTTACATAGCCTTGTTCCGCGACCTATCATCTGCCAAAATTTTACATAAGATTTTACAGGTTTAGCGAAAACAAGATTCACAACTGCCGGAACATCTATTCCTGTATCCATCATATCAACAGATATAGCTATTGTTAAATCTTTTTTACCTTCATCATCTTTGAAATCATCAATGAGCTGTTCAGCTCTATCAGAATAATTATCAATGACCTGACAAAAAGTAGAGCCATATTGAGAGAACTCATCTAAGAATAATTCATTCAGTAAAACAGCGTGTTTATGGTTACGGGCAAAAATAATTGTTTTACCAACATGAGAACCATCTGCATTTTTCACTCCATTTACCATCAAATTACGAAGAATATTACGATCAGTGTCTTTATTAAAAACATCTTTGCTTATCTGTTCTCTTGAATAATCAATAAGTTCGGAATCTTCAAATTCACTATCAAGCTTTTCTCTTTCCTCTTTAGATAAATTCTTATACTTAATACCTTCTCGTAAAAACTTTGAAGTATGTTTTGTTACTCTAAATGGCGAAAGCCATCTAGGACTATGCGCAA
>Ga0307988_1001808_pt1 | contig 11355 bp, 12 predicted proteins | sample EllFjometagen183_FD_203166 | JGI IMG/M metagenome (GOLD analysis project Ga0307988, IMG submission 203166) | Marine microbial communities from Ellis Fjord, Antarctic Ocean - #183 | ecosystem: Environmental > Aquatic > Marine > Unclassified | place: Southern Ocean | collected 2014-10-08 | reverse complement strand
CTAAAAAACTAAAAATAACATAGGAGGTATATAACTATGAAGACAATTACGATTCAGAGTTGTCCTCATCGGATGAGTAGGCTCCTTATATGGGGAGCTTTGCTGGCACTCGCGTGGGCAGGACTCCTATATGGGGGGACAACAATACAATCAATTTGTGCAGCGGCTTTCGGCCTCTGTTTCAGATCAACAACCTAAAGAGACTCCGGTCTCTTTTTTAGCTAAGGCTTGTGTGGGATCAAAATTTTATCGATTAGATTCAATAACAGGATGAGTTAAGGAAACAACTAAATCAGCTTGTTTTAGAGGATAATAATCACTTATTTAAGTTTACTGCTCAAGGGGGAGAACTTTTAATGTGACTTCTTTGCCAGATTCACATTTAATAATGACCTCAGAGTCAGGCTCAAGGTCTTTAATTTCAGAATTAATAATTTTTTCATAATTACGGCGGTTAAGAGATTTACCATTAATTTGTACTATTTTATCCCCCTTTTTTATGCCTGAATCAGCTGAAGTATAAATAATAGTAGCATTATGACCAATTTTAATATTTAGCCCAGAATTTTTCCATTTCAATTTTGATTGGGCCCTCTTTGAGCCGGTTAATGCCGCAGCCATCACCCACACAGGTTTTTGAGATATCTCTCCCATTGCTTCGAAAGCAGGAATGTAGTTCGAGCCATTTGCTAGCCAAGCAAGCGCATATTCATCCTTGTCTAAATAAGCCTTCCAAAACCTAGATTCAATGCCTGTTGTTGGGGTAATTATAGAATGTCTAATATTATTAAAAGATGCACGAGGAAATTCAAGGGTACTTTCCCAGGTAAATTTTGATGTGAAAATTTGTCTGTATTTATGAATCAAGGGAACAATAAAAAATCCATTTTTTGTGTCAAAGTCCTGAAGTTTACCATTATCACCTTTGTACTTAAAAGAACTCCATACAGACCCATCTTCGCATGACCTAAAAGGTTCAAATTTAATATATTTGGTATGTATTTCTATGTCTGTAGCATCGGAAAAATGAAATACAAATACAACATTATCATGCATGAGTGACTTGATTTTTTTCAAAAGAGGCTTTGGAATATAATAATCTATCCAATAAATATTTTCAGGCTTAATAGATGAATTTTTCTGTCGTTTTCGAAGAGCAAAGCATATTCTATTCTTATTGCTTTTGTAAAACCATTTATGTAATTTTTCATCTATAGAATAACAGGTACTTCTTGATTTAGCAAAAGGTTTAAGTAGCTTACCCAGTTGACGAGTAAACTTATAATATTCATTATAATCAAAAGAAACTTGCCAATCAAAAGTTATTTTAATATTTTTTTTATCGTTGACATTTGTAGTATCGGCAACACGAAAACTTCCTAGCTTTTGTGCTTTATACAGTCTTTTTGGGAGATCCTTGAAAATAATTTCAAGAGACTTTTCCGCATCTGCAAGGTTTTTTATAGTTTGTAAAACATTAAGGGTCTCTGTAGATGTTATAATTGAAGAGCTAAATTTTTTAATTTGGTGAGCAAGTTTATTTTTCACAACACTTGCAGAGATTGTAATGTTATAGATTCCATTGTCTATTTGTTTTGATAAAATTTCATGATCAATTATAACTGCATCGGTATTCAAATATATTTTTTCATCAATATTATCATTCTTTATTGATGTTTCAGAAAGTAGATACATTCCTACTGCTTTTTTTACCGCTTCTTGGAAAGCATCCAGCATAGCTTTTTTATATGTTTTCCCTATCCCCGTCACTGTTACGTGAATTACATTAGCAGCTGAAATTACTTTTCTTTTACTTCTTTTTGTCCCACTCTTTTTCTGCTTTATATTTTTTTGCAATTTTTTCTTTTTACGTTCTTTGCTACTTTTTTGAAAGTCTTCATACTTTTTCCTATCATATCCATACTCTTCTTTTAAATCATTAGGCAGGTTTTTATAGTAAATATAAGTAGAGCCAAACTCGTACTCTATTTTGATTTTATTAGGATATTTTTTGAGAAGTGTAACATCCTTATATATTTTTTTGTCAATAGTATATATATTATTAGCATAAGAAATATAACACGAAAAAATGAGTAAATAAAATAAAACCCAAAAACTTTTCTGTGTCTTGAATGAATAAACTCTAATATCACTTTTCAGGTTCAATTCTGACATATCAACTCCGTAGTATCCTCTTTGCTTTTCTATTATTATTTACTCATCTAAAAAGCCGCCAACTGCCAAGAAAAACAGTTTTTTATCTTCAGAATACCATTGACCAATCACTGGCAGGGAACGCAAATACCCCTGTGAATATTCCGTAGTTATTTCAATATATGTTTCAGTAAACTGCCCTTCTTCCTTGCCGTTTTTTGTCTTTGTAATACTCCCATCTTTTGATTTATTCAAGTAAGTAACATATATGCCTTTATTCTTGACAATTGCAGCATGAGCTTTAATCTTACACACTTTTAATCTGCGCAATTGCTCTGCAGATGAATTTCCTCTTACGTCCGTTACAGCAACAGAAACAATTAACTTACGTTTGTTAGGGGTAACTATAATCCTACAGCCTCCAGTATACATCAATATTGGGTTTGCTAATATTAACTTTACAAAGTGCGGAGAAATCTTAATTTCTCGAGCCCCTGTAGATTTAGTTATTTCATGCTGTTGTATGGGATTAACATGTTTGTTCAGAGTACTTTTTTGCTTTGATTTTACAACATTAGAAGTTGAGATGTTTGATTTTTTTTCTGTTGACAAGACGCTAATCAAACCAGCAAGTAATAGAACTAATATTAATAGTATTTTTTTCATATGAGATTATTTTTATTTTAGATATTTTACCAGTTCAAGTTTTTTTTGCAATAGTAATTTTGTCCAAAAGATTGCAACGAAATATGTCCTATTAGTATACATTCGACTCACTCCCCTATATCGTTGATAATATGACATCCTTTAGCGAGAAAAAAAAGTTTGCCATCCTTTGAATACCAATACCCAATAGTTTGCATGCTAGCAAAATATGCCTCAGATTTTACGGTTATTCTTGAAGAACTGGTTCTTTTAGACAAGCTTGATTCAATTCTATTTTGAGTTGCGACCGTAGTCGATTTATTACGTTGAGAAAACACGTAAACATCGACCTTTTGTTTTTTTGCGAGTGCGGCAAAGGCTTTTTGTTCAGCGACACGGCGTTGGCGAATCCGTTCTTTACCGGAATTATTACGGACATCAGTATAGCCCACGCCAACTAATAATTGTCGTCCGTCTGGCTTTTGAAAGACTCTGCATCCTCCAACTTCAAGTAATATCCTGTCGCTGCGTAAATATGGTTCGTAGTCTGAGTCAAAACTTGCATTCGTAATCAAATCATCATTAGCAGAATTTATAACAATACTACGCTCTTCATGCTCATTTTTACCGTTAATTTTTTTTAGTAAAAACTTTTTAATCTTTTCGATGCGTTGATATATTCCCTGCTTTTCAGATATGAACAGAGCATCATCATCGTCAATTTTCTGTTTGATTGTATCAAAAGCAATATTGATTTTTTTTATGAGTTCAATAGGCTTTTTACAGGTTTTGATTTGATCACAAAATAAGACTTCCGCAGTTCGTAGATCCCTGAAACAGGTTGACCGGAAATCTTGCAATAAATCATTAGTGGTATTTTTTGTGGGCAACAAATATTTTTTTAAGTTTTCATGGACTTGTTCTTTCTTTACCTCAATATCTTTTATCGCATCCTGAGGAATTTTATAAGAAATATAACAGATAGCAGTATTATTTTTAATAACTTTCTTGCTGACTTTTGAAAAATCCACAGTTTTGCTTTTTTTCAAATACAAAGACAGGGCTTCCTCTACAAAAAACTGTGCGAGAATCCCTGTCATTTCATTATTTGACACAGCATCCAGCGTTGTCACAGGGACAAATGTTAATGCAAGAACAATTTGCCGCTTTCCCTTGTCTTGGCTAATCTCCGCAGTAGCCGATCGATCTGACATCAGTTCGACTTTCAATGCAGCTAGCAGGTTTGCAATCAAAAACATGGAGCAAAGTAAAATAAGGCAACGGCTCTTAGTCATTAACGAAATGTTCCTTTAATGTCTTTAACATTCATATCAGTTTTACGCTTTAGAGAGTCGGGATCTCCATCCTGGGTGAGCATTTCGACCATTTTTGCTATCTTCTGCTCGGTAACGCTCCATCTCCATACCGAAATGTAGCGACCATTTGAACGTTTATGCCAAAAGATCGACATTCCACGCCACGTCGCCTTCGCCATCTTTTCTGCTTTCCTTTTAGAAATTGTGACAGATTCACTATTTTCTTTGCCATTCTTCCTGACAATAAGGATTTTTTTCTCACGTGTGTTCTTTACCACTAAATTAGTTTTCATCCAATACGCAAAAGCAGACATTGCATTGTATTCAGCTTCTTCCATGGCATCTTGTTCTGCTTCAACAGCAATCAGTGTAGTGGAAACAGGAGCCACGCCGACGACATAGACCTCCCGTGGTGTACCATCGTCATTCAAATAGACGGTAACATTTCCACTACTGCCAAATTTAGTTCGTTTTTCCCAATCAATTTTATTAGGGGGAGTTTTTTCTCCAATGTCTAGGGCTTCTTTCGCAATCTTTTTCGGTTGCATTGCATTTTTTTCTTTGCCGTTCGTCGCCGTCGCCACAAGAAAACAAAGCGACAGAGCCAATCCTAACGTGATACTTTTTTTCATACCGAGCATCCTTTTTTTTAGCATTTGATTGATGTTTATTCTACTACCTTTTATTTACTATTCCTGACTATGTTGACAAATCTTTCATGCAATTCTTAAAAAAATGAAATTTATATCGCGGGAACCCAAAAAGATACTACCGCGGTTAGGATAATATATTGTGTTGTTTTAATTTAGTTTGAGTAACCTCCCTGTTCAATAAATATAATTCCCCATATAATCCTACTAATTCACTTTACCATAATGTATAGACATGTCAAGCATATAATCATGGAAACTCTATTTGATCTTGCTTAAAATAGAGTTAGGAATTATAATTTCGTCCATGTACTTTATTCCCTGATCAATGAATATCTTCAGCTCAGCTTCGCTTAATTTTAGCGGACCAGCTAATCCTTTAACGACCACAAACAGTTCTGGTGTACTTTCTGCTGTAATGTCTCCACGGTTAGTGAATACTAAAACAGCTATAACAAGGTGCTGTAGCACTACTTTTGCGTCTGCGGCACATTGACGACAAAGTTCTGTTGATGCCTCCATATAGGCCTGCGATGCATCTTCCCTACCAGAATTCTTTCCATGTCATCAACTTTTTTCTATAAAATCATGGTTTTTTTTCTATATTATCAGGTTTTATATCCATATAAATAAGTGCACGTTTAGCTATATTCCTGAAAGTCGGAGCGGAAACAGTACCTCCATAGGTTGATCTCTGTGGTTCATCAGCGGTTACCAACAAGACAAAAGCCGGTTTATATGCCGGGACAAACCCGATAAAAGTCGCAAAACATTTGGAACGCGAATAAGATCCATCCACAAACTTCTGACTTGTCCCTGTCTTACCAGCGACTTCATATCCTGGAATAGCTGCTTTTCTGGCAGTGCCGCCTTCTTTCGTAACGAGTACCATCATATCGATCATAGTCTTACAGGTTGCTGGATCTTTAAATATTTTTTCCGGCTTGTATGTAAACATCTTGACTGATTGATCTTTTTTGGGATTTTTTATTCGGTCTATGAGTCGCAGCTTAGGCAATCTGCCATGATTCGCCAGTGCGCAATATGCCCTTACTAGCTGAAGAGGAGAACAGCTTAATCCCTGACCCATTGGGAAACGGGTGATCGACAGGCTATTCCAATATTCATTTTTCTGTAATCCTTTTTGTTAAATTTTTAGAAAAATATTCATTTAAATTTTCCCTGTCTAAAAGTTTGAAAATATTTTGCCATCTTTCACGCTGATTTTCATCAACTAGATATGGTTCAAAGCCTAAATTCAGATATAATGCCAAAGCGGCAAGCCTGAAATCATCTGTTTCCAAAACTGCAGATTTGCGTTTGTCGATAACGAATTGCCGCAATATAGCTATCGTTATCCAATATCCCAGACGTTTACCACGGTGTCCCGGACAAACCCCTACCATATGTAAATAGCCGACGTCATCACTCCACTTTTCGACATGCCACGCACTAGCGGTTGCGACCGGCTCACCATTATGAGTGATAAAAAGAACACGTTCCGGCTTGAAAACCGGATTTTGAAGTATAGCATTATCGAATTCGTTTGTATTTATAGGGCGATCAAAAGACATTGCTATAATTTTATTCCAAGCGGCTTCATCGCCATCTTGAAAACTTCTCAATGCGTATCCACCGGGTAAATTGATTTGCTCAATATTGTCCAAATTGGGACGCATCATAACCAATTGTGGTAATAATTTTTGTTTAGCCATTTTACAACTTTTTTCATGTTTTTAACTTAAACGATATTATCTATATTGACATTATATACTTTTTAATGTATAATGCAACAGTAATCTATTTAACAAATCATAGAATATTTATATATTTCAGAGATTAATATGGAAAATTTAACAATTCATCATGCAGGCTTTTTTAATACAAAAGAACATTATGTTCAAGAACCGCAACACCTTTTTTTATTTTTCCAAATAAATGGTTTGCGTTATATAAATAGTAAAAACTTTAAAACTAAAGATTCAAAGCCATTCTGTTATTTATTTTTTCCTGGTGATAAATTTGAATTTGAATATAATGAAAAACGTGAAAACTGGGTGGCTCAGTTCAGCTATTCTAAGATTAAATGTGTTTCCAACACTCATTTTAGTTTTTCTATTGGGAATGAAAATATAATTCTACCGCGTTATCTTGAGCCTCCACAGAGTGACCTGATGCACTGGCGAAATAAGTTTGACGCGTTGCTTTTATCATTTTTAAACCCAACTCCACATGAGCGAGTTTTAGCTCAATTATATCTGCTAGATATGTTTAAATATTATATTGAAGAAATGCGAAAAAAAGGACAAGACAGTCCGGCAACAAAGCTAAAACAGCTTATAGATAATCCTGAAAATATGCAGTTTTCTATAGCTGAGCTAAGTAAAAGATGTGCTTATTCAGTAGATCATTTACGTGTTTTATTTAAAAATAAATACGAAATTTCGCCTCAAGGATATAGAATAAGGTACATCATGGCTTATGCCATGGAATTAATCTGTAAATCAAACTTGATGATAAGTGACATTTCCGAGCAATGTAGCTTTAAACATCTATCTCATTTCTCGTCATTATTTAAAAAAACACATGGCATTACTCCCGCCAACGCATTAAAACGCTTCCGTTATCGATGACTTCATTCTTCTATTTTATTGTACTTCTGAGGCTCATCTTGCTCAATATTAGGAAAAATCTTAGACTCCAAAACTCTTTTGAATTTTGAGTGGAGATGTTCAAAATCTTGACAAAAAACTTTTACTAATTGGCGGCCTCGGCTGGAGCCTACGTAGCATGCACGGTTGGTCATTTCGGTGGCGGCTAATATTATATGGTCGCAGGTTGAGCCTTGACTTTTGTGACTGATTGTGAGCATCTTTCCGCTATTTAGCTTTTCCTCAAAAATACTTTTATTTAAGTTTTTCAAGCTCAGAATTGTCGAATATAGAATTATTTATGCTGAAATTAAATCTTCAAAAAACGGTACTTTTCGGTACTTTGAAGTCTCGAAATAGTACCAAACGGCACCTCTTTTTTAGACTCCTGTTTCCTACCTTAACTTTAAATTTAAAGCTGGTACTTTGGGGAAAAGAATGTTAAATTAAAGTAAAACTAGAAATGCCATTTATATAAAATTACTGACTTGACTATGGAGAGTTCAAAATATGTTTCGATTAAAGCAAATGTTTTTCTTTGCACTTGTTATTTTTTCATTTAGTAGCTTAGCGGCTACTGTTTTTCCTGTTAATCAGGAAATATTGAAACTTCCAGTTAAAGATTCGCTTACTGGAAAATATTTCGATTATTCAATACAATTGCATCGCACAACTCCATTTTACAAAGTCTATAAAATAAGTTTTCCTGCACCAGTAAAAGGTAAAGCCTTATTCGGCAATGTCTCCGGTTTTTATTATGTCCCGATTGACTTAAAAGAGAATTGAAAAAACTCGCGAAAAATAACCGTTTAATGATGATTAACGCCAGCAATGATCAACCATAGAAAAAGTGATTAAAATAATTAATCCAATACTGCGGGGATGGATAAACTATTTTCGGATAGGCAATGCCAGTCGATGTTTTGGTTATATCAAAGATTGGGTGGAAAAGAAAGTAAGAAGACACCTCATGAAAGCACGAAAACGCAAAGGTTTTGGCTGGGACAGGTGGAGTAAGGGCTTTATATACCATAGACTTGGCGTATATGCCGATTATAAAGTGAGGAATATATGAGTCACGAAAGCACTGCCAGTACAATAGGTTTCATAAACCTTGATAAGAAAACAACAAGAAAGCGTAGTGCGGGAAAACCGCATGCTGCGTTTGACGAGGCGGGAGCTGGAAACGGGCGTTATAACGAACCGCGCCAGTTCTCGACCCTACCTGTGAGGGGCATTGAAGTTCTTCACAAGGAATTTAATTATATGATAAATAGAAAAATTAAACAAATTAAGGAGAACCATATTATGCCTACTCGACGAAAAATATTATTATTGATTTTATTAACAACGCTTGCATGTTTCCCTTCATTGGCTGGTGAACAAAAGAATTTGGTCATTAGCAAACGTGCCAACAATGGATATGGAATGTTGTGCAAATTCAAAAATGGAAAGGATATCCTCTTTATTGAAGGAACTCCCAAACAAATGGGACAGGCTCATGGTCAATTACTAACATCAGGCATCAAAGGTATGGAAGAATCTCTTCTCGTCGGAGCAACGGCTTACATGTATATAAAAGATGATTGGTTTTTCACTCGAATTCAAGAAGTCATACGCCGCACAAACCCTTTCGTGCCTAAACGTTTTCTGGTCGAATGTGATGCGATGTCCAAAGCTGCCGGGATTACGACAGAAGCAGGGCGTCATATGAATTATTTCCCAGAAATGTTCCATTGCAGCGGAGTGGCGGTACGCGGTTCCGCGACAACAAACGGGCAAGTTGTTCATGCTCGTGTATTAGATTATATGAGTAAAATGAATTTTCAGAATTATGCTACTCTAATGGTTTTTATGCCAAAAATACAATAACTGGGTAAGTGTGAGTTATGCCGGATTGATTGGGACAGTAACAGCAATGAATGAAAAAGGACTGGCAATGGGCGAAATGGGTGGCGGAGGTCAAGGTAAATGGGATGGTTTGCCGATGAGCTTTATGATGCGGCGAGTAATGGAAGAATGCGCGACAGTCGAAGAAGCTCTCTCTTTGATGAAATCAACTCCATTAACCTGTGATTATTATTATATTTTATCTGACAAAAATAAAAGCATGAGCGATGTTATTGCATTTGCCGGTTCACCGCTTGAAATTCTCAAGCCCGGCGAACAGAATAAAAAATTACCTCCAGTCCCCAAAGACACGGTTTATATTTCAGGAGGCAAACGTGCCAAACTGCTCGGAAAACGTTTACATGAAAACTTCGGAAAAATCGACGCAAAGAAGATGATTGAGATAATTAAGCATCCAGTTGCGATGGATTCTAATTTACAAAATGCTGTTTTCTTACCTCAATCATTAACTTTTTATTTTTCCGATGCCGATAATAAAACGTTAGCATGCTTCATGCCCTATTATAAATTAAATCTCAAAGAACTCATCAAGTTTTACCAAGCAAATAGACAAAGTAAATAAGCTAAAACACAGCCATTCCAAATAAAGATTCATGGGGTTTAAATGATTTTATTAAATTCATCTTCCTGTTGAATTTCCTTTTTTTCTATATTAATTTTTTGGGCAATATCATTCAGATATTCCTGCCGTTTGGCTATTAAATCGTGGCCAGTTAAATGTTCTGAATTTCTTTTAACACTTGAGTGGAGGTGTTCAAAGTCTGGACAATAAACTTTTACTGATTGGCGGCCTCGGCTGGAGCCTACGTAACATGCACGATTGGTCATTTGGTCAGCAGCTAATATTGCGTGGTCGCAGGTTGAGCCTTGACTTTTGTGACTGGTTGTAGCGTAACCATATGATATTGATTCGAAATCTGCCGGAACTATTCTGCCATCGGTTAGCTGAATTTCGCCGTCTGGAGAAATATTTTCGATTATTGCTGTATCGCCATTAGTTAAATTATAGTCTTTATTATTGGCGGTGATTAGAATTTTATCGCCGGAGGTTAAGTCCAGCGACTTCATTATTCCTACGCTGATGTTTTGTTTTATTTTATTGGGTGAGAGAGTGTCTCCATTTGTGAAAATCAGATTACCGTTTTCGGATATTCTATCGATTGTCAGAATATCGTGTTTTTGATATTGAGAACCGAATAATGGAGTGTTGAAACGAATAGCGTTGCCGGGTCTATAGGTTTGAGGACTGGCAATTTGATCACGGGTCCAGTTGTGGTCTTGAAAACAAGTTCGGGATTGCTGTTCGCTGAGGTTAAGAATTTCCTGATCGGCAAATTCCTTGCGCACCAGAGCGTTTAAAGTATCTATTTCCCTGTGGGTTGGAGATACGAGCAGACATTTTTTCCCGTCGTTAACGGTGTTGACGTAACGTTTTGCTGCCGCTGATAAATAGTGAAAACGTTTTTCTTCTACCACTCCAAGATCGTTTAAACGCTCTAGGCCTTCCGCAGCCCGGTTATTTGCCATTAGTTGGACTGCTTTTCGATAATGCTTGGGGATTTGCCGGATGATCTGGGATAATTCAAAATTTTTGATATCGCTGTAAAATTCAAGGACTTTCAAAAAATCCCCGGCTTCCACTGATAAATGTTGCCGCCGATCCCCGACAAAAATAATCCTTGCATTATTTTCCTTTGCAAGCCACATTAATTTATGGCCGACATTTGCACTGACCAGTGAGCTTTCATCGATGATTAATACTGTATCTTTTTCGATTACTGGATTATTTAAAAATGATGCTACAGTTGTGGCATTTTCAAAACCATCATCTTTCAGGACTTTTACCGCTCCACGAGTTGGGGCAAGATATAAAGGATTTTTATTTGCTGCGATCAGTCCAGTATGCACGGGTTTTAGGGCAGTCGTTTTGCCGCTGCCTGCATATCCACGAAGCATACAGGCAAAATCCTGGCATTCTAAGATGCCCTGGACTGCATTTTGTTGAATATCTGACAATCCATCCATATC
>Ga0307988_1001807_pt1 | contig 11363 bp, 9 predicted proteins | sample EllFjometagen183_FD_203166 | JGI IMG/M metagenome (GOLD analysis project Ga0307988, IMG submission 203166) | Marine microbial communities from Ellis Fjord, Antarctic Ocean - #183 | ecosystem: Environmental > Aquatic > Marine > Unclassified | place: Southern Ocean | collected 2014-10-08 | reverse complement strand
GGAACCTGGTTAAAAAAGAGTTTGAATCCTTTTTCCGTTTTTTTAAATTGGGTGGTTTCCGTGCTGGTTTCAACAAGGTAATTCACTTGTCCGTTCTTATCTTTTACCGGCACTATGTGCTTGATATAGTTTATAAGGCGACCGTTCCTGTCAATTCCGGTCTGTTCGTTCACAAGGGTCTCGGCATTGGAAAAAGCAAACCGACTGGTGCAGTCTTCACAGGCTGCATCCTGTTTTTTATAGACATGAAAACATTTTTTCCCTTTCCAGTCCCCAAACCTGTTTTCAAAGGCCTTGTTGGCATGAATAATGTTCAGCTCTTTGTCCAGAGCTGCAATAAACACAGGGGAAGCATTGAAAAATTCTTTTTCAATCCAGTCTTTTAAATCCTGGTCAGGTCTGGCCATAAGGATTCCCTTATTGTTAGTTTGTCAGTCTTTATTAATATATCTATTTATCCTTATTGAGTATCATTTTTATTATTATTTCTCTTGACAGGAGTTGTAAAATTCTTTAATTCATACTAATCTAATATAGATTAATCTAATATATATTACAACCATGAAAATTCGATTATGAAACTAGTAACACAAGTCAGATATGGTATCAGAATAATGCTGGACCTGGCAATGAACCAGGGCAACGGAGTGGTTCAAATGAGTGAAATCTCCTTTCGGCAGAATATTTCTCTTAAATACCTTGAACAGGTTATACGACCTATTAAAAAGGCTGGTTTTGTCACAAGCCGGCGGGGGCGAAAAGGGGGACACCGCCTGGCCGGGAACCCTGAAAAAATAACACTGGCTCAAATTGTTCGTATTTTTGAAAAAGAGCATGAACCAATTGAACCAGATGAGGACCATGAAGGATATCCCCAATACCAGGATACCTTAATTAGGCAAGCATGGAATGAAGCACTGGATGCCTTTTATAACAAGCTGGGAAACGTAACCCTGGCAGACCTGTCCATTGATACAACCAAAAAACTTTGGAAAAGCTCGGATTTACTGATTTTTACATAATGATAAATAAACGGGTAACCCTTATTAATTATTTTAAAGGAGGAGAGGCAAATGAAAAAAATCGTAATCCTTGGATCTGGTGCCGGTGGAACCATGTGTGCTGCCAAACTGAAAAGACATTTGGGCCGGGACTGGGAAATCACCATTATTGACAATGATGAGATGCATCATTACCAGCCCGGGTGGCTGTTTATTCCCTTTGGTATTTATACTGCGGCTGACTGTGAAAAACCAAAACGGGATTTTATACCGCCTGGTGTAGATTTTGTGCTGGATGATGTTGTTGGAGTGGATACAGAACACAACAAAGTTGAATGTAAAAAAGGCAAATATGACTACGACTGGCTGATCGTAGCGACTGGCTGCCAGCCCGTTCCCCAGGAAGTTGAAGGGCTTGAAGACTGGAAACCAGATTCAAAATCCAATGAGCAGACCTTTTTCACCCAGGAAAGTGCCGTTGCCCTGTTTCACAGAATGAAATATTTTGATAAAGGTAAAATGATTTTCAATATTGCTGAAATGCCCCATAAATGCCCTGTTGTACCAATGGAGTTCATTTTCATGGCAGACTGGTTTTTTGCTAAAAACGGTTGCCGCGATAATATTGAAATTGAATTTGTCACCCCCAATACGGGTATTTTTACAAAACCCATCGCCACAAAGGTTATGAGTGCTTCAGCAGAGGAAAAACAAATCATAGTAACTCCGAATTTTGACCTTGCACTCGTGAATAAAGAGGAAAAATTTATTGAATCGGCAAGGGGTGAAAAAATTGACTATGACCTGCTTGTTTCCACCATGCCTAACCTGGGAGCAGACTATGTTGAAAATTCCGGAATGGGAGATGGTATGGGATATGTTTTGACAGACCATCATACCCTGAGAGCTGAAAAATACGACAATATCTATGTGGTTGGGGATGCCACAAACGTTCCCACATCAAAGGCTGGCTCAGTAGCCCATTATGAAGCAGAAATCATTGTAGAAAACATGTTGCTTGAAATGGATGGTAAAGAACCCAAGGCTTCCTTTGACGGCCATTCAACTTGTTTCATTGTATCTGGTTATGACAAAGCCTTTTTGTTTGATTTTAACTACAAAACAGAACCTCTCCCAGGCAAGTTTCCCTTCCCTGGTGTTGGACCCTTTGACCTTGTTGGTGAAAGTGCAAGCAACTATTGGGGCAAGATGATGTTTAAATGGGTTTACTGGAATCTTTTATTGTCAGGACAGGATATGCCCCTTGAGCCGCAAATGGCCATGGCTGGAAAACATTGGCCAAAAGTTGAAACAAAATAGGAGGCTGATATGACGAATGAAGAATTGATACTGGAAAAACTGGACCGTATTGAAGCACAAATCCAGCCTTTGATTAAAACCAGCAAAAAGATCGGAGAATTAAAAAATGATTTGATTCCCATCGCCAATCATGCAACGGCTCTTTTCATTGAGCAGCTCACTGAGATTGAATCTGGTTTCCAGCTTGAAGATTTTTTGGCTCTGCTGAAAGAGAGTGCGCGAAATACACAAAATTTTATGTTTGCTTTAAAGCAGATGGCCAGTATTATAGATTTTGTAAAAGATTTGGAACCATTGATGAAATCCGCCGTTCCCCAAACCATTGCCTACCTGGATCAGCTTGAGCAAAAAGGGGTTTTCAGGACTATAAAGGCCACCATTGACCTGCGGTCTAAAATTGCGACTGCCTATACCCCTGAAGATATGGAGGTGATGGCTGATTCCCTTGTCGCGCTCATGGGACTAGCCAAGAGCCTTTCAGATCCCAAGGCAATTAAATTCCTAGATCAATTGTCCCAGATTCCCTCCAAAGTTGAACTGGAAAATGCAAAAAGCATAGGTGTTCTCGACCTTGCTTCTGCAGGATTTAATCCTGAAATAGGTAAGGGCCTGGGTGTTCTCATGGAACTGACCAAGGCCATGGGCCGGATCAGCTCCGGGTGAAGAACAGGTATGAATTTAACAGAAACAATAAGAAAAAAAAGGAAGAACCATGGTAAAATCTTCTGAAAAAAGGATCCTTGTTGTGGATGATGAACCTGATGTGCGCAATTTTTTGACTGCTTGTATTCAGGATGCCGGGTTCATAGTAGACTCAGCAGTTGATGGGCAGGATGCTCTGGAAAAAATTGAAAAAGAGATCCCGGACCTTATGACTCTTGACATGGTCATGCCACGGAAATCCGGTATTGACCTGATTAGGACCCTGAGAAAAAATGAAAAGTGGTCAAAACTGCCTGTGATAGTTATAACTGCCCACGCCCGCAATGAGTTTGCCAGTGAAGACATTAAGAGTTTTAATGCCTTTACATCAGGTCTCAAACCAAGACGGACAATTGAAAAACCGGTTACTCCTGAGGTTCTTTTAAATACGATCTGTGGCATACTTGATGTAGAACCTGAAATAATCCCTGTAGCAGGCAAAGACGAATCAGTTGAAGAAGGAAAGCTGCTGAAAATGATCAAGGAAAGTGATAGTGAAACACTTAAACAGATTAAGGATCTTTTAGGGACATATGGAAAAAAATCCTGATAATTATTAAAAGGCCTGGGACAGGTTATTGTCACAGGCCCTTTAATATTTTTTTTGTTCATTTTATGAATTATTCGAGACTCACTGGACACGCTGGAAGGCCAGGTGACTTTTTGTTATCGCTATCAATAAGGTGGGCTATACTGATGCCGTCAAGTTTCTCATAAAGTGCTTTTGTTACATCATACCAGGCATGTCGAACCATGCATTCAGAAGCCATTTCACATTTTTCAGGAGAACTGACACAATCCACAAGATCAATCTGTCCTTCAAATAACCTTACAATTTGCCCAAGACTGATATCCTCTGGTTTTTTTGCCAGTAAGTGACCGCCTTTAGCCCCCCTAACACTCTTTACGATTCCAGCAAGCTTTAATGTACGAATTAGCTGTTCAAGATATTTGACCGGTATTTTCTGGCTGGCGGCTATTTTACTGACTTGAACAGCCCCCTGGTCCAGCTTCAGAGCAAGCTCTATCAAAATTCTCGTGCCGTATCTGGTTTTTGTTGAAAGTTTCATTTTTAATTATAATTCCTAATTTTTTTCAAATAATATACATAATTTCAGTATGAATTAAAAGAGGCAAACAGATAACTTATAAGGAATAGAGATCAGTTTTGTAATTGTCCATGGTTATGTGATATAAAAGTGAGATGGAAAAATTGCATATTGTTACACCCCTGATTGAATCTTTATCAATCAATAAAAGAGTAGATGCTAAAGTATGGCTTAAAATGGAGGCTCTTCAGCCCTGCGGGTCCTTTAAGGCCAGGGGAATCGGATATGCTTGTCAAAAGTATGTAGGGGATGGAGCAAAAACACTTGTATCCTCCTCCGGGGGGAATGCAGGTTTGGCTGTCGCCTATTCCGGCCGTTGCCTGGGAATCCCAGTTACCGTTGTGGTTCCAGAAACCACCAAAAAAAGGGCCATTGATTTGATAAAACTGGAAGGAGCAAAGGTTCTTATCAAAGGGAAAAACTGGGATGAGGCCCACAGGCATGCCCAGGAATTGTCAAAAAAAGAAGCCGCATATATCCATCCATTTGATGATCCTTATATCTGGGAAGGTCATGCCTCCATTATTGATGAAATATACGATGCCGGTATCGTACCGGATGCAGTGGTTTTGTCTGTTGGCGGAGGCGGTCTTCTCTGCGGGGTTGCAAAAGGGCTAAAACGAAATAACTGGAAAGATGTCCCAATATTGGCTGTGGAAACAAAAGGAGCAGATTCATTGGCTGAAGCATCCAAGGCAAATAAGCATGTCGCCATTGACAGCATTACCAGTATAGCCACATCACTGGGAGCCAGGAAAATTGCTAAACGAGCCTTTGAATTGCTTGCTCAACACCAGATCGTTAGTCAGGTGGTGACAGACCAGGATGCAGTAAATGGATGCTATAATTTCTTGGAAGATCACAGGATAATGGTTGAGCCAGCCTGTGGAGCCAGTCTGTCGGCTGTCTATAATGAGTGTGACTTTTTGAAAGATAAAAAAAATGTTGTTGTTATTGTTTGCGGGGGTGTTGGTGTTACCATTGATCAGTTGAAAAAATGGAGGGCCAGTTGAAAAAATGGAGCCAACAAATCACATAACAAAAAACATATCTGAATATTATAGGTCTGCATGAAATTATAACGATGGAAAGACAAGGCCAATATCAAACCGGGTTTATCCCGGAAATAATTAAAGGGGTGGTGGACAGGGTCACATTTCATAACCCGGATAACGGGTGGTCCATTTTAAAGGTACAACCCTTTGATAACCCTGGAAGTCGGGAAACAGTTGTCGTCCACCAGACAAAGGTCTTTGCCGGTGCCACAATGGAATTCCAGGGTGCCTGGATCGTTCATCCCAAATATGGACGTCAATTCCAGGCAAGGCTTGCAAAGGAGAATAAGCCTGCCACTGAATCTGCCCTTGAAAAATATATAGGTTCAGGACTTATCAAGGGGGTGGGTCCCAAAACCGCTAAAAAGATAGTGGGGTATTTTAAGGATCATACCCTTGATATTTTTGAACAAGAGATCCAGCGTTTGGTGGAAGTTCCGGGGATTGCCCTGAAAAAACTTGAAATGATTTCAACGGCTTGGGCAGAGCACAGGGCCATCCGGGATGTGATGATGTTTTTGCAGTCCCATGGAATTTCCACCCTTTTTGCAGTCCGGATCTATAAAGAATACGGAGATAATGCCATTTTTCATGTGAGCCAGGATCCCTACAGGCTGGCCAGCGATTTTTATGGAATCGGTTTTTTTTCCGCGGACAAGGTGGCCTTGAGTATTGGTCTGGGGCCTGAAAGCCCCCAGAGAATTACGGCAGGAATTCGACATGTCCTGGCTGCTGCCCGGAATTTCGGACATTGCTATCTCACAGCCTCCCAGATCAATGAACAGGTCAGGGAACTTCTGGATTTGGACCTTTCTGAAAAGCTTCCCAGGTTTTTGCAGTCCATGGAAAAAGAAAGACTGCTCATGAAGCGGGAGATTATCAACCCCACTGGCGAAACCCATTCCTGTTATTATTCCAAATCATTGTATTTTGACGAACAATATGTTGCCTCAAGAATTTTGGATTTGGGGTCCTCACCAGAAGTGGACCCGGTAAGAGTAGAAAGGTGGATTTTCCTTTTCTGCAAAGCAAATGATATGGAATTGAGCCTGGAACAGGCAGAGGCGGTAAAAGGAATTGCAGGGGAAAAATTTTCAATTCTCACCGGCGGGCCCGGGTGCGGTAAAACCACAGCCACAAGGGTGATTGTTAAGCTTTTGGAAGCCATGGGGTTACTGGTTCTGCTGGCCGCACCCACAGGCAGGGCAGCACAGCGCATGACCGAGGTGATAGGCAGGGAAGCCAAAACAATTCACAGACTTTTGGGATGGCAGGGGGGAAAGTTTAAGAAAAATGAGCAGACTCAGCTTACAGTTGATTTCCTGGTGGTGGATGAATGTTCCATGCTGGATATAGGGCTCACAGCTTCTTTGCTCAAAGCAGTTCCTGGAAATTGCCAGATTGTTTTTATCGGAGACTATGACCAGCTGCCTTCGGTGGGGGCTGGCAATGTGCTCAAGGATATCATTGCCTCGGCCAGGGTGCCCTGTTTCCGTTTAACCGAGATATTCCGCCAGGCAAAGGAATCCCTGATCATCAAATACGCCCACCAGATCAATTCAGGGCAGATGCCATGGATTAAATCGCCCTTTAAGCAACCCCGGGTATGGCAGGACAGGGTTGACTGTCTTTTCCTGGATTCAGACGAGGCCACCAAAGAGCAGTTACGTTTTGTCAGCCGGGTAAAACGGCTTTATGATGAAAAAGAATCTGCCAGGGAAAAAACTGGGGAAGAAACGATTGATGGAAAAGGTGATGGCAGTGGAGATGAATGCCAGGCCAATGGAAACAGCCTGTACGAATTCAGAATCAATGAGATCGCATCTCCCTATGAAACTGAAATTATCATTCCCAAAAAATTTGCCCATGTAAATTTGGAGCTTTTGGCACAAACCGGCAATAGGATCGACGAACTCATGGCTGTCCTGAAAAAAGTACATCCCTGGTCCTCTCTCCATTACGGACTTTCTGCTGTGGATGTGGTTAAAAAACTTTATATGGACTGGATCCCCAAGTATGTGGGTGTGGATGCAGAGATCCAGATTCTGTCGCCCATGACCCGGGGCAGCATGGGAACCGTCAGCCTCAACCGGGTGATCCAGGAGACTGCCAATCCCTTTGGCCAGGGGAAAAAACAATTAAGTGTGGGTCAGCGGATTTTCAGAACAGGGGATAGGGTGATCCATCGGAAAAACAATTATGATTTGGGCGTGTTTAACGGGGATATCGGTACCATTATCGAAATTGACACCATGGATTTGACCTGCATGGTTCAATTTTTTCCCGATAACAGGGTGGTGCATTATAAACAGACGGATATCATGGAATTGGATCTGGCCTATGCCATCACCATTCACAAGTCCCAGGGCAGTGAGTTTGAAGTGGTAATTATTCCGGTGCTGACCCAGCATTTTAAAATGCTTTTCCGAAATCTTGTTTACACGGGGATCACAAGGGCAAGGAAGCTGGCCATATTTGTGGGAACCAGAAGAGCCCTTGGAATGGCAGTCAAAAATCAGGATATCAGCCGACGTCAGACCGGGTTGCAGGAATTGTTGACCATTAACACCAAATAGCACCAAACTGGATACAAATACCTAAAAATGGAGACTAAGATAAGATGCAGTTTATTGTAACAGGATATGACGGTAAGGATGAAGGCGCACTGGACAGGCGTATGGAAGCACGGGAAGCCCATTTGGCCATGGCAAAAAAAATGTATGAAAATCAGAGATGGCTTTTTGCCACGGCAATTTTAAATGAGGAAGAAAAAATGGCTGGCTCTTTAATTGTCTGTGATTTTGACTCCAAGCAAGACATGGAAACCCAATGGCTGGATAAAGAACCCTATATACTGGGCAAAGTCTGGGAAAAGATTGAGATAAGCCGTGCCCAGGTGGCTCCGTTCTGGGATAAAAAATAGGGTTGACCCGGACTTCCGCTGAAAGGTCACGGCTCAAATTGATTCGGAAGGCGACGTCGTCTTCTTTTTAAATTGATTCCTGGCCTGATTCCCGGTTTTTTTACCCTGTTTGGGGGAAAGCCGGATAAAGTTCGGGATAGCGCTTTCTTTGTAAAATCTTAAATTGGTCATGACCACATAGATGAGGTTGAATTCAAGATCTGGTATCTGAATTGAAATGGAAAACTGAGCTTATTAATAATAGTCCACACCACATCAGAATGGGTTCCCTTCAGTTATCATCTCTTCTAAAAACCAATTTTTTTCATTCCTCTCTATCTCCACTATAACGTAATGGAATCTTACTCCAATTTGATTCTTCTCGTTCCTATATAATTGATTTTTGAATCTGTGGATGAAGAATTTGTGTATACCAGATGTGGTATTTTGGAAATATTTAAAAAGCCCGGACTGGAGAAAGAAGTGCTCGGCAAATTATCGGATTTGACTCCTGATTAATCATACCATATATACTCACGAGGAAATCAAAATTAGATTGTGACTGTTTTTGTTTTGTAGTTGCTTAACTGGGTGTCTACAATATCGGGGGAGGATCAGATGCAGATTTATGCTATAGTAAGGTAACTGGAAATAGTAAAATCACCAGGGTTCAAATGGCCTGAATTTTTTGATTACTATGCACTTGAACCATAGTCGTATTTATTTTTGGAGATTTTAATATTTGTGCTTACCTAACACTTCTTCCGAACCTGATTTTCGGTTGATCTTTGAAAGATTTTTTAAAACTGATTTTGTAATTGAGGCCGATTTGCCGGTAAATGATAGCCTAACTTTTAATTGCAAAGGATAAATGTTTCTAATGACTGAGTATAACTTTCACCAGGGTTTTGAACGGCTGGCAAATGCCTGGTCCGGAAAAGGAGATCGTCCTCCTGTCTTTGCCCAGCTCCATGAGTTTGCCTTACGGCAGAGTGGAGAATCTGGGAAAAAATTCTATCAGAATCCTGAAATTTTTGTAAAAGGCATCTTAAATACTTCAAAAAATATCAGTCTGGATATCCCAGATATCGTATGGGATGCATATAATCTTGAGGCAGAGGCTCTTGGGGTAAAAGTCTTTTTCGAAGACAATGCATCTCCTGCCTTGGACCAGACCCCGATTATTGAAAATGAAAAAGATCTGGCTGCTTTGAAAATACCGGATCCGGAGGCATCCGGGCGTTACGGCTTTGCTATGGACTGCATGGAAATTTTCAGGGAACTGACCAGTGTGGCAAGTCCCCACAGTTTTTGTTCTCCAATGAGCCTTGCAACTCTGTTGATCGGTTACGAAAAAATTGTTATGGCGGCGTATACAAATCCTGATTTTGTCCACAAGGTGTTGACCGTGATCACAGAAGAAGTGATAGCCCCGTATATTAATGCCGTTTTTAACCGGTTTGAAGATTGTCCTGCTGCAGACGGAGCTGATGCTCTGTCATCTCTTCCTTTTTTGACTCAGGAGATGCTGGAAAATTTCAGTGTTCCCTATATCCTGCGGCTCAAAGAATTATGTGGAGACCGGGTGGTGGTCCGCAACTGGTGGGGGGATTCATTTTCCAAAGATCTGGATGCTTTTTGGGACATGAAGATGAAGGTAGGCAATAATATTCTTGAAGTTCAGGACCCGGATCTTTTCAAAATTGGACCTGATAAGGTCATGGCATATGCGAAAAAGAAAAACTGTCCGGTCATCCTTGGTGTGGATCAGACCCTTCTTGCCAACGGAACACCGGGTGAGATTGAAGAGCGGCTAAAAGAGTATATGAGGGTTGGCAGTCAGAACCGGAAACTGGTACTCTATCTGTGTAACCTGAATTTTTTAACACCACCCGAGAATATTGCGGCAGCCGTATCAGTTGTTAATGAATACGGCTGGTATGAGGAAGTGGTGTAGTAAACCTGTAAAACGGTTAATCGGTTTTTCTATTAGTCTATTCATTGATCTATCCGGTTTTCGTCGAAAAAAAAGTGTGTAAAAGTAATGCCCTGATTTCCGATTCCAGGGGAGATATCATGGGGCTGCTGGACTCAATCGATGTTGTCCCAAGTCAGATGGAGCGCATTCTGTACATGATCAAAACTCAGAAGATCTGTATTCCCTCTATTCTATTCATGGATATGAAAAGAATGATCTTAAAAAAAAATGGAAAATTTTGATATGTAACCGGGCAAGCAATCTGTCTATAATCGCTTAGGATGAGTCCGTGTTCTGGGGAGTTCACTGGCATATTAAAGGCTCAGTCCAGACAAATTAAAGGCACCTCAATATATGGTATATCGCCTTTTTCCAATTTAAAATTTCAATTCAATTTTATGACCTTGTGGATGTGCTATCGACCATTCTTCAATTGTAATTTTATATATAGATCACATTTTTTCAGATTCCGGGAAAATGATTTCCGGAGTATGGACTAAATTCAAGTTGGTCTCAAATATAAGGTAATGGACTCTTGATGAATTTGATCTTTTTCATTTCCATATAATTGATTTTTAAGTTCAAGGATAAAAAAACTGTCTATACCAGATGTGGTATTTGGGAAAAATTCAAAAAGCCCGGACTGGTGAAAGAAGCGCTCGGTATATTGGGGAATTTGATTCCTGTTTGATAATACCGTCTCAGTAGGAAAACTGCTAAAATTATGGATAGGTTTTGCAATTACTAAGCCACCATGACAAGACGTACGCCAATATATCAAGAAGCACGAAGAAGTGGATAAGAGGCAGGATCAGCAAATGAATTTGTTTGATTAAGAGAGAATAATAACCACTTTGAGCGGTTCACATTTCAAGCCCCCACCTTTGGTGGTGGTTTATGATTTTTTTTCCTGATTTTAATTGGGTTTTTATTTTTTATTTCCTGTTTTTTTTGTTAACATAGGCGTTGAGGTCCTTTTCAATTGCAGGATCCATATCCGGCTTGATATAGGCTTCAAGCCGTTCTTTTATATAATTGGCAGCTCTGCCAACGATGTCACCATACTGTTTAGCTTCCCAGTCCTCATAGGTGCTTTTACGTGTCAATCGGGCCGGGAAAAAGGCTGTACGGCATTTCATGGCGGTTTCCGGCTGCATCAGATAGCTTCCTCCAGAGCCTACCCGTTCAATCAAGTCTGTATTAATGCTGTCTTCAGAAATCTCAAGGGGGCGGACCGCCTGTTTGATCATGCCGCAGACTTCCTCATCAATGACAAACTTTTCAAAACTCACAGCT
>Ga0307988_1001806_pt1 | contig 11365 bp, 6 predicted proteins | sample EllFjometagen183_FD_203166 | JGI IMG/M metagenome (GOLD analysis project Ga0307988, IMG submission 203166) | Marine microbial communities from Ellis Fjord, Antarctic Ocean - #183 | ecosystem: Environmental > Aquatic > Marine > Unclassified | place: Southern Ocean | collected 2014-10-08 | reverse complement strand
GTTCAAATATATCTTCAACACCCGGGTGGCCTGTACTTTTTGCAAGAATTTTCACAATCGCAAGCCGTTGAGGAGTGATTTTGTGATTATTATCCCTGAGCTTTTGTATGATTGTTTCAAATCTTTTTATGTGTTGAGGCATAGCTACCCTGTATTTTTTAAATGATAATCATTATCAATTAGCATCTATTAAATTCATTGTCAATTGAATTTTAATTTTTTACAAGTGTTATTCGGGGTAATGCTTTTTTTCACATTCCGGGCAGATCCCATGGCTGAAATCCACATCTGATCTTTCTGAGATATATTTTTCTATCTGGTTCCAGTATCCCTTGTCATCTCTTATTTTTTTGCAATATGAACATACAGGCAGAAGACCACTTAAAGTAGTGATCTCACCCAGGGCTTTCTGGAGGTTGCTAACCAGTTTTTCCCTTTCCATTTCAAGGGTTTTGTGTTCTGTGATATCAGTAATAAAACCCTCTAAATATTCAAGCTTATTTTCAGAAGAAAAGGTCCCGCTTCCTTGTTCCCAAACCCATTTTATATTTTTTGATTTATCAATTATGCGATAGATAATTTGAAAAGGCTAGTAACTTTTAATAGCTGAGTTCACTGCATCGTTAAATGAATCCTTTGAGATTTGAAGGGCTTTAACAAGATCCTCTTCATATTTATCCAGAGTCCATTGATAAGGGATTCTGTTAAAAATTATTTTCAGATCTGATATATCCTGCCCCAGTTTATTTTCTAACTCGTCAATCTCATTATTTGGGGAATTCATAAATTTAGAAGTTGCGATATGGAAAACACCTGATTGGATTTTTTCTGTTTTGAGTAGCAATCCCTCCAGCAACGTCACTTTGTTCGTGGATATTTTTCTAATACTATGAAAAGATTCCTGCTGGTTTTTTGTGCTTATTATGAACAGAGCTGTAATTATAAAAAGAGTTAATATAAGTATAGCAGGTGCTACCAAAGATTTTAGGTAGATGGATTGATTTTTTAGAATATTTTTCATTTTCTTTTTACTTTGTCAAGAAGCTCTCTGATTTTAAGCAGTAAATCGTCAGCTAAAATAGGTTTATTAATATACCCTTTTATTCCATAGGTTGCGGCGGTCTCTTTATCAACCTGCTCACTAAAGCCTGTGCAGATCAAAATCGGCATATCTTTACGAATTTCTAAAATCTTTTGGGCAAGCTCAGTTCCAATAAGTTTCGGCATTGTCATATCTGTGATTACAAGGTCAAATCTGTCAGGATCGGATCGGAACAATTCTAATGCCTCAGTACTGCTAATCATACCGGTTACAGTGTAACCCATTCTTTCCAGAATTCGTTTTCCTAATTTTACGATTACCTGTTCATCATCTACAAAGAGGATACTCTCTTTACCTGATTTTTGTTCTAAATTTATTTTTGTTTCAGGCAGGGGGGTGTTTTTTGAGGTTATAGGGAGAAAAACATTAACAATCGTTCCTTTATCCGGCTTACTTTTAATATTAATGGCCCCATTGTGACTCTTTACAATACCATGGCTTACAGATAGGCCCAGACCAGTCCCTTTCCCTTGTTCTTTTGTTGTAAAATAGGGGTTGAAAATATGATCCAATATATCCGGAGGTATTCCTGAGCCGGTATCTTTGATGCTGAGGCAGCAATATTCTCCTGACGAAAGGTCAAGCTCTGAAATTGGTTCTGTCATATTCAGGCTTATTGTCAGTGTTCCGCCTTTTTTTTCCATGGCATGATATGCATTGGTACAAAGATTAATTATTACTTCATGAATTTCAGTTGCATTGGCTAAAATAAAAATTTCTTTTTCTGGTAAATCCAGTTTAATTTCAATATTTGAAGGGACCGCAGGCCTTAGTAATTTAATGGCTTCCTCTATCAGGCTTTTCAGGTGGGTCGCTTTTTGTTTAAGCTCAACCTGAGTGCTGAAAGAAAGAATTTGTTTAACCAAGTCTCGGGCTCTTTTTGCTCCTTGTAAAATATCTTCAAGGTTTTCTCTGACAGGGTTGTCTTCAGGAAGGTCTTCAATAGACATTTCAGCAAAACCAATAATAGGGAACAGGATATTGTTGAAATCATGGGCAATCCCTCCGGCAAGAACACCAATTGCCTCAATTTTTTGTGCCCTTCGTAATTTGTCTTCTAAATCTTTGCGTTCTGTTATGTCATTGTTAATAACAATTGCCGCCTGAATTTCATTGTTATCATTCAGAACCGGGATTGTGGAATTGAGAACAATTCTTTTTACCTCGTCAAAAGCATCAATTTCAATCATTTCATCGATAATTGTTGCACCATGGGTGAGTGTGTGGGCAAGTGCCCACTCGTCAGGAGCAATTTCTTCCCCGGAAGGATGGCGCCGGGCTTTGAAAATACCATATTCAGAAGGGTCAACATGGGGTTCTGCTCCCCAGATTCTGATCCCTTCGGGGTTTCCCCGTAACAGTTTCCCATTTTTATCAGCGATCCAAATACCTAGGGGGAGTGTGTTAAAGATTTTTTCAAAGAGAGATTCCTGTTTTTTCTGTTCTTTTTCCCTGTTTTTTTTTTCTGTTATATCCTGAAATGTTCCGTGGAGCTTAAGACATTTGCCATCTTTTCTTATTGAACGACCAATTGCTCTACACCATTTAATATTTCCTTTTGCTGTTCTCAATTTGGCTTCAAACTCCAGAGGTGTATCCTTTTTAATCAAGTTTTCAAAAGCCTTATCGATAATATCCTTATATTCAGGAAGAAAATACTTAAAACGTTCGTCTACACTAGGTGCAGGCTGCTCATCGTTAATTTCAACAATATTATAGGTTTCTTGAGTCCATTTAACCTGCATGGTTAATATATCTAATTCCCACCCACCAATTTTTGCTATCGCACCAACATCATTAAGCAATGATCTACTCTCGCGCAGGGTTTTTTCAACTTTTTCCCTGGATGATATCTCTGTTTTTAGGCGTCTGTTCCATAATAATACAATGATAATTATAACAGATGAGAATAACAGAACACTTATCACCCATTTCAGAATATCTGTTTTTTTTATGCCATATTCATATTTGATAGATAACCATTTGCTGCGAATCGCTGCATGCTCTTCAGGTGTCATGGACCGTAGTTCTTTATTGATAATACTTGTTAATTCGGGCCAGTCATTCCGAACAGCCATGGCCTGGTTATGATTGTCAAAAAGGGTAGGAGCGGCAACCTGCAGATTTGTGTAAGCCTTTTGCTGTATGGTATAGGTTGTCATTAAAAGGTTTCCGATATAGGCATCTGCAAGGCCCGTGGAAAGGTCTTTAATAGGTCTTGTGGCAGAGTCTTTAAGTTTTGCCGACGTGACCCTGAGTTTGATTGCCGGGTATTCTGATTGTAATTTCTTATGCACTACCCAGCCTTCCTGAACAGAGACTGTCTTGGTGTTTAGATCTTCCATGGAACCTATAAACGGGGAATCAGTCCGTGTAAATATAACTAGAGGGGCGAAGATATATTCATCCGTAAAGGTCATATTTTTTTTTCGTTCTTCAGTAATTTTTGCTGTTGGAAGCAAATCAACAACTCTATGTTCTTTTATATATTCCAGGGCCTGGGGCCAGGTAACTTGGCTTGCCGGGATGTATTGGGACTTAATTCCGTGTTTTTTAAAAATAGTTGTTAAGTAATCTACCGCAATTCCTCTTATGCCATTTTCTGTCATCATAAATGGCGCTGCATTGGAGATTCGGACTCTGACAATATGATTCTGTTTCAACCAGGCCTTTTCTGCAGGAGTTAACTGCACTTTTGAGTCATAGCTGAAACATGGCAGTGCAAGCAGGATGATTGCAAAATAGACGATGCATACTAAAGAGTTTCGTATCATTCTTTTATTACCAACTTCCTATAATAGTTAATAACTACTGAGACTTCTACGATGTTCAACAAATTGTAATGCTCTTTTATACTGATTATTAATTCATACTATATGAGTTCGCGGGATAATGCAAACTCTATTTAAGTATTAAGGGCGGTATCTTGAGAGGTTTAATGCTTTTTTAATTCCTTGTATTTTTGCATGGTTATACCTGCCATAATAAGTAAAATTCCTGCCCAGGTCTGGATTCTTATTTCTTCACCAAGAATTGTATGGATCATGATCAATGATAAAAAAGGTGTGAGAAAGATCAGGTTAATCACCTGATTTGTATTTTTCGCGGATTTGAGGGCCATAATCCAGGTAATGAATGCAAAACCAAATTCAAAACATCCAATCCAGAGTGCTCCATAGAGCCCTCTGATATCATCAATTATAAGAGAAGAAAAAATAGAACAGGCGATCATTATTAATGGGATGCTGAAAACAAAAGTTAAGAAAATGGCAACAATGGGGTCTTGCCTGGAGCGGATATTATATATCCAGTACAACGCCCAGATAATTGTGCAGGATATTGCCAGAAAAACACCCAGATAGCTGATTTCATTACCCGGGACTGAACTGTCTCGGTAAGAGAGCACAACAACACCTGAATAAGATATCAGAGTAGCTGCAATCTGTGTTCGGGATAATCTCTGTTTGAGTAATGGTACAGATAGTAATGAAAGCGTAATAACCCAGGTGTAGTTTATGGGCTGGGCAATCTGTGCAGGCAAAAGATCATAAGCTTTAACAGCCATCCAATAATATACAAACGGATTAAGAAAACCCAGAAGGAAATAAAAAGCATATTCCCTAAGTTTGAGTTTGAACAGGGCAGTGAATTTTTTATTTATTAAGAGGAATGCACCCAGAATAAAAGTTGCGGTTATGACTGAATAAAGTAGAAGTCGTAATACATCAAGGTATTGAAGCGTAAGTTTAAAAGCAGTGGCTGATGTTGACCAGAACAGCACAGTAAGTAGGCCAAATACATATTCTTTTTTCATGATGCGCTAAATTTCATCCGGCTGATTTTTTTAAAAATCTCTTTTCCCCATATTGTATGCAGTTTAGGTCCGGGGTGGAACCCATCTGCAGCCATGAGAGATTTATCCATGGGAAGATTAAACTCCAGGAATTCACAGTCCGACTGGCCTTGGAACCATGCTTTGATGGCTTTGTTCAATTGTTTAGCGCACCATCCAAGATACCATTTTAATGGCCAGGGAATGGCAGGGAACAATTCCATGGGCGGTACTGCGGAAATAAGGAGTTTTTTAACCTTAAATTTATTTTTTAACAGAGAAATAAGCTCTTTTTGCTGCTTTAACCAGATATCTGTTCTGACATTGGCCTTGACATCGTTGACTCCTAAAGAGGTGACAACAATATCAAAAGAGTTGCCGGGGATAGAATCAAGGTAATCAATTGTTTTTTTTATTCCTACACCTGCAGCAGCAGAATCACCAAGGATAAGCAGGCTGAATTCTTTATTCCCGTTTCCATGAACTCCTTGTCGAGGTCCGCTGGCCTCGGGCAACCGCGGCGCATTCTTCCTGACCTGCTTGCCTTGAAATATCAACACAGGTGCCAATAATATTTTTACAATCATAGGCCCAGTTAATATCATAATAAATTGGATTCGTAATCAGTTTTTTGTTAAATAAAAACAAATTAACAATTATTACACATTGTATATTTCAGGCTTTTGCTGGCGCACTTTTTGCCAATAACATATTGATACTATTTATATATTCAATGTTCTGGGAGGGCTTAGAAAGGTGATCAACATGAGGGTCTTTTTGTTTTAATGCTTTAATTGATTCAATAAAATTTATATTACCTGATATAAAAAGAATTGGAATTGACTTGTTTGATTCTCTGATATGGCTATAAACATCTTTGCCACTCATTTTCCCGGGGAGAATATAATCTAAACTCACAAGGTCATAATGATTATTCTTGAACAGTTCAATGGCTGCCTGTCCGTCAAAGGCAACATCAACTTTGTGGTTGCAGGGCGCATGACTTAATATACTGTATTGTACATCAGAAATAGCCAATTCATCCTCAACAATGAGAATGTTTTTTCCAGAATAATTTTCTGCTTTTTGAATCTGCTTTTTCTCTTTTACGGTTAATTCTTTTTTAATCAGAGGCAAGTTTATAATAACTCTTGTTCCTGATCCAAACTCTGATTCTATAAAAATATCGCCCTTGTGAAGTTCAATATATTTTTTGACATTGGCCATGCCATATCCGGTACCTTTTATGGTGCTGTCATATGAGCCGGTGGCGTCTCGGTTGCTTTTAAGGGTAAAGGACGGCTCGAAAATATCCTCCATGTATTTCTCAGGGATTCCACAGCCATTATCTTCAATCTCAATAACAATTGTTGTGTCGACTGCATGTGTGCGGATAATTATTTCCGGATTGTTTGTCTTACTTAGCGCATGAATAGAATTTTGCAATAAATTGACCAGGGTGTGCTCAATCATACCGGGGTCAGCTATTAATTCAACAATTTTCATGCTGTTTCTGGTGATTTTGATCCCTTTTAAATCATTTTTGATTAAGTTTAAAACAAAATCGATTTTTTCGTTGATAAAGAAAAATTCCTGTCTTGGTTCCGGGCTTTTTGCAAAGGCGATTAAGTCTTTAGTTAAATTTTTCCCCCTTAATGTCTGATTGAATATCAGGTTAAAGGTTTTTTTCATTTCTTCATTCTCACAGCTTAAAAGGGCAAGCTCTGTGTGCCCCAGAATTATGCCAAGCACATTATTAAAATCATGGGCCATCTTCCCTGCCACCTGTCCTACCAATGCTAATTTTTTATGTTCGCCGGCAATTTTTTGAGCTTTAATTTTTTCTTCTTCATTTTTTTTGCGATCCGTAATATCCCGGGTAATACCAAGAATACCTTTTGGTAAGTTATCAGGCCCCCGCAGAAATCTTGCATGAATATTTGTCCAGATTGTACTGCCGTCCTTACAATATTGTTCAATCTCAAATATTTCAGGTTCCCAGGCCATGGGTTCATTCAGTTTTATCAGATTCATTTTCTTGTCATATAATGCCAATACTTTTTCCAGAGACTCTCCGACTATCGTTTCATCTAAAGATTTATCCATAAACTCTTTTGAAGTGAACCCCTGCATCTGATGAATTGACGGGCTGATATAAGTGAATTTAAAATTCATATCCATTGTCCAGATAACATCTGCAACGTTCTCAGCAATCAGGCGGTATCTTTTTTCGCTATTATTTAATCCTTTCAGCAGTGCGGCCACAGATACAGATATGATGGCATTGAGTACCAGGAAATTGACACCTGCGGCTATCATTACATGAGGAGTTAGGAAAAAGGGGAATTCACTCCCAATTCGACCTGAGTATATAAGCCCCCCGATAATAATGATTGAGATGGTATTCATGGTTATGGCAATCAGAGCACCAACGTTTCCCATGAGTATCCCTGCCAGGACTGCAAAGGCAAATAAATATGCCGGCCCACCGCTTAAAGGCCCAACTGACAAAATAACGGTTATCCCAACAATATAAAATGATATAAGCGTTACCCAGGCCCTGACTTCATATCTTATTTTGTGGATGAACATAAAAATAAGGCAAAGAACAAGGCCGGAAAAGTCAATAACCGCAAGCCCCCAGACATTATTTTTAACAATTAGTGTTGCAGCAGATAAAAAGGCAAGAGAACCAAACAGCAAAGCAGCCATCAGGATGGAAGCTAAGATATAAGCCCGCCACCAATGCAGGCTGCCCTGGGCGGGAGAATGCGGCCAGACAAATCTATTTACAAGAAATCTGTGGAATTTTAAAAAGTGTTGCATATTATATTAAATCTATTTTTTTAATTTTAACCATTTTTTGAGCATTTGGGAAAGATCATGCCTTTTTACAGGTTTAGTAAGATAATCACTCATGCCTGCGTTCATACATTTTTCCCGGTCTTCCTGCATGGCATTCGCTGTCAGGGCTATTATAGGGATGTCGTGGTTCAGGACTTTAGAGTTTTTATTTCTGATCTCTCCTGTTGCTTGATATCCATCCATTTCAGGCATTTGGCAATCCATGAGAACAATATCATATTTGATTTTTTCAAGCGCTTCCAATGCTTCAACTCCATTTGAAACAGCATCTGCCAGAATTCCAATTTTTTTCAAAGCACCTAATGCCACCTTTTGATTAATAAAATTATCTTCAGCCAATAAAATTCTTGCGCCGGGGTCATGGCTTTCAGCAATTGTATGCTGTGTAATGATCTTAGCGGGCTCATCTTTGTCTTCTTTATTATTATCATGGTCAATGCTTGTAAGGCAATCATATAAATTAGATTGTTTAACTGGTTTATTCAGATAAGCAGAAAATCCAATTTTTCCCAACCGTTGTACATCACCTCGGGCGCCGACAGAAGTGAGCATAACCAATTTTGTGATACAAAGATCAGGGCTATTTCTAATCTTTGCTCCAAGGGTTTCTCCATCCATTCCAGGCATTTGCATGTCCACAATTGCAATGTCAAAAGGGTCTTTCTCATCTGCACCACGTTTTAATTTTTCAAGCGCTTTTGTCCCGTTTTCTGCCTCATCATACCTGCATCTCCAGAGCTTCAGATCTTCCCGTAATACAAAGCGGTTGGTTTTATTATCATCAACAATTAGAATTCTCTTATCTTTGATATCCTGCTTAATAATTTTTTCTTTTTCCTGGGAAGAAGATAATTTTTGAAGTACAGCTGTGAAGCTGAATGTGGAACCTTTGCCTTCTTCTGAATCAACACTTATCATACCCCCCATAAGTTTTGATAATTCTTTTGAAATCGTCAAGCCAAGCCCTGTGCCACCATATTTCCTGGTAGTGGATGCATCTACCTGGGAAAAAGATTCAAAGAGCATATCTTTTTTATTGGCAGGGATTCCTATACCGGTGTCTCGGACACTGAAATGGAGTTTAAATTCTTTGTCATTTTCTTCAATCACTTTTGCTGAAACAACGATTTCACCTTTTTCAGTGAATTTTAATGCATTGCCTATTAAATTGATAAAAATTTGCCGAAGTCTTCCCGGGTCTCCAATAAAAAAAAGAGGGACACTTGGGTGGATTATGGTGCAGTACTCCAGGCTTTTTTCCTGAATTTTTAAAGCAGAAAGGTCTGCAATATCCTCAAGCACTTTTCTAAGGCTGAACTTTATACTGTCAAGCTCTACTTTTCCGGCCTCAATTTTAGAATAATCCAGAATATCATTAATAATTGTCATCAATGATTCACCACTGACCTGTACGGTATTCACATAATCTTGTTGTTCACTGTCTAATTCTGTTCCCCGGAGTAGCTCAGTCATACCAATGACGCCATTCATGGGTGTCCGAATCTCATGGCTCATGTTAGAAAGGAATGCAGCTTTTGACCGGGTGGCTTCTTCGGCAGCATTTTTTGCAGCTAATAGTTGTTCTTCAACTTTTTTCTGCTGGCTGATATCCACAAAACATTCAAGCAGGCAAGGCCTGTCATTGATGGTTATCTGGGTAACCGTTTTTAAGATAGAAATTTTTTCGCCTCTGGTTGTTATCAAAGCTCTTTCTGAGTTGTCAACCTCTTTTCCCAGATCTGTAATCGGGCATTCTCCCTTTTCCGCTGGGCAGACATGTCCATGACATTCGTGACCGACAACACTCTCTTTTGTTGCTTCAAGCATTTTCAGAGCAGTTGGGTTAATATCGATTACTTTATGGGTTTCCGCGTCAACAAGCATAATTCCAGATTGAACAGATTGGAAAATAGTGTTTAAACGTTTTTCATTCTCTTGAAGTGCTTTTTCTGTTTTTTTACGATCTGTGATATCCTCGAGAGCCGCAATCACCTCTGTGGATTCAGCGCCTGGGTCCACTGGATTAAACATGACACGCATATCAATGGTTCTGCCCCCGGTCACTGTATATTTGTCTTCGTAAAGAGACTTTTTGCCTTTTAGCGCTTTTTTAAGGGCTGATCGCATTGAAAAAGAGCTCTTTTCGGCTGTATTAAAACTCAGCAGTTTATCCTTAGAGCTTCCCATCAAGTCGGCAAACTTCTGGTTAAGGTTTATAATTTTACCTTCGGCCGAAAACCTGATCAATCCCAAAGGAGAGTTTTTAAAAATAATCCTGTGCCTATGCTCATTCTGAATAAGCTTGTTCTCACTTTTCAACGCAATTGTTATTGTGAAAATACCGACAATTAAAGAGAGAAGGGTACCTGCAATAAGAAGATTCCGTGAAATCTTCTTTATCTTTGATTCTTCAATGATTGTTTGATTCAGAAAATCAGCCGCCTTATTTCTTGCATATTGGTTCAGCTCAAACATTTTTGATTCCATTTTTGCAACATGTTCGGCACCATCTTCTTTTGTTACCAGAGCCGCATATTCAAGGTCTTTTTGCACAACCCGGAAAATAACATCATCGCGAATGGGTTTCCATTGCTTGAATAATATATATGCTTCATTGATCAGTTGTGTCCCTTTTTCGCCAAGGATCTTTTCGCGGATAATACCCAGATCGCTGTAAACCTTTTCTTCAAGTGTATTTACCTCTTCAATTTTACTAACCACATTAATTGTTTCAGGAAAAAGAACAATATCTTTCATGCTGCGATGGATTTTAGTGATGGTAAGGCTGCATTCTATGGATTTATTAGAAACAGTTAACGGCTGATCATAAAGTTTGTGTGTTAAATTTGATATGGACTCAATCTGCTTACGGAAAAACATGCTTTCGGCAAAAAACAAGGATATTAAAAGGCTGAAGGCCACAACGATAGTGGTTGTGATAATTTTTTTTCGTTCAATTTCCATTTAAACCCTCGAGTCAGTTTATTACCAATAAACATGGATCTATAGCATAGACAGGTAATTTCTTCAGTATGACCAATAGTGTATCGTGCCTAAATTATCCGTTGTTCAAGGAGAAATGTCAAGAAAAGAATATACATGCTGCCATTGCAGAATGTATTTGTTCCAACGTACTTGAAATAAACAATATTGATCGTATGTTATTGTTAGTAATGTTCTACTAGGGTGAATAAGATTTTTAAGGGGAGCCAATAATGAAAAGCGCTGAGACTATAAAAATAATTTCCAGATTAGCCTTGAAAAATGAAAATCATATAAAAAATCGGCTCTTTAAATCAGCCATGAGTGAACAGCTTGCCGATCGAGACCATAATCCGACAAAGGGCCTTATAAACCTTTATGGGATATGGGCAAAAGGCGGTATCGGCCTTTCCGTAACCGGTAATGTGATGGTGGATAGAAAGGCATTGGGTGAGCCAAAGAATGTTGTCCTTGATAACCATAGCGATTTAACAAAATTTAGAGAATGGTCAGAGTTCGGTAGCAGAGAGGATACTCAAATATGGATGCAACTGAATCATCCGGGAAAACAGACGCCAAAATTT
>Ga0307988_1001804_pt1 | contig 11369 bp, 6 predicted proteins | sample EllFjometagen183_FD_203166 | JGI IMG/M metagenome (GOLD analysis project Ga0307988, IMG submission 203166) | Marine microbial communities from Ellis Fjord, Antarctic Ocean - #183 | ecosystem: Environmental > Aquatic > Marine > Unclassified | place: Southern Ocean | collected 2014-10-08 | reverse complement strand
AGATATTTTATTAACAGAATCCGCTTCATCTATGGCTTTAAGTTTTGCTTTGTCAGCTAATGAAATGTGACCTTCCACACGACCGTCATCAAGAGGGTTAACAATCCGTTTTTTCAGACTATCGAACATGCGAACCAGGTCAACTACACCTCCTATGCCAAACCAGAAAACTGAAAAAGTCACCAATATCAAGGGGACAATTAAGAAAACGATAAAGAAATACATTCCCCACCATTCAACAGACCAGGGAGAAATAACATTCCAAACAAGGACTACGACAAAAGTACAAAGGAATGTCCAAACGAAGCTAAGAAAAAATACAGCCCATGCAATCACTTTATCCCCGGTGGTGTATTCTCTAGAAATACCAACAATCTTAGCAAAGATACTGCGACGTGGTGAATCAGAAGTTTCTTTATGGTCTCCGTCAATGTTATATTTACCTCGATGCAGCATTCTATCAATATTGAATGGCTCTTTCATTGTAAAGTATGAAACTATACAGTAAAGAAAGAGAGTAATCATTGTGATCATGAAGAATATTTCATAGCTGTTAATTGGAAACTTAACCGGATTCATTTCCCATACGATATATGGATTGAAAGGCGCAGATACGGATGACAGAAAGTTTGCTGCGGATTCAACTAGGTCATTTCCTTCAAGCCAGGGGTAGACTGAGTCTGCCCAGTTACGCATAGTAAAAATAGTTCCGAGAGAAAGAGCCATTCCAGTAATTACTGAGGTAAAAGCTCCCGCAGTAGTTCCAAAACGGCTATAGAGGCCGAAGATCATTACCGGAGCGCATCCACCCATCCACATTGCGGTAACAATAGTCACAAACAACTGGATGTAATCCAGCTGTGCCATATATTTTGAACACATCAAAAAAACCATCCCTATGGCAATAGACACCAGTCGCAACGCCCAAACATGTTGCTTCATCGTAAACGGTTTTTTGCGTAACGGCAGGATTACATCCTGTGTGACGGTAACCGCCGCGCTGTAAATACGAGTATTGTCAGTTGATATCATAGCCATGACCATAAGTAATAGAAAAAGTCCCATAAGTCCTTGAGGAAGCATTTTGCGCAGGGACGATGCCAGCATCTGCTGGTGAAACAATGTTCGAAACTGTTGGAATTTAGCATTACCCTGATTTTTGCCTTCAAACTCGATGAGTTTCTGGTGTGCGACATTCAATATCGGAGTGTCTAAATTACGCCTTTGGGACAATGGCCGATCGATGCCTATCTGTTGGATCTGAGGAGGAACAGCCTTGATTGCATGGTTGAAAGATTCTCGTTGCGCCTTATCAGCAATTAGTTCACGAGAAATTTTGACCGAAACATTGTCTCGTACACTTTTCGCTTCCGGAGCAAAGTTTTGGTGATTCATAAACGAAATAATTGTCAAAGCAACCAGTACATATAAGATAAGAGAAATTTGACCTTTCCATGCTCCAAGGATCCCTGCCATTTTCTGTTCATGCGGATTTTTTGCCGCTGAAGATAGCCCTGCGCCGATCCAACTGGCTCTATGAAATACCTTGTTGAAAATCATTACTATAACAAAGAACAAGTTGAAATCACGTAAATTTGAGATGTCATATGGATTAATGAAACTTTCTCCCTGAACCCGATCCATCATCACCGGTACTATCTCATTGCCCCAGCTGAATTTATACATGATGAAAATAATAAAAATGACAATCAACGGGAAACATATCATTCCCTGAATTGAATCTGTAATAACCATCGCCAACGTGCCACCCACGCAAAGAATTGAGATTGCCAAAGTTAGACAAATCACAATAACTAATATAAAAGTCGAAACTTGTAGCCCGAAAATATTGATTTGATGAGGTAAATCAAGATAGTAGATGAAAAAGCGCGCGGCGATAGCCGGCATAATAGAATTTGCCAGAATCTCCGATATGCTCCGCAATGATGCAGCAAAAATACGAAAAGATCGATTGTAGCGCATTTCAAGAAATTGTCCCAATGACATTGCCCTAGTTTCGCGATACCTGTATGCGCACCATCCAAACAACGCCAGAATTAATCCAATAGTACCCATTATCTGCATCCAAAACTGAATAGCGAATCCAGTCTTGTAATGGACTTCAACATAGGCAACCATAGTAATTATTGCGAGACAGTTAGCAACATCACTAGCGCAGATGACATACCGACCGCAAACACGTCCAGCTGAAAGAAAATCGGCCACGCTGCGCACATATTTGCGGGAACTGAATCCTATGTATAAAACGAACCCTACCGGGATTATAACTATCAACCAATCAATTAAATTCATTCACTTGTTTACCTTTTAAAATGTGTTTTATATTACAGCCATCCATTACTGCTGAATGACTTTAATTTAGAACAGGATATTCTTATCATCTAGATACTTTCTCATCGTATTTCTTTTAACATTTTAATAATCCCGATTGCTCTGTACAGAGCATCAAAAAATCATCTTTAGGATTAAATAAAATTGAGCTGCTACATTATTTTTTTACACAACGTGGCGGTGAAACTATTGTTAGTCAGCATTCTGTAATATTCTGATATTTTTTAAGAATCCTTTAAAGAACTTCATGCCTTTTTTAACTCCATATCTTGGTTTAGTATGTCCCCCAAAGACGCAGGTGCCAAAATATAGCGCGCGTTTGTTGAATGGGTATGACTTAAGTTTGCCGTTTACCGAGAATGTTAACTTTTTATAATCATAACGTACTTTTAATTGCGACCATTTGTCTGTTGGAATCGGCAAGCCTGTATTAAATGTGGTGGTTTTTGTTAAACTATCAGTAAAAGTTGCTACTAGTTTTCCATTCTCTAACATTAATATTAAAGAACCGATAATGATACCCTGATGTTTGAATATAACTTGAGATTCTTGTGATTGTGGTTTTATTTTAAAGCTTAAAGTAAACTCACCTCGTGGCAAGGCTTCACGTGGAATTACCACATAAGTTCCTTTACCATCAAACTCAAGACAGTATTGGCCGTTAGAATCTTTTACTTTGCGTGGCGCAGAAACTGTTGCTTCTTTTGGATAATTGCTATTGCGATTAAACGAATCCCCGTATTTAGTTCCTCCACCCATTTCTCCCGACCAGAAACTGCTCCAATTACATTCCAAAGCATCGCCGTTGTCTGGATCATAATTAAAAGTCAAATCAGGAATTCTGCTTTTCGCGACCTTGATTGTTATCAGTTTATCAGCTAATTCATCCCAGATATTCAATGTCGCCTTTGGAGACTTTACCGGCTTGAACGGCATTATCGGTTTGCTCCGATAAATTTTGCCGGAGACACTAACTGCGCGCAGACTGTAAACAGGATACTTACATTGCGGTATTGCAGAAAAGCTAAACTGAGCAGATTTACTATTAATTCGTACCGGAATATCCGGCTGTGTATCTAAACGGCTTATGCGCAAATACAATTGATTTTTCTGTAAATCAATGCCGAACACGCGTTTTGCCATGAGGCGTTTTACAGGCAGATTGAATGAACGCCCGTTCAATTTGCATTTTAGAACCACTTTAGTAGCTTCCTTTCTGGGAATGCGTAATAAAAAACCGCGATGCAAGGTATTAGTCCGTTGATTGATATTTAAAGTGTTGCCTGTTACTTTAAGACCAAGGAAATCACTATTAGGGCGTTCAATAGGACGAGCATAAACATTAGAAGCGCCGTCGATGATGATGCTACCCTTTAGATATGTATTTTTCGCTGCTGTGTTCTCAAAATAGATTACAAGGTCGCGAGATGGGATGAATTCTTTGAGTCGATCTACCGCGAATATTTCCCGTTCATTTTCCAGCACTTCCAAAGAAGCCAATGTCTCATCACACTGAAACTGACCAGAAATATTTACTTTTTTGTTGTCGGCTTTTGCGGTAAAATTTACTTTTAATGGATTAATTTGGTCGCGCAAGGCTTGTTTTACACTTTGGTAATCCCAGCTTACTGTTGGGTGCAGTCTTACATAGTGCAGATTGCTGAAGCGATATTTTTTGCCTTCCTGGTTAGTTATCCGTAATTCCGGGCGCAGTATGCACTTATTAGCGAACTGACCAGTTGGAATATTGAAAGTAATATCTTTCATTTGTTTAACGATAAATTTTTCACTTGTAAATTTGTGTATAATCTGGTTTTTATTATTTTTCAGAACCAAGCGGGCAGTGTAAGTTTTGTCTGAATCGGAATCAGGAATATTTAGCAATTCTATTTCAAGCACTTCCCCATATTTCAGGGTTTTGCGATATGATATTGCCATATTGGGAATACTTAAATCGTCTCCTTTGTTGGGTGTCGGGGTTTTCTTTTTGATAAAACTCATCAGGTACTTGATGATTCGCTGGCTTGTCCAACCATTATTCACGGTAGGCTGAATACAAGTATTTTCATTAAATTCATTCCACTCCGGCAGTATGATAAAATCAGGTCTGCCACTCAGAGCTGATTCAAAACTTTGCCGCAAGCGTCTGGTATTGGCTTCCGAATGGTTTATGGCGGAAAGGAAATTAGTGTAGCCGATTACTGCTGATAATCCAAATAGTTTCTTTCCTTTGTATTTTGGTTCGGAAAGTATTTCGATCATAATGGGAATTATTAGCTTGCGGTAATAGCTTTCGTCAAATTTACCCGCATAAGTATTGCCGGGAGATTTCAGGTGCCCAACACCCGCAAACAACAGACCATCACTCACTTCCACCCAGGAACGAAGAGTTTTTTTAAGTTTTTCGAGCTCATATTCTGGAGGTTGATTTGCTTTCAGTTTGCGGTGTACCATTATATCACGGACAAAACGGTTGAATGCCACGACCACATCGGCAACAAAATAAAAAGTGTCGCCGTTATCTTTACGTAATCGGTCTAGTAATTTTTTCAAGTTGTCTGGATTTTTCCACCGATATGCTACATAGTTGGAGATAACGACTTTGCCGTTAACTCTGAAAGCGCTTGGACTGGACAGTGCCTGTTTGAGTAATTGAGTATAATATTTATAGGAACTGTCGGTAATACCGCCACCACCAGTAAATTCCGGCAATTGCATAAAACCTTTCACACCAGCTTCTTTAAGCCACTTTACCGTAAGGGAATACATAGTGTAATGACCGGATGGAGTGGAAGTAGAGGCTAGGCCATCTATTTCATATTTTTTTACTATAGGAACAGTATGTTGCAGAAAATCCTTTTTCATCATATGCTTAAACTGTCCAGTCGGATAGCGCAGAGAGCGTTCCATTATCAAAGGACGGTCTACCCACCAATTAAGATAATTCTGATATTGACCGTACTGGTATTGACTGCGAGGAAAAATATATGGACGTTTAGTCATACTTTTACGCTGTCCCATTTCCAAGCGGTCTATGTACTCGTTACGTGAATATTTCAATGCGGTTTTGGCGAAAACGATATTAGCGGTCATAATGATAGCTGTTACTATTGAAATCCGAAAAATACTTTTTAACATTATTGAGTTCCTTTTTAGATTATAATTGTTTATTATTCTTTTGCAAAGGCATAAAGCCGTCCATCAAAATCAGATACGCAGACAAAATTTTCAGCAATTGCTACTGAAGCCTTAATCGGACTGCCAATCTTTATTTCCTGAAGTTTCTCCCCGTTTTTGAGATCCAATACATATAAATACCCATCATCACTGCCACAGAAAACTTTACCATCAGCGATTGCCGCAGATGAACCATTGCGTACAATCTGATGCTTTCCAAAACCTGCTTCTATTGAACTGCGGCACTTGAAACTCCATAGCACTTTGCCGTTATTCGCATCCAAAGCGAAGATTTTATCAGCATGCGCAATTACAGCAATGCCATCGGCAATAGCTGGTGATGAAGTATAATTAAGCGTATATGGTAATTTAGTTGCCCATAATTCTTTACCTTCAGGGGTAATTTTACGTAAATGGAAGCGATCAGGTAAAAATAAGGCATTATTTGCAAATACCGGAGTCCCCAGACCTCGAGAACCGTTCATTTCAAATTTCATATCCTTGAATTTGTGCTGCCATGCTGGTTTACCGGATTTAGCCGATAGCGCAAATACTCCGTAGTAATCAGAACCGAAAACCTTACCAGCTCCGACCGTAATACCATGAGCTTTATAGCCGCGATCGCTCTTGGTATCCTCGCGCCAAAGTAATTTCCCGTTTTTTGTATCAAAGCAGGCCGTGTAGGATCCACCAAACGCATAAATACGATTGTCTGCAACTACTAACGGTCCGACATTTGCATGCCACCCGAAAGTGCTGTAGTAATCCATTTCCGACGCTGAGTAAAACTTATTCGGAAACATCGGACTTTTCCAATTAATGTTCCCTGTATTCAAATCTATTGAACAAAGCAGTCCTTCAGAACTCATGGCAATAATGCTGTCAGACACAATAACTCCGGTACGATTAAAGTTTCCTGGAAGGGAGGTTTTCCAGATTTTTTTACCTGTACTTGCGTCAATACAAAGAATACCTGAATTCTTAAAGCCTGCCTGATCATCAGCAACTGAAAAATAGATTTTCCCATTATTAATAAGCGGTGAATTGAAAACTGGTTGCAGAGAACCTAGATTAAATTTCCAAGCGAGCTTTAAAGGTAAGTCTATTTTTACATTGGAACTGCGACCTGAAGCAGCTTCTCCGAAAAATGATGACCATTGTCCCTTTACAGGAGAGGTCAGGTTAAGCTCTTTGCTTAGTACTGTTTTGGTAGATTCCCACATCGGGTAAATCTTAGATGAGAGTTTGCCATTGTCCCAGGTAATAGCGCGGACCCGGTTGGTGCCGATACCCCAGTCAAGATCCCGCCAGGGTGCACTGCAAAATGCGGGAATAGTACCGTTGACGCGAAAATGTGCGTGTTGATGCCAGTGTCCCAACAGTACAGCTACAATATTATAAGAGCTTGCAAGTTTACTTAATTCTGTAGAAATTCTTCCTGGAAGATGAGTCGCGATGATTATCGGTTGTTTGGCCGGTAATGACTTAAGATCATTTTTCAACCATGTCCACTGGCGTCGTTTTTGTTGTTTTGTAGCATTCTGCATTTCAGAAATCATGGCAATAAAATGAACACCGCCGTAATTCCATGAATAAATTGTAGGTCCAAAGACTTTACTATACGTAGTAAATGTTTTATTCGCTTTGATGCCATCATGACCGCCAAAGACCGCATGGAATGGTATAGGTAAGCGTGCGGCTTCGGTAGAAATAGCTTTTAAATTCGGGATTTTTCCAAATGGAGTCAAGTCGCCTGCGCAAACAATGAAGCGAGCCTGTGATTTTGCTATTATACGCTTAAGATTTGTGAACTCATCACGCAGTTTGGCTATTTGGGGCACGATGTCAAACTGAATGTCAGAGCCGTGGATAAATGTGAATTTCTTTAATGAAGATTTTGGATCATGGACTAAACCTATATTAGCCTCTTTTAAGTTTCCCTGTACCAGATGAAAGAAGCTTTTGCTCGCCTTATATCCCTCTGGCATAATGACAAAAACGCTGGATAGTGATTTTTGAGGAATGCTGTTAAACGAATATGAACCATTACTATCACTTTTGATAATATTCATTCCGTCTGAAACAGATATTCCTGCTATTCCTTGTTCGCCTGCATCAAGTTTGCCATTATTGTCAGTATCGAGGAATATTTTCCCTGAGACTTTTAAATAGACTTCAGGAGCTTTGACCACTACTTCATCTTTACCTACGAGCGACATGTTGGAATTAAATTTCTCAAAAAAAGCTTTGTAGTCATTACGCTTAATCCGCCCATTGGGTCCAATAGCACCCATGAATGAACCTTTGTAACCACCTGAAAGAACTGATTTAGGAGATTTGTCAGACAGCTTAAGAAAGTCTTTGCTATTGGCTTCAGTAGACATAAATCCCGGATCAACACTGACGCATCCTGTTCCCTTGCAATTTTTCCCCTGCCAGTTGGAATTACCCTTGGGCGGATTTTTCCAGGAATCACTGTAATGAAAACTAGCCGCTCCTCTACTAAAAATACCAAGTTTGTTATTCACTATAATATTATTGCGAAATACCCAGTTGCAATTGCCGCCAGTACCAATTACATAGTGATGAAGACCTACATTATTTTTGAACATAGTATTATTTTCAACAATAATATTACTGTATTTTTGACTATCAGTTTTATTGTAAAAATAGAGTCCCTCATTACTGCAGTTAGTGATGACGTTATCACGTATTATTATATTATCGTATGAAGCTTTTCCACGTCCATCAAGCCAAATCCCTCTGAGTGCTCCCTTGAATGTGAAACCTTGAATCAAGATGTAGCTGAACTTGCTCCTGAAAAAATAAAAACCACCCTTACAGATAACTTCCCCGTCTCCGGAAGTACGTAGAATTATTCCTTTTTTGCCTTTAGCTTGAAGACAACGTCCATTCATTACCGGTTCATAAGTTCCGGGATAAACGATTATTTCATCGCCCTCCTTTGCCGCTTCCCATGCTTTCTGAATTGAAGCATATGTCTTTTCTGTACCAACTTCAAGTACTGCAGCGTTTAAGGATTGAATACATAGCACTAACGTTACTAGCATCAACATGGTTCTAAATTTTGTCATATGTAAATTCCATATTTTTTAGTTTGTTTGCATTAAAAAATGAATGTCGAGTACTGGAATATACCCGACAATTATATCAAAAAGATGATTTTGAATGTATTCAACAATATAGATCAATCTCTTATGAATTTGGCCCTTGATGTGTCATATTGAATTCCGTATTTTGCATTTCTAAACCATGAAACATGTCCATCAACCCAGAGAATGTTGGCACCTTTGCTATGTCTGTCGTGAATTGCATTCGAAGTTCCTTCTGCATACATAGCCCCAATAACATATTTACCATATACTGTCTCCGATGAGCCAATATGAGCATCAGCAAGACATATTTTTGCAGAAGGATTTTTGATTGATATTATTTTAGCTGGAATTAAACTTGGAGTAAAGCCAGGTCTGTTGAAACTGCCAAGGTACTCATAATTATATCCGTAGTGAATATATTGATAACTGGAATCATTGTCGCCAAGACGTTCAATGCAGCTACCCCTACCCATTACTGAGTAATCATTTGTAAATACTCCTGATGGGCAGAAATAAAGTTTTTTGCTGGCATAGTTGCCTTTGAATAAAGTAAAGGGCCAATAAGTGTTTTGATATGGCGGGAAAAAATCGTCCCAATCACCATTATAGTTGGCCATTCCTAAACCTAATTGTTTAAGATTGTTGACACAACTTATAGATTTGGCTTTTTCCCTGGCTTTATTAAGCGCTGGTAGTAACATTGAGGCGAGGATTGCTATGATAGCGATCACGACGAGGAGTTCGATGAGTGTAAAATTTGATTTACTTTTCATAATAAATTTTCCTTATTATTAATTATGTTTTAATTCATGATTACTTCAATATTATGTAAATTATATTTCATATATTCCCTCATTCTGCTATTTTGTTCCCATCGCATTTTCTCCTTAATTTTTATTATTTTATTTCCATATCGAAATTCATTTTTAAGTTTTTTTCCAACATTGGAAAACTATTCATGGTAAACATGCGGTCAAGCCCATTGCAATTGCATCCACAACTGGAGGCACAATATAATTCAGGAGTTAGGTTAATGCCTTCAGGCACAACGTTCAGAGAATTATTCTTAATGCGACGTATTAAAATTTTAGTAGCTATTTCAGCCTGTTCATGAATCTGCTGAATTACTGTTGTCATCGGAACCGCCGCAAATTCGCTGAAGGTGTAACCATCATAGCCGATTACTGCAATATCATTAGGAACTTTAATATTGTTATAAATAAGTACAGCAATAAGTTTTGCCGCTATATAATCGTTGGTGCAAAAGATAGCGTCAGCCCTTAAGGTACATAATATCGAGATAAGACGAGAAGATATGCCATTTAGTTCACGAAGGTTTAAGAAGTACTTCATGTCGATTTTAATTTTTGCTTCAGAGAGAGCTTTTTGCATTCCCCTTAACTTGGAATTTTTATCGCCGGAGTTTTGAATATCAAGGAAGCAAATTCGCTTTCTACCGTGTTCAATTAAATGTTTGACTGCAATATATCCGCCTTTAATATTATCAATACCAACATCGTAACCTGAAATATTGTTATGAGAACAGAAAACATACGGAACTTGCTGGTTCTTTTCCAACAAATGTCTATCTTCGGAATTAAGAATAATTATTCCATCTACTCCGCGCGCAAGAAGTTCCGTCACCCCACACGCAGCGGAAGAAGTTCCGCTACCGTATTCATAGGATAACAGATTATAGCCTTGGGCATGTAATACATTGGAAATTTCGTTAGCAAGGGCACTGTTCAGTCCCGACGAGTAAGGAGTACCGAGTAAACCAATGGTTTTAGTTACCCCCCCCTTCAAGCTGCGGGCAGCACTGTTTGGTATATAGTTAATCTCCTTGGCAATGCGCAGTATTTTTTTGCGGTTTTCTTCTGAGACCCGGCTGCTGCCGTTGCCGTTAAGAACCGACGACACAGCCTGGCGGGAAACTCCGGCCAGCATTGCTAAGTCTTTCATTGTAACAGCCATTCTAGTCTCCAAAAATGTAATTATTAATATCTAATTGCTCGTGCAATCAATTATTATTATAATATATCCTGATTGAAAAAGCAACTTAAAAAACATATTTTCAGCGAAAAAAATCAAAAATAATTTTTTCTAAGCTCAAATATTTTTCTGTGTACTCATAAAGATTGCAACCAAAAGTGATTATCGTATCCGTGATATACAAATAAGCTTCAATAAAAACAAGCATGCAAAATGTAGTTCAAGTGCGTAAATAATTCATTAATGTTGAACTAAGACTCATTCGCGGCAGGAATTGACTTTTCAACGCAAATTATCTTCTTCCCCATTATCTTATCCTCAAGTCCGGTTTATGGCGGGGAAATAATAACCAACTTGAGGAGGCTCTGTTATGAGCAAAAAAAAATAGCAAAGTCGTTAATGGTATTAAAATGTCTTACAGCGAACATAAATCACCTGGTACCCGCTGCTCAAAGAAGAACACGTCAACTTGAAATCAATAGTAAAAAAGCATTTGAGCTGATTGTTATTATTGAAGACGTCACAAAAAAATATTCAAAATAAATCCCGAAAAAACATGTAAATTATAGTGAGTTTTTCCGTTAGTATTTTTGAAATTTAACCTCAATCTCGGTAAGCTTTCAGCCGCTCGGCATATGAAATCTGAGCTCAGTATTTTTCAAAAAGTCAGGATCAAGGAGCAAACAGTTAGTTTTTTCGTAAGTAGTTGAATCGCCATTTATTGCAATATTA
>Ga0307988_1001803_pt1 | contig 11369 bp, 7 predicted proteins | sample EllFjometagen183_FD_203166 | JGI IMG/M metagenome (GOLD analysis project Ga0307988, IMG submission 203166) | Marine microbial communities from Ellis Fjord, Antarctic Ocean - #183 | ecosystem: Environmental > Aquatic > Marine > Unclassified | place: Southern Ocean | collected 2014-10-08 | reverse complement strand
CCAACTATAACCGGTTTTTCCTTTAGTTGAGGATTGTCAAGTTGTTCAATTGATGCAAAGAAGGCATCCATATCAACATGAAAGTAACAAGGTGTTGCCAAAATATCTCCAAAATAATCTGTCGTGCTATTTTTGCTTAGTATTAAACTCTTCTCGGGAAAGAATTATGAGCGTCTCCATAAATTCCGCCCAGGTTATACCACCATTTTCAAGAAGTTTTATAAACATACTACTGTCTGTAAAACCGGGTAGGGTATTAATCTCATTTAAGTATAATTTATTTGTTTTTAGTTCATAAAACATATCAATTCGAGCAAAACCTTTGCAAAAAAGGGAATTAAATGCTAATTGAGCAAGTTTTTGTGCATCAGAAATAATTTTCTGAGGGAGATCAGCGGGTACTTGAATTTTCGTATTTTCACTAGCTGTAGAGTATTTCGCTTCAAATGTATAAAACTCCATATCTGTAATTATTTCACCAGGTGCAGATATATAATAATTTCCATATTTTCCAAAAATGCTAATTTCAATTTCCCGGCCGATTACCGCTTGTTCTATAATAATATTTTTGGAGATATCAGCTGCAGAAACAATAGCCTTATAGATGTCATTGGCATGAAAGACCTTTGAAACCCCTAGAGATGATCCGGAATTATCAGGTTTGATAAAAATCGGGTAGGTTAGTTTTCTATCAATACGTTTAACTAATTCTGAAAAACTATTACTTTTTTCATAGTTCGCTAAACCTTCTTTAAAATCATACTCATTTATTGTCAGGTAGGGGACGATAGGTAATTTATCCCGCTCCCAATATAATTTAGCAGTATTTTTTGAAAAACCAAGAAGGGAACTGAAAAAATTGCAACCTATATAGGGTATTGGCAAAAAATCAAATAATCCCTGAAGTCGTCCATCTTCACCAAAATTTCCGTGGATTATAGGAAAAATAATATCTATTTGGAGTTTGGATTCATTACAAAAAAATCCTATACCAGGATGTACCACAATGGATTTAGATTCTTTTTCTCTTATAGCTATGAATTCTGAGTTGGTTCTCTCCTCATAGCAAATAGTTGGTGCCTGTAAATACATGCGATTATTTTCTGCCACCCCAATACAGGTTACCGTATATTCTAAGTTGGTAAGAGCCTTATATATTGAAGCTGCAGAAATACAGGATATTTTGTGTTCAGCTGAAGCACCTCCAAAAATCAGGAGAATATGTTCCTTCATCATGCTTCTCCTTTATTCCTGCAGAGTTCAAGTATGATTTTTTCTTCATCCCAAGGATACATAATACCATTATTTTCTATGGAAGTTTCATGCCCTTTTCCTAAACAAAAAATTAAGTCTCCTTCTTTAGCAAGCTGAAGTGATGTGTGTATGGCTTTTCTTCTGTCAGGTTGGATTACTATGGTACCAGGATATGTCTCAGGAATTCCGGATTGGATATCATGAATTATCATCAATGAATCTTCTTCTCGAGGATCTTCATCTGTCAAAACTATAGTATTACAAAAATGTGAAGCAATTCGGCCCAGGTGCTCCCTTTTTAGTGTGTCTCGGCAACCTGCACTTCCAAATACTACAATAAAATTTTTATGTGGATATATACTCCGTACACTTGTAAAAAGAGTGAAGAAAGCATTTTCTGTATGAGCAAAATCCAGGATAATCATCGCTTCGCCCTCACGTTCCATTATATTAAACCGTCCTGGAATAGGTTTGATTTTATCAAAAAAATTATCATACACTATTTGGGTGTCATCACTTTTTAACAATAGCGTTATAAAAGCCGGTACAAAATTACTTATTTGTACAAAAAATGGGAAGGGGGTTTTAATTTTAAATTGTCTCTTGTCAGATTGTACATTTATAGAGATACCAGATGTGTCTTTTTTATCTATAGAAATCGAATAAGTGGCATCATTTAATACTTTTTTACCTTTTTCAAGGATACACCAAGTATAAATTCTGGAATTACTAATAATTTTTTTAACGCTGCTTCCCCAATCAGCATCATGAGGAATAACCGCTATGCCGGTATTTTTATGTAATTGACGAAATAAGTTCATTTTTGAATCAATATAGGAGCTTCTGGTGTTATGAAAATCCAGATGATCAGAGGTAATATTTGTGCAAATACCAAGGGTGAAAGAAACATCAGCCAATCTCTTTAAATCATTTGAAAGACCATGGGAACTTGCTTCAACAATAGCAAACTCACACCCATTATTCACAGATTCAAAAAGAAATTTATGCACTTCAATAGCATCGGGAGTAGTCATGTGTTTTATATTACGTACTTTCCCAGACCCATTATCCTGCCAGACAGAACTTAATAAAGAAGTGATCCTATTTGTTAATGTTAATAGTTGATATAAATAGTCACAAGTACTGGTTTTTCCATCAGTCCCTGTGATACCAATTACTTTAATATTATCGGAGGGATTGTTGTAATAGGCAGAACTAATTTTTGAAATGGAATTATATACAGATTTGGTTTTAACATAGGTAATGCCGTCAAAATAATTATACAATGATTCAGAGTAAAAAATTACCTGAGCCCCATTATCAATAGCAGAACTTATATAATCATGCCCATCATAATGAATTCCCTGAATTGCAAAGAAAATATATCCATGAGAACAATTGCGTGAATCATGAGTCAACCCGGTAATATCTCTATCCAGTGTACCCTTGATTTTACAATCTGTAATGCTTTTAATAAGAATTTTTAAGTTCGTGCAGCAATCCATACTGTATGGTATCAAAAGGTGAGGATTTGTACCATAAAAAAATACCGGGTTCCAAGATTTGATAATCCTGAAGACCCGGCATTATGAAAAGAAAGTTTTAACTAAAATTATTTAGCTGTTGCACCCTCTTTTGTATACAAGTAGTCAAAATATTCCATCTCTGTTGAGAGTATTTTGTCCAATGGTGCTATAACTTTTTTATAAGAATCCAGTGTCCTCCAGAATTCAAAGAATTCCGGATCGGCTGAATAGGATTCTGCATAGGTTTTTGTTGCTTCAGCATCTGCAGTACCTTTAATCTGTTCTGCGGTAGCATAAGCTTCAGATAAGATAGTTTTTTTATCGTTTTCCTGCTTACCAAGCCATTCAGCTTTTTTCCCTTCACCATACGAACGATATGCTTCAGCAATTTGATTTCTCTCTTTAATCATACGTTCATACACACTTTCAGTAAGATCATCTGAGTATCTTATTTGACGTATCAGGATATCAAGAAGTTCAATTCCATACTCTTCAATTGTTATCCCGGAAGCTAACATAAACATCTCTTCTGAGAGTTTTTCTCTTCCTTTCGTAATAGCATCAGATTGAGTTTTTATTTGGGTGAGATTTTTTAACTGGTCTGAATCCTCAACATTTTCGGCCTTAATCTGCTCTGTAATTATCATTTCATTGATTTTATTTGAATTCCTGACGGCCTCACTAAGAAAATTCTCAGCAATTATAGTACGGACTGTTGAATCAACAACATCATCAAGCCGTGCATAACCCTGATCAATAGTATTTACCGCTTCATAAAATTTTAACGGATCAATAATTTTCCATCTTGCTGTAGTGTCTACCCAAATAAACTGATTCTCTTTTGTTGGAATCCTTTGTGAATCACCATCCCAGGAGAGAACTTTTTTAGAATATTTTACAACGTTATCAACAAAAGGAACTTTAAATTTCAAGCCAGCTTCTGTCTGTGTATTCACTATAGCACCAAAACGGGTAATTACAGCCTGTTCGCCTTCATTCAATAAATAGAAGGGTCCCAATATGAATAAGATGATAACAAGTACAACTATTATTATTAATGCAGTTATAAGTTTTTTCATTAGTTTGTACCTCCACTTGATGTCACCTGAACTCCCTGTGTACCTATACTCTTAATAGGGAGGAAATTCTCAAGGTTTTTGTCAATGATTGTTACATCACCGGCATATTCAGAGGAGAGAATGTCTTCCATTGTCTCAATGTATAAACGAGTTGTTGTTACATCAGGATCTACTTTGTAAGCTTCCCGTACAGCGTTAAATCTTGCAACATCACCTATAGCTTCATTTATTCGTTCAGCTGAGTAACCTTCTGCAATTTGTATAAGCTGCAGCGCTTCTCCCTGTGCTTTAGGAATTTCTTTATTATAAGCTTGTTTACCCTCATTAATCAGTCGGTTCATGTCCTGAACTGATTTGTTGACATCCTCAAATGCATCCTGTACATCTCCAACAGGTGGAATAATATTTTTAAGTTTGATAGTGACAACCCTTATTCCTAAACCATAGCGGTCATATACTTCCTGCATTCTCTGTTGTGCTTCAACTTCTATATTGGTTCTTTCCGGTCCCATAACAGCTAGAATAGCAAGATCACCAACAGATTGGTTTATTACCGACTGGCTTATATCACGAATCGTTTTTATACGATCCTGAACATTAAACAGCCAGGCGTAGGGATCATTTATCCTATATTGAATTGTCCATTCAATATCAATAATGTTCAAATCACCAGTAAGCATAATTGACTCTTCAGGAAAATCATTTTTTGCATATACCGTTGTAATTCCCGATTGCTCCGTACGGAACCCGAAATTCATATTCTGCACAACCTCTGTTGGTACATTATAATTTTTTTCGATTCCAAAAGGCAGTTTCCATTGTAATCCTGCACCGACAATACGTTCAAATTGTCCAAATCGCAAAACTACACTTTTTTCAGTCTGATCAACAACGAAGAAGCTGCTTAGTCCAAGAATTACCACAATAATCGCTACTATTATAATTATGATAATTTTGGGTTGTAAGGTAAACTGCTTCGGGGTTGGATTGGTGTTACGTTCAAGCATAACTCCTCCTCAAATATAGCATTCATTATTAAAGATAATCTCTTAATACACTCTAGTCAAGGTATAGTATGCATTCTCTTACAATCTATAGCCTAAATGGATTGAAAATAGAGATAGATTTCTATATATTGTTGATTATGAAAACGAAAAGAAAACTTATCACATCAGCATTACCTTATGTAAACAACATTCCTCATCTTGGAAACCTTATACAAGTTCTCTCAGCAGATGTATTCGCAAGATTTTGCAGAATTCGCGGATATGAAACACTCTATGTTTGCGGAACTGACGAATATGGTACAGCAACTGAAACTCGTGCTCTGCAGGAAGGGGTAACACCTCAGGAACTTTGTGATCGTTACAATGTTATTCATACAGATATTTATGCATGGTTTAATATAGCTTTTGATCGATTTGGGAGAACTTCAACACCAAAACAAACCGAAATAGTACAGGATATTTTTAATAAAGTTGATGCTGCAGGATTAATCCGTGGTGCTGTTATTGACCAGCTTTTCTGTGATAGCTGTGATCGTTTCCTTGCAGACCGATTTGTGCATGGAGTTTGTCCCCATTGCGGGTATGAAGAGGCTCGTGGTGATCAGTGTGAGCATTGCGGAAAGCTTCTGGATCCCACCGAACTGCTTAATCCCAGCTGCGGTGTTTGCGGCAAAGAACCAGAGCTTAAATCGACAAAACATTTGTATCTTGACCTTCCAGGAATTCTTCCATTACTTGAAGAGTGGATGGGAAAAGCGTCAATTGATGGTTTTTGGGCTAGAAATGCTGTTCAGATGACAAAAAGCTGGATTCGTGATGGACTAAAAGAACGCTGCATAACCCGTGATTTAAAATGGGGTATTCCTGTACCGAAAGAGGGTTATGAAGGGAAAGTCTTCTACGTCTGGTTTGATGCACCTATTGGATATATTTCAATTACAGCAAATCACACAGATGACTGGGAATCCTGGTGGAAAAATCCTGAAGAAGTTGAACTCTTTCAGTTTATCGGGAAAGATAATATTCCTTTTCATACAGTGATTTTTCCCAGTTCACTTCTGGCTTCCGGAGATAACTGGACATTGCTGCATCACATGTCTTCAACTGAATACTTGAATTATGAAAAAGGAAAATTTTCCAAGAGCAAAGGGATAGGCGTGTTTGGAACTGATGCTATGGAATCTGGTATTCCGGCAGATGTTTGGCGATTCTATCTCTATTATAATAGACCGGAAAAATCAGATGCACAATTTACCTGGTCAGATTTTCAGGAAAAAGTAAATGGAGAATTAATTGGAAATCTTGCAAATCTGGTAAATCGAACACTTTCATTTATTCATAGGTTTTACAATTCTCAGGTGCCTGATGGTGAAATTCGGTCGGATTTTTTGCAGGAAGTAACAGATAGGGAAGCGGAGATTACACAGCACCTTGAAAGAGCTGATTTGCGTGAAGGTTTAAAGAAGATTTTTGCATTATCTTCTTTTGGAAATAAGTATTTTCAAGCTGGAGAACCTTGGAAAACCCGAATTGATGCACCCGATGAAGCCAGTTCTCTGATTAAAAGTCTTGCATATTTAATTAGAGACCTTGGAATAATCATTGAACCATATCTTCCAGAAACCTCTGAGCGGATACTGGCCTTTTTTGGAATTTCTGAAATTTCCTGGGACCAGCTGGGACATTTTTCAGGCATTACAGAGATACAAAAATCAGAAATATTATTTAGCAAACTTGAAGATGATTTAGTAAACAGACTACGTGATAAATTTGCTGGATCACAAGATGAGAGACGCTTAAAAGAACTTGCTGATAGTGAAGGTGAGGCTAATATGCAAAATGAAATTATAATTGATGAACATTTTAATGATCTGGTTGATCTTAGGGCGGCTAAGATTATTGAAATTGAGAGGCATCCTGAAGCGGACAAACTTTATATTGAAACACTTGATGCCGGGGATGAAGAACCTCGTAAAATAGTCTCCGGGATTGTTCCTTATTATACTGAAGAGGAATTACTGGGAAGGACAATAGTTCTTGTTTACAATCTTAAGCCTGCAAAACTCAGGGGTGTTAAGAGCCATGGAATGCTTTTGGCTGCAAGTATTGAGAGTGAAGTGGAAGGTGTTAAAACCGAGCAGGTAGAAGTTCTTTTTGTAGATTGGGCTCAACCAGGTCAAAAAATCACAATAGGGGAACTTGTACCGCCAGAGGAAGATAAAAAGAGAATTAAGATTGATAAGTTTTTCTCCTTGCCCATGATCGTAAAAAATCATCAAGTATTTGTAGGAGAATCAAAACTATCACTTGTTGGAAAGGATTTACATACTAATAAAGTAGTTGATGGAGATGTTGGTTAAACCGATAGAGCTGAAAAATCTAAATTCCACTGATAATCCTTTTCAGTCTAAGTTTTGGGCTGATGTTAAGGATTTAAATGAATGGAAATCTTATGGATTTTTACTAACTCAGGATTCTGAAGATGATAATGAAAATTTCTCTGAACAATCAATTCTGGTGCTGGTTAAAAAGATTTTCGGTTCATATTCTCTAGCATATATACCTTTTTCACCCATAGCTGAAAATAGAGTATTAAGTCACAAATTTCTTAATTCTTTAGCTGAAAATTTTGAATTACATATACAGGAAAAGGTTTTTGCTGTGCGCTTTGATCTGCCCTGGAATCATGTTATTAGTGAAAAGATTATATTTGAGTCACCAGCTAAAATTAAACACCTTTCCTATACTATTCAACCGGAACATACATCAGTTGTTGACTTAAGTCGTTCCTTGGATGAGATTTATCAATCTTTTAGAAAACGGGCAAGGCGAAATATTAAAAAATGCCGGAAGCTGACTATTAAATCAGTAAATATGTCTGAAGACACTGCCTTATTTGACGAATGGTATATAACTTACTCAACAACTGCTAAAAGAGATGGTTTTCAACCGCGATCTGCATATTATATAAGAGAACTCTTAAAATTAGGATCCGGCACAAATACTTCTGATGTTAGTGCGACTCTATTTATCGCTGTCTTAAACGATGAAATAAAAGCAGGAATAATTACAATCCAGTCAAAAAATCGTTCAGTATTTCTTATTGGCAGTTCTCTCAGAGAGACTGGGATGGATTATAGCCCCTCTTATTTACTGCAGTGGTATGCAATTCAAAATGCGAAGAGTTTGGGATGTATTGCGTATGATTTATTCGGAGTCCCGCCTATTGGTGATGAAAATCATTATCTAAGTGGCTTACACTCCTTCAAAAATGCCTTTGGCGGTGAATATGTTAGTAGAGCTGGTACATGGGATGTTTCGATGAAAAAACTGCCATATTATTTCTTTTCTATTATTGAAAAAATACGGATTAAAAGAGCAAGGTCATAATAGGTTAATCACTAACTTTTTAAAAATATTACCCCTTTCAAATTCATTTAAGAATAAATCAAATGAAGCTGCTCCTGGGGATAGGATAATATAAGATGCAACGCCTTTCTCCTTACTCTTTTCAGCGAACTCAAGGGCAGAAGTAAAAGCGCTTTCCATGGTTCTATATGGGCCGGTAAAGTTTGTAGTTGTATTTACCAACAAAGGAACAAGTCTTTCTGTTAGGCTTCCGCCAAGCAAATGCAGCGAAGTAATTCTTTTATATGCAGATAAAAACATTTCAGTTTCCAGTTTTTTATCAGTTCCACCGCTTATAAGATGGATATTCCCATCAATTTGTTCAAGGCAGAAAGAAATTGATTCAGGAACTGTAGCTGCAGAATCGTTTATATACGTAATATCATTTACAACTTTTACTACTTCCCGACGATGAGGAAGGCCGGAAAAATTAGATAATGCTTTATTTATATCTTCTATGGAGTATCCTCTGGCTAAACATGCTGCAGAAGCTGGTATTAAGTCTTTTTGTATGCCGAAAATATCAATTTGTTCTCCTAGATGGTCTTTTACAATATTATGGTCAAAAATAGAATGTTTTTTTAGCATTATGTTCCGAATTATTAATTCATCTTTAGCTGTTTTTGGAATTACGGTATATCCATTCTGTTTAAGAAATTTGAAAATAAGCATTTTATCTGAAATATAATCGCTATAACACTGGTAGGTATTTAGATGGTCTTGGAAAAGGGAAGTAATAACAGTCATTGAGAAATATGTAGAATGAGAATTATCCGGTGTATATCTATTTAAATCTCTTAACTGCCATGAAGATAGTTCAAGTATGATTAGGGCTTTTTCTTTATCATCCTGCGACAGTTTTGCTGTTTTATCTAATACCTGAAAAGGAGATATTCCCATATTGCCCATCATAAAAGTCTTCCAGCCAAATGATTTTAGTGTCGCTGCGATAGCTGCTGCTGTAGTTGATTTTCCTTTTGTTCCGGTAACGGCAATTATTGGAATATCAAACTTAGGGAGTGTATAGGAGAGATCACTTTGTATATTATTTTGATTCAGTAGTAATTTGTTGTTCGGTGACACTGCCGGATTTTTTATCACTAAATCAGCTTTTTTAATATCCTCAGGATTATGAGTATTGAATCGATAGGTTATAGGAAATTGGGAAAGTGTTATAAGTGATTTCTGTAGTTCAGCTTCAGGCCTTAGGTCTGTTACCGTTACATTACATCCTTTTTTACAAAAATATTCAGCAGCACCTGCACCGCCACCGTGGTTACCAAGTCCTAATATAAGTACATCCATTTACTCTCCTTTTTCTGCTTTAATAATGAATATGGCAGGGTATTAAGGTTATAGAAGAATTATAGAACGGCATAGGATATTTTACAATAAAGTTGGTAAATTCCCTTGACCTATATCCTGTTAATCGGCATAATAGTGCAGAATTTGAATAATGTAAGGAGCTCTATAGTGCCTTGTGGTAAAAAAAGAAAAAGACATAAAATTGCAACACACAAAAGAAAGAAGAAACTGAGAAAGAATAGACACAAGAAAAAATAAGAATATAAGTTTTTTAGAACTATATACGACTCAAAAAAAGCTGTTTGTAAATATGAAAATATTAACAATGCAGCTTTTTTTGCTGTTGTTTTTATTAGATACTATTTTGACGGGTTCTTTTTGCAAGGAGAATAAGGTTTTTTAATTCTGAAAAATCCTTCATGGCTAACCAATCTTTTGCGAAGCCCTCATTTTGTACAATTTGTGCAATCGCCATTAATGCCTGCAGATGAAAATTTCTTTCATCTTTTGTACCTGCAAGTGCAAATATCTGATGAACAGGATTATTTTCTGTATTTGGAAAATAAATACCTGACTTTGATCTTAAAATAAGAATATCAAAGTCTTTTTTACCATCAATAATTATATGTGGAATGGCAAGTCCTTTTGTAATAACCGTAGTTGAATCAGCTTCTCTCTCAAGCAGTAAGTTCAATATTTTTTCTACAGGTATATTGAATCTTTGAGAAAAATTAGTTGAGATAAGTGAAAAAGTTTCATTCGCTGTATAATCGGCATCATTGGAAAGATCAATAATTTTAGCTTCGTTTATGATTTTATCAAATCTATCTTCAATAATATCATCACGTTGAATTAATATTTGCTTAAGCTCTCTATCAAGCTCATCAGAAATTATTTTCTTATTAGTTATATTTTTAACTACATGTATAAGAGCGGAATCTTTTGCTGCTCTTTTTCTTGAGTAGAGTAGATACCAAACTATCGAAAAAATGAAAAAACCGCCGGTTATCAGCAAAGGTTCTGATCCCATGTCAAGTATAAGATAAACATAAATTATACTGCCTGCGATAGGGAGGTATGGATACAAGGGCATCTTGAAAAGCGGTCTGTAAGTTGATATGTGACTGCTTCTCATTAAAATAATTGCTATACAATTTAAGCTGAAAAGAATAAGCATCATAGTTGAGGCTACTTTAACAAGTTTCTCTATATCCAAAAGAAATATTACTGAGATCATAAAAAATGATGTTAAAAGTATTGATCTGATAGGGGTTCCGGTTTTTGGATTTACCCGTTGGAAAAAACCTGGAAGAAGATTATCCTCCGCCATAGCAAGAGGTGTTCTGGATGCAGCCATAATTCCTGCATTTGCTGTTGTTATAAATGCTGTCACTGCGGCTATTGATAGCAACAGATACCCAATAACTCCGGTTGATTTTGCAGCTCCATCAGAAATAGGAATGAGAGATGAAGAAAACTCTTTTACGGTCAAGATTCCGACAGTACTTACCAATGTTATTAAATAGAGAGCAGTTACAATGAGAAATGCAGAAAACATACCTCTTGGAATCGTTTTTCCCGGGTCTTTAATCTCTTCAGCCATTGAAGCAATTTTTGTTAAACCGCCATAAGAAATAAAGATAACTGAGGATGTATAGACAACTGATGAAAATCCATAGGGAAAAACAGGTGCTAGGTTTTCCAGGGATATTTTAGGAAGCGCTGTCATGTTGTAAAATAGAAGCAGTGAAATTAATGTTAAAACAAGCACATTCTGGAATTTTACACTG
>Ga0307988_1001801_pt1 | contig 11379 bp, 10 predicted proteins | sample EllFjometagen183_FD_203166 | JGI IMG/M metagenome (GOLD analysis project Ga0307988, IMG submission 203166) | Marine microbial communities from Ellis Fjord, Antarctic Ocean - #183 | ecosystem: Environmental > Aquatic > Marine > Unclassified | place: Southern Ocean | collected 2014-10-08 | reverse complement strand
TTACGTCTCTACTGATTACTGATTAGACGTAAAATGTTACGTCTCTACTGATTACTGATTAGACGTAAAATGTTACGTCTCTACTGATTACTGATTAGACGTAAAATGTTACGTCTCTACTGATTACGGGCTACGGACCACGTTCTTGTTTCAGAGGAGGTCTGGCTTTACTTGTTTGTGTATAAGAGATGATTGATTACTCTGTGAATCCTTTTTCTTTCATCTTATCGGCATTACAGAAATAACCCATTCCAACTTCCTTTAAAGTATCTCTTACAACCTCCCAGTCTACGAAAGTACAATTATATTTTACTTCTATTTCCATTAAACTTCTCCAGATAATATTTACATTTGAGATTTGATTGTATGGATTAATTAGAAGTTGCACGAAAAGTTTTTCGTGAACAACTTCTAATTAAATTAAAATTTCCATTAGAAAATTTGCCAATAGGTTTTTATATTTTTAAGTAGCAAAAACATAAAACTAAAGGTAAAAAACTGACTATTGATGATTGGGATACAACAAACTATATTAATGCCAGAAATGACAGGTCAGCTGTTGAAACAAGTATGTTCACATTAAAGTTCAGACACAACTTTGGAAAACTCAGAAGAAGAGGTTTTGAAGAAGTACATGCTGAACAAATGGAAAAAGTCATTGCGCATAACTTTATCCATATGATAAGAAAAGAAGAAGCTGCTAAGAAACTTTTAAAAGTTTCCTAGGCAGCGGCTCTTATAAATAACTGAAAAAATTATAAACTATGGGAGGGTTGTATAAAAATCAGATGCTCTTATTCAGCATTCAGCTTATTAACTTCATTCTGTAAAGTCTGTTTAATCTTTAAGTGAGAATCGGTTAAAACAATCATAGCAGTTTTTGGAGCTTCAAGTGCTTTTGTCATTGAATTTACCTGAAGTTTAGCTATTAATACTATTGGAACAAAAGGAAGCTTAAATTGCTTTGCTGTAATAATATTATTAAGCAGTTCTGATTGAACTTTTTCAGAATTCATATCTTTCTCAAGCTTGGCTACATCAATTTCAGCACTTTTAGCAAAATCATTAATTTGAGTCTGAGATAGTCTATGAGCTTTAGATGCAATCATTGCATTGTGTAAAGGCATATACTTATTCTGTAATTTTGAAGCTAAAGCTGCTTTTGCAGCCATTGTAGAAGAAGCACCTAATAATGGATAATCAACAAAAACTGCTTTTACATTCTTATTGCTTTTAACAAGTTCTTCTAAATAATGACTGATAAATTTACAGTCTGAACAATTGTAGTCGAAGAAATCAACTATAACTATCTTAGCATTGAGATTTCCGATACAGTTGTTAGTCTGTTCAGTAAAAACTTTAGCCTGGCTGTATTTTAGGTCAATTTCTTTTTTTCCTAGTTGAGGTCCTGCGAGCATTGTAGTACTTAACAATGCACCTATAGCTAGTGCTGCAAACTTTTTCATATTGGACTCCTATTTCTTTATAAATACATTTTAAATATTTGATACTGTAGTAGCAGTATTAATTTTTTATCCGGCTGAAAGCCGGATCTTAATGTTATGTGTTATGGGTTTATTCTTGTGAACCGTAAACAGTTGTAACTATATTTAAATGCTGAATAAGGTCTTTTGCGTTTATCATACCTGCAATACTCATTCGCTGTATCATTTTTCCTTCCGGAGTCAAAAATACAAAATAAGGAGGGCCAAATACTTTATATTTCTTTTTTAAAGCCTTTGAATCAGCATTATTTTTAGTTATATCAGCCTGTACTGCAATAAATGATTTAAGAGCCTGCTGTACATTCAGATCTTTGAAAGTAGTAACTTCCATTTCTTTACAGTCAGTGCACCAATCTGCATAATAATCAATAATTACAGGTTTATTTTCTTTTTTTGCTTTAGCTATCAGTTTATCTAGTTCTTGAACTGTTGTAACTCTAGTAAACTCTGGTTCATGATCAATTTTAGGTTTTATTGTTGTTTGACAATTGCCACGTTGTACAGTGTTATTATTTGACATAGTTCTCCTCAAGCCTGGAAGAAAAAATTGCAGTGATAATGAAATACCGTAAATTAATATAAAAAAGGCTATCATTTTTATAAAACGTTTCCAGCGACTATCACCTGCCGGTTCAATTGCCCCCATATATAAAGCTGTACCTACAAGAAGTAAACCATAAAGGAAATCTACCCAGTAAGAAGGAATAATTCTTCCTATCATCCAGATAGCAAATGCAATCATCACTACACCAAGAAAGTATCTAACAACCTGCATCCAGCCGCCCGCTTTTACTAAGAATTTACCTCCCGATGTACCTGCAATTAGAAGAAGTACTCCCATTCCTAATGCCAACACAAACAGTGCACTTCCCCCAAGAAGCATATTGCCTGTAGTTGCAATATAAATTAGTGTTCCTGCCAACGGTGCACTAACGCAGGGAGAAACAATTAAACTACTTATTATTCCCATAATAAATACGCCAACATAAGAACCTGATTTTGTTTTGTTCGCAGCATTATTCAGTTTACTTGTTAAAAATGATGGTAGTTGTAGTTCATATAATCCAAACAGACTTAAAGCTAGAAGAACAAAAATAATACTGGATGCTGTAATGACATATACATTTTGTAAAATAGCCTGAACACTATTTCCTAATAGTGCTGTAATAATTCCTGCAACGGCATAAGTAACTGCCATACCTAAAACGTAAGATAGCGATAGAAGAAATGCTTTATAAGTTTTTATATCTTTCTGACCAAGTACCAAGCCGACAAGAATTGGAATCATAGGCAGAACACAGGGAGTAAGAGAAAGAAAAAGTCCAAAAATAAAAAAAGATCCAAGAATTAAAAATATATTGCCACCTTCCAATAATGACTGAGTTGAGGTAAGTGAAGGTGTGGAAAAACTGAGTGAATTTGAACCGGGTGGAGCGGCTGTTAATAAAACATCCGGCGGAGATATAGGTAAAACTTTTGAGACTGGAGGGTAACACATGGATTCACCTTGGCACCCCTGATATTTAATTAGTAAATCAGTATCTCCAATACCCCATTTTTTAACAGGTATATTAATACTTAAATTGCTTTCATAAACCTGGTATTTGCCCATTACCTGGTTTTGCATTTGAAGGCCTTTAGGATAATTTATTTTGCCTAAGACTGTACCATTTCCATTAGCAAGAGATATTGATACTTTATCTTTGTATAAATGGAAATCTTTGGCTATTATCCAATTAGCATTGATTGTTTTGTTATTAACTCTTTTGACATGTAGATTAAATGCCTGATCAGAAGTTAATGGTTCTGCTGCAGTGGCTAAATTAAAAGCTATAAAAACTAATAATATAGTCGAGAATGTAATAGTTAACTGTTTAATTTTACACATATGTAATCCCTCTATATATTTCGATTATTGGTGAAAAAACGATATTATATATAACACTTATAAAAATAAAAGTAAAGAATCGAATAAATTCATATGATTATAACAAATCACCTTTTACTTCTCGGTTACCTGATATTTCTATGATTTTAACTTTGTTGAAATTATGAATTAAATCATCTGCATTCAATTTATTTTTATAGTCAACTTTAACTTTTATATAGTTATCACTCCATCCGGAAAGAAACATGTCTTTATTCAATGTTTCAAATAATACTGTTACATTTTTGCCTATTTGTTCCTTCAATAATTGTGTTGAAAGGTTGTTTCCTATTTTGGAAAGAATTGAATGTCTATTTAGAGAAATTTTATGAGGTATTTGGTTAGGATATTCGGCTGCAGGAGTTCCTTTTCGCTGTGAATACCTGAAAACATGTAGATATGATAGTGGAAGTTTCTCTATAAATTCGCAGCATTCTTCAAAAAGAGTAGATGTTTCTCCTGGAAAACCTACAATGACATCCGTTCCAATACAGATTCCTGGAATTCTTCTATGTGCATCATGTACAAAGTCTGCAAAATCCTGCAATCGGTAAGGTCTTCCCATTTTGTTTAGAATTTCATCAGTTCCATGCTGAAGGGGGAGATGCAGAAAACGACAGATTTTAGGAGATGAGCTCATCACATCTATTAATTCTTTAGTATTGAACTGAGGTTCTGTTGAGCTAAGCCTTATTCTGAAATCGCCTGGAATTTTTACCAATTCTTTGAGTAAACCAACTAAATTTATATTTGAATTATTGTATGTTGCAATATTAACACCCGTCAGGACTATTTCTCTATACCCTCTTTTTACAAGTTCACGAAACTCACGAATTGTGTCATTAAGATCCCTGGATCTTGGCTTCCCGCGACCATATGGAACTATGCAGTATGTACAGAATGAATCACAGCCTTCCTGGATCTTAATGTTTGCTCTACTTTTAAATGGATAATATCCAACTGCATTCTCTATAAAAGAATTATCATTTTTATTTTTAGAGGAGGGGGTTGCTGTTTGAGTATCTTTAATATGATCAATAATTCCGGCTTTAAAAAGATATTCTTCTATAATGTTTTTAGAGGAGTTAGGGACTAATAAATCAACAGATGGTTCCTTGTTCCAGAAATCTGATTCAATATCAGCACCACATCCTGTCAATATTATAATAGAATCAGGATGCTTCTTCTTATAGGATCTCGCAGCCTGGCGGCTCTTTTGAGATGCAGAACTAGTTACAGAACAGGTATTAATTATGATCAGAGACAGATGTTCTGTAGTGTTGTTTTTAACTATTTCAAAACCATGATTTTTGAGTTTATCAAATATCAGAGCTGTATCAGTTTGGTTCAGTCTGCATCCAATTGTAACTGCTGTTGCATATTTACTTACTTTATTCAAAGGAGTATCTAAGTTCATAGTAATCGAATTACCTTGTTTTTCTAGAATGTAATATTTTATTCTTGCTAATATTTAAAAAATGTAATATAAAGCTATACAGCTTTTTTAAAAATAGCTTTCCAGGAAAAAATGACTATACTGACCCAGATTAGTAAAAAAGCGACAATAGTAAGGCCTGTGTAGTTTTCTTTAAATATGAATATACCCAACAGGAAAGTACAGCTTGGTGCTATATATTGCAGTAGCCCAATTGTTGTCATACGTATTTTCTTTATTCCATATGCAAAAAGTAAAAGGGGAATTGCTGTAGCAATACCGGAACATAGTAATAGTATGTTATCAGTAATACTTATCTTTTCAAAATAAAATTGTCCTGAGTTGAAGCTTATTATTGCTAGATATATGAGGGCAGGTGGTGTTAGAACAGCTGCTTCAGCGGCTAAGCCTGGTAATGGCTTTATCGTAGTAGTTTTCTTAAACAGTGAATAAAATGCAAATGTAACAGTAATTATTATTGATACCCATGGAAGTTTTCCATAATTCAAAACAAGAAGAGATACTGCTATGACTGTTAAGAATAGAGATATTATTTGAAATCTATTAAGTTTCTCTTTTAAAAAGATATAACCAAGAAGAACGGTTGTCAGTGGATTTATGTAGTAGCCAAGGCTGCATTCCAGAACTCTGTTGTTATTTACAGCCCATACAAAAGTGAGCCAGTTGCAACCAATAAATATTGAACGGTATATAAGAAATTGTATTTCTTTTAAAGAGTTAAAACTTTTTTTTATCTCAGACCACTTGGACTGGATCATTATAAAAAACATAGTGAAAACAAGAGACCATATTATACGATTTGCAAGTATTTCAACGGCAGAGACATTAGACATTAAATTCCAGTAAAGTGGGAGGATTCCCCAAAGGAGATAGGCTGTTATTGTTGAGATTACTCCCTCTTTTTGTTCTTTAGTGTGGGTATTTGTCATAGTTTTTGGTATGAATTCGAAATAAATGTTTAATTATTTACTAATATAGCTATATTATAATGTAGGTTAATTATAATTATAGAGTATATACAATTTTTTAATATAGATAAAAGAGGGAGATTTGTCAATATGGATTATGATTTTGATACATATGTTGATAGACATAAAACATCCTGCTTTAAATGGGAGTTTGAAAAATATTCTGATCCTGATATGATTCCACTTTGGGTCGCTGATATGGATTTTAAATCTCCACCTGAAGTGATAGAAGCATTAAAAAAACGAGTTGATCACGGTATTTTTGGATATACTTTTCCACCTAAAGTTTTGGTTGAGGTAGTTGTTGACAGATTAGCTGCTAGATACAAATGGAATGTTGATCCTGAATGGATAGTTTGGCTGCCCGGCATAGTTTCAGGAATTAATATAACTTGTCGTGCATTTGCTAGAACTAATGATGAGGTTTTAACAGCAACTCCTGTATATTATCCTTTCATTTCTGCCCCTGCAAATCATAACCAGCAAATAGTTGAAGTGCTTCTTCGAAAAGTAGGAGAACGCTGGACTTTTGATTTTGAGGCGATTGAAAAAAGTATTACGGATAAAACCAAAATATTTTTATTATGTAATCCTCATAATCCTGTCGGTACTGTTTATAGAAGAGATGAACTTCTGAAGTTGGCTAATATCTGTGATAAGCATGATATAATTATTTGTTCAGATGAAATTCATTGTGACGTACTGTTAGATGATGAAGTAAAACATATACCAATAGCTTCATTGGATGAAGAAGTGAGCAAGAGAATTATTACTTTAATGGCTCCTACTAAAACATTTAACCTTGCAGGCTTGTCATGCTCTTTTGCTGTTATTTCAGACAAGAGATTAAGAGCTAAATTTCAAATGGCCCAAAACGGTCTTGTTCCATTTGTAAATCTATTTGGATATACTGCATCCTTAGCTGCATACCGTGATGGTAATGATTGGTTGGTTTCTTTATTAGATTATCTCAGAGGCAATGCTGATTTTCTTGAAGACTTTGTTAAGAAAATACCAGGGTTTAAAATGAGTCGTCCGGAAGCTACTTATTTAGCTTGGATCGATATTAGAGACTCTAAAATAATTGATCCTATTAAGTATTTTGATAGCATTGGTGTTGGTTTTTCTGATGGGAAAGTATTTGGTTCTCCAGGATTTATCAGACTTAATTTTGGATGTCCAAGATTTTTACTTAAAGAAGCTATGACCAGAGTTAAAAGCGCTGTTTTATGTCGGTAATTAATAATTGAATATTGTTGATATAAATAGCAAGTCTATTTAGGGTTTAAAAATTTAAAAGAAATATTGTTTGATTCTAAATCATTTCAGTATTTCTTTTTTTTTGATTTTTCACTAGAACGGACAAAATTCTAATGTTTTAAAGATAAATAGTTTTCAAATAATATAACCTTATAACAATTAATTTTGTTTAACCACGATAGAGCTTATTATAATAAGTTCTATCGTGGTTAAACAAAAGCTACGCAACAAATGAAAAGAATATAGCTAAGCTTGCTTAGTTTCAGAGGAGCGTCTATCTTCGATTTTTTGAAGTTTTCTCAGTAAAGAAACTGAGTGTAATATGAACAGTCATTATGTAATATTGCCTGCTAGCGTCAGAGTTCGCGACGAAATAATATTTTAAGTTATTATTTTAGCTTAGGAGAGTTACTATCTCTAGTCGTACACAAACAGGATTATTTATTGATTGTGGGATCCTCCTTCGCTCTTCGAGCTTCCCACGCCGATTTGCGAGCTAAGAGGGACACGTCGCCTAACAAGTTTGGAGATTGTAATATTTACAAAAAATCACTATATCAACAGATCTCTAAATCATATGTTTCAGTAAAGTTACTTTACAATATGTGTTCCTGCCTTTCCTAGTGCCGCTTTTGCTAAGTGTGCAGGGTCTGTAATGATAGCTTCTGAACCACCGTTTTTAATAAACTTTATAGCAGCTTCAACTTTTGGGAGCATACTTCCGGGAGCGAACTGTCCTTCTTTAATATATTGTTTTGCTTCAGCAATAGTTATTTGGTCAAGACCCTGCTGATTCTGTTTACCGAAATTAATATAGACTTTTTCAACACCGGTCGATATCAATAGTAAATCAGCCTCAAGCTGGTTAGCAAGTAAACTTGTTGCAAAGTCTTTATCTATGACTGCATCAACACCAATCCATTGATTATCAATAGTTTTTATTACAGGTATGCCTCCACCACCTGCTGCTATTACACAAAAACCTGCTCTAAGTAGAGTTTTGATTGGGTCTTCTTCCAGTATCATTAATGGTTTTGGAGAAGCTACAACTCTTCTATAACCTCTACCTGAATCACTAATAATATCCCAATGAGGATATTTTATTTTAATATCTGTAATTTCATCTTCAGTATAAAATCTGCCTATTGGTTTTGTTGGTGTTGTGAATGCGGGATCATTTTTATTAACTGCAATTTGAGTAACAATTGTTACGGCTGTTTTTAGAGATTTTTTGCAGTCTAAGCAAAAATCATTTGTTTGATAGAGGTATCTTTTTCTGAATTCGTTATCAAGTGCCTGTTGAATTTGATAGCCAATAGCACCCTGGCTGTCAGCATCACAGTTTACTAAAGGAATAGGGTGAATATTTCCCACTTCAGAAGCTATCTCTGATCTTCTCAGCATATATCCTACCTGAGGACCATTGCCATGACTTACTACTACATCGTAATCTCTTTCAATCAGATCAACTATATGTCTGACAGTTTCACATACAGCTACATATTGATCTTCAATTGAGCAGTGAGCATTATCTTTTATTAATGAATTACCACCAATAGCAATGACAGCTAATTTATTCATAAGATTCTCCTTTCAAAATTATATAAGTTAAGTTAAAGATGTCTGTCCAACTGACAGCGTATAAATACAGTAAAGTGAACAAATTAAAATTAGATAAAAGAGAAGCCATTCAGCTTCAATGAAAATTTTTCTCTAATTTTAACTCTTGCATAAATATAAAATATTAATCCTATTGCAAATAAAATTGTACAAATCAATAAAAGGTTTAATCCTGAAGCATAAATTACCCAAAATCCATATATTGAAGAAACAATTGAAATTATTAGTCCAATAGTTATTTTAACAGCTCCCCATGTTCCTACAGCATACTGAAGTGCATAGGCAACAGATGGGTTAGGCATTTTGATGAAGATTCCTCTTGGAATAGCTGCAATAGCCAATATTGATATAAGTACATAAACTACATGGGTAAAGATAAGAGAAATATCTTTTAAATTAAAACAGAAAATCATGATAATGATGAATGTTTTTTATAAGAGCTTCTGACCTCTAGACATGGTGCTATGGTTACACAGTAAATTAACATTTTTATAATCATTTTCTGTTAACTTAGGATTTGACTCTTCGCACGCGTAGGGTAAATAATGAAAAAACAGCCTTTTTAAGCCATATAAGGGCTGTTTAAGGCATAAAAAAGTCAAATTTGATTTCGTCCCTATGTCTAGAGGTCAGAGCTTAGCTCTTTTTCGAAATAGGACTAGATATTGATGAAAGTTTTATCCAGTCGAAACTGATTTTTAAAAATCGTGATCTTATTCATTATTCTGATTGAGAACGATAAAGATAAAGTTAAAAGTCGACAGTATACCGAGACTGAGCAAATGTGAAGACCGGTCAGTAATCTACTGTATTATGTCCTGACAAGGTTTAAATACGGATTAAATTTGTAGGAGTTCATAGCTTTAGGTATGTAGCATGAGGTTCAGACAGCAAAGCTGAAGCATTGAACTCCGACAAGTGTATTCTTTTAAGGTTAACTTTACAGTCTGTTTTACTTACAAACAGACTGTAATAACAATAATATTAGCTTATTGTTGCAACCATTACTGCTTTAATTGTGTGCATCCTGTTTTCAGCTTCATCAAAAACGACAGAATGTCTACTTCTGAAAACTTCATCAGTCACTTCACGTATGTCTAAATTCTGTTCCTCTTTGAATTCACGGGCCTTCTCTGTGTTGAAGTCATGAAAAGCAGGTAGACAGTGAAGAAAAAGAATGTTATCATTGCCGGATTTTTCCAGCATTTCTTTATTAACACGATATGGAGTTAGAAGATTTACACGTTCAGCGTAGTCAACTATTTCTCCCATTGAGACCCAGACATCTGTATAAACAGCATCTGCATCTTTGAGTGCATAGTCTACATTGTCAGTATATTCAATAACTGCACCTGTTTGTTTTGAGTATTCCTGAACTTCTGCGAGAATTTCAGGATCAGGAGACAGTTCTTTAGGTCCTAGAGCTACAAAATGCATTCCAACTTTAGACGCTCCGTACATAAGAGCATAACACATATTATTTCTTGTATCTCCGGTAAAAACAAGTTTTACCTGATTGAGCATTTTATTAGTAAGGTGTTCCTCTATTGTAAGAAAGTCTGCTAAAATCTGAGTGGGATGATCAACATCAGTAAGACCGTTCCAAACAGGAACTCCGGAGTGTTTAGCTAACTCTTCAACAACTGATTGTTTATATCCACGATATTCGATACCGTCGTAAAAACGACCTAGAACTTTTGCTGAGTCTTCTAGAGATTCTTTTACCTGGAATTGAGAATTTGTTAGAAAAGTAATGTGAGCACCTTCATCGAGCGCAGCTACTTCAAATGCACATCTTGTTCTGGTAGAAGCTTTGTCAAAGAGAAGAACAATATTTTTTCTTTCCAGGCTTTTGCCGATAATTCCGGCACGTTTTTTAGCTTTTAAATCTTTAGATAGGTCCAAAAAATAGCGAATTTCTCCAGGAGTGAAATCTTTTAGTGTGAGAAAACTTCTGCCTTTTAGATTAACAGCCATAATAAAATCCTCCCAATTTATTTTAATATTTAATTTTTAATTTTTAATAAATATTTTCTCTATACAATGGCATAGACATACATCTTGGTCCACCCCTGCCTCTTGATAGTTCAGAACTTGGAATTACATGAAGTTTAATGCCGTTATCTTCTAGTACTTGATTAGTAACATAATTTCTTTGATACACAACAACTTCGCCCGGGCTTATAGCAAGTGTATTGGATCCATCATTCCATTGTTCACGCCCAGCAATTATTTTATCACCTCTTCCACATTTTATCAAAGAAATTTTTGTATCAAGATACTTACTAAGAATAAAATCAAGACTTCCTTCTTCCTCTTCTATTGATAACCCTCCACCAATGCCAGGAGATATAGCATAGACTTTCAAAGGACCTTCTATCTCTCCATGAACTGTAAATTTATCATAATCTACCTGTGTGAAAACTGTATCAAGATGCATAAAAGCTCTTGTGGAAGGTATATGAAATGCCAAAACAGTTTTCACTGGAGATTCGGGTTTGAATTTGCTGTTGAAAAGTCTTCGGCATAGTTTTTCAACAGATCTGGGTTCAGTTCTTTGAGAAATACCAATTGCTAAAATACCTTTTCCTAGAATAAGAATATCTCCACCTTCTATATGTGTATTATCTTCTCTATGGTACC
>Ga0307988_1001800_pt1 | contig 11391 bp, 11 predicted proteins | sample EllFjometagen183_FD_203166 | JGI IMG/M metagenome (GOLD analysis project Ga0307988, IMG submission 203166) | Marine microbial communities from Ellis Fjord, Antarctic Ocean - #183 | ecosystem: Environmental > Aquatic > Marine > Unclassified | place: Southern Ocean | collected 2014-10-08 | reverse complement strand
TTCTTCAATCCACTTAGAAATATCTGCGGGATATATTCCTTCCGTATTAGCAATAACATTCAATACGCGAACATATGTGCTAACCCGTTTGCTGTCTTTTACGGTGCTGGTAAAAGCAACTTTAACCAGCAGCTCAATTAACGACGGCTTTTTCCTTTTAAACGGAATCTCGCGCCGCGCGGCTTCCTTTACCAGCCAGATTCTCTTCTGCTTATCAGCCTCCTTACCTTCGTTCATTTCTTCATACAGCTTGTAAAGGTCTGCAAGCATTTCATACAGACCCTTATTAGCTGTGCTGTAGGATGTGTTTTCCCATTCGTTTCTGCGCTTGCAAATCGTGTCAAAACGATTACGAAATGCCAGAACCTCGTTGTTCACTAAGTTTTGCTCGTTAATGTCTAATTGCTCGCTTGCTGCTTTCTTTTTCTTGCTCATAATCAGTTCCTCTCTATAGAGTTGCTGTGGGCGTCATTGCCTCAACTGTTATCAACATAATAATCTATTTTTTATGTATTTAATTCCAACCACAATCATAAATGTCATTGATTGATAACGGTTTTTTCTATATTCTGTTATCAATCAACAACAACATTAATGGGTTGAAAATGCGTAGATTTTTCATTTCACAACATCCGACTTTTGGCAGAGGCAAGCACGTATCGATTAAGGGCGTAGAAGCATCTCCTTATTTTTGGTGGTGGTTTGCAATGACGTTAAACGAAAAGTACGTAGACTATTATGTGCAATATGAGAGCGGAAATCGTTTTAAAACGAACAATAGATTACCTTCTCTTTTTGCCGAATTTGGCGACGTTCGCTATGAAGGTGACAAACATGCAGCCTTTAAGCATTGGTGGCAGACGAAAGTGAATGGTGAGGAAAGGGGCGTATATCTTTTTGCTGAGCGTCTTCAAAGTTTAAAGGTTGGACTGATTGAAGGTGAACTGGCCGCAGTTGATGCGATACAAAACAAGGAGCTACTTATCATACAAGTGCCATTAGCAATGAAGCGTACTTCCATCGACAATGTATTGGATAAGATATTGAAGGCAAATTTAGTTGGTGAAAAAGGGCGAGTTGTGCGAAATCCAAACCGAAGTAATGCTCGCTATCATCTTTCGAAACCAATAAAGGTATCAAAATATAAAATTGCATTTGATATGTATGAAGCAAAAAAAAGGGCAGAAGCTGAAGGTGAGAATGTCTCTAACAGTAAACTAGCAAAAGTTAATGATTTAAAAATGCCTAAATCAACTAACGAAGAATTAGATTTTGCCAGTATGTCTCGTGTGATATCAACGAAAGTTTCTCGTTACTTATCAGATGCAAAAAAGGCTATAGAGAATACAAGCAATGGAGTTTTTCCATAAGTTGAAATTCTGAATGACACCTCCAAGTATTTGAAAGTATAATACTTTTAAACATAAAGGAGATTGTCATGTCTGTACTTAATTCGCTTAAACTTGTTACTTATCAACCAGTTAATAATTCGTCAGCAGAAATAACACGTCGACGTAAGATCATTGTCAAAATCGACGAACAGTTGGCACTTGCCGCTAATCCAAATTACCAAGCCATGCACTACAAAAGAATTAAAGATGAAGACGGCAGTGAACGTAAAATTGAAGTTCCAAAAAGGCTTAAGCGTTGGTGGAATGCAACGGCTGATGGCAAAGTCAATCTAACTATTCGCTACGGCAGCAAGCCAATCGAATTTGCTAAAGGAAAGAATGCTATCGAGCTTGCAAGTGAAGATCACGTCGCTGCTACACTGCTAAAAATAAAGGAAGCAGTACAAGCTGGCGAGCTTGACGAATTGATTGCAATCCAGCTTAGTACCAGACAAAATGCAGCTGTGAAGAAGTAGTAGAACAAAAGAACAAAAGAACACGTAAGAAGATGAGTTAGGAATGCCGCTGATTTATAAGTTTTTTGGTCGCGCAGTGTGTAACCAAACCCTACGTAAGCTACTGTATTTAAATGGTAATCTGAAAATTGGAAAAGTATGAAATGTTAGTTGTTAGTTACACAAAAGTTACACGTAATTATTTTGTCGCGTTAAGTGCTTAATATTATTATGTGAAATATTTCAGTAACTATTGAGTGGGAATAAGAAATTAACAAAAAGGCCGTCTGAGTTATCAGGCGGCCTTTTTTGATCAAGATCACTTAAGCAGTACCTCAGGGTTGAAACCCAATCGAATAGCGCCCCAATGTCGACCTGAAATATGAATTGGTAGCGAGAGGTCACTGAGTATCTCTCCCGTATCACGCATATAGGTTTGTAACAGGAAGTTTTCTGTGTTTTGGGCGCTCCGATAACCGGTTGGATCATTGAACATTCGTTTGTCACGGCTACCTGAAACATCTTGCTCTGGATTGCCAGTTAGAGGTTTAGAAAAAATGCTGTTATGGGTTGGTCCATAGCCGTTAACATCAACACAAATGGCAAAGATTCCAGAGGGAATTTGGCTGAGAGTCTGGTCGTATATTGGTTGTAAATGCTGCGCAAAAAGTTGATCGTAACTGGTTGAATATTTAACTGGGCTGGTATTGGGAATTTCCTGGTAGTTAGTATCGAAAATATTGACCCCTTTATTGGATAACTGACCAATGTAATCAACTGCTTTATCGCGAAAAACTCGACCTAGATCCAGAATTTGTTCAAAGGCTCCCTCGCCAGTGATAAATTTGGCGACCAACTGCTGAAGCGATTCGCTAGTTGTCTGGAGATTCACAGCAATCTGTTCCGAAGATGTCGTGCGTTCGCCGACAATATAGCTCAAATCACGGATATTGGAGACTTGCCCATGGGTTTCTATGTTTGTCGCTGAAATTTCTTCAACTGAGGCTGTAATTTGAGTGAGCAAGCCATGATTATCATCAAACTCTTTGATGAGCCCTCCGTAATTGTCGCAAGCTGCTTGTGAAACATTCATAGTATGTTTAGCGGCTTGATTGATCTTATTTGCTTCGGTAAGGGCATGGTCGATACTGCTGAGCATGTCGGTAATCTGGTTGGCTATTTGCTCGCTGGCCTTATTTGCCTCCTCAGATAATTTTTTTACTTCGCTGGCAACAACAGAAAAGCCTTTTCCGGCTTCCCCGGCGCGAGCTGCTTCAACCGCGGCATTGAGTGATAATAGCCCTGTTTGAAATGAGATCCCCTGAATCGTTGAAATGATTTTTCGGATATCCCGGGATTTATCGCCCATAACCTTGATAGTTTGATCATGTTGTTGGATCTGTTCCAACATCTCTTCCATTTTGTGGTTGACTGATTGTAATTCCTCGAGAGATTCTCGAGCAGAATTAAGGCTCTCTGAATTTGAAGCTGCAATATGTTGAGCATTATCAGAGATATTTCCCAGGGTTTGAGTGGCTTCTGCGCTATTACCGAAAACAATAGCGGAAAGTTCACCCTGGCTGATTGCCTTGCTTGACGCTTCTTTTGCTTGGTTGACAACCGTTGTTGCACCAACTGCTACATTGATACCCATTTTACGCAGGCTGTGAACCGTTCCCCGAAGTTGGTCTAGGAAGTTATTGTAATTATTGGCCAAATCCTGAAATTCATCGTAAGATGTTGCTTGTAGTCGGTTCGTGAGATTCATATCCCCACTATTCATTTCTTCAAGTTGTTTATTCAAATGACGAACTGGAAGAACAAGCAAATGACGCAGAAATAAGAATGATCCGATTATTGAAAATATAAAGAGCCCTAGCAGTATGATGGCTTGCCAGCTTGTACGGTCTAGTATTCCATTAAGAAGATCAGTTTTCGGAGTTGATCCAGACGAAAGAATGTCTTTTAACTCACTAATGTTAAAGTAAATACTTGAAAATAGTAATAATTGTAAAAAAAACAAAAATGCTATATTCCCAATCAATTTACGCGTCAGAGTTTTAAAAAAAGTCTTTTCGATGCTTGTATAGATATTATGAAAAAATGACATGCTGATTCCTTATGAGTGACGGATCATTGTTCTTGAGACTATTAACTAAGAAATAAAACAAAGTTATGAATTGACATTACATAATAAGAATACGCTAAGAAAAGTCAAGTTTTTTATTTTAAAATGACCTTGTTGGTGTGGCTATTTTAGTTTTTTTTATATTGAGAAATAGCTCACAGGATAGTTTTAGTGTCGCAAGGCATGGGGGTGCTATTTGCAGTAAAAAGTGTTAATCGACTTGTTTAAGATGCTTTGCTAGGGCAGCAAAAGGAGAATGGGAGAGGGAAGGCTGTTTTACCTCTTGATCGACATCTGAACGTTTTTCTTGAATTCCACGAGTATGTTCGTGGTCATGGCAATAGATACAAAGCAATTCCCAATTACTTCCATTCTGGGGGTTATTGTCATGGTTGTGATCTCTGTGATGAACTGTTAACTCACGGATCTTTTTTCCTTCAAAATCACGACTACAGCGGCCACAGACATGGGGAAACAGTTTTAATGCCTGTTCGCGATAGCCTGCCTGGCGTTGCTGCTCTTCTTGGCGCATTGTAGAAACCAGTTGATCGCGCTTTTCGTCAGTTATCCTATTTTTGTTGATTGCCATAATAAACTCACCTCTGCAGTATTTTACTGCATTTTCTTTACAGTTGTCACGAGTTTGCTAGAGTTATAATATCAAATTGGTCACAAATCCAGAAATAGGAGTTAATGATGAATATTTTTGATTATGCGTTAAAGATGGAACTTGATGGAAAAGCTTTTTATGAAAAACTGGCCACGGAGACTGAATCAGAAGGGTTGCGGAAAATTTTTAATGAATTAGCCGATGATGAGCAAAAACATTATGATATTTTTCAACAACTCAAAGAAAATCAGGCCATAAACTCAATGGCAGATAGTGTAGCACTTGAGGGAGCAAAAAACATTTTTACTGAAATGCAGGCGGATCTGTCTTCCCAGAGTTTATTGAAGACAAATCTCGATGCTTATCAGCGTGCGATGGAAGCTGAAAAGGAAAGTGCCAAACTCTATTGTGAAGCTGCTGCAAAAGAAGAAGATGGCGCAGTTAAAACATTACTTCTTAAAATTGCCCTGGAGGAACAAAAGCACCTGAACATCCTTGAAAATATATTTGATTTTGTGAACGCACCAACACAATCACTGGTTTGGGGCGAATTCAGCAATCTTGAAGAATATTAATCGGCAGTTGCTGGTCATGAAATGATGACTGTTGTTCCCTGTATTAAAAATGTCCCGGCTATGGTTCCTAACAGCCGGGGCTTAATTTGTAAATATGTCGCACAAGATCAGTTGCCGCGACTATAGCAATCTAACCATGAGCCATCTTCTTCATAGTTCTCGATAAAACCCGTTGAGTTTTTAGTTGTGAAGCCCCCCATTAATATTGAAATTTCCTGATAAATATTATTTAGAGAATTGTCTATCAGTTCCTTTTTAAATCCTGTTGCAGCTAATTTCAGGACCAGATTCATCGCGACAACTCGGCTGATAATGCAGCCCAAGTCGGTTAATTTTCGTTGTGATAATTGTTGCTCAAGATTGAAATCAAATAATTTTTTGAGTCGTTCTGCTGAATGTCCGGTTAGTTCATGTTGTTGCAGAAACTGGAACAGGTTTTGTTGCTTTGCTTTTTGCATCTGTTTCTGAATGGCTTCGGCAATCTGAATATACAATATGTCATTTGATCCTTCAAAAATCTGAAATGGGCGACTATCAACTATGGCGCGCCCGGCAATATGATTCAATCGATACCCTTTGGCACCAACCAGCTGCAACAGTGATTGAGCTGAACTCTGCATCAGGTCGGTGACATAAGTTTTAACTGAATTGGCTTCCAGTCCATGCGGGGCCAGATTGTTCTCGACACCGGCTTTTTGGCTGCTGTTGAAACACATGGCAGAGCAGATTGTGTAAGCCGATTGCAGTCGGGAAATCCGTTGTTGCACCTGGTCATAATTAAAGAGACTTTTTCCGCCAACGTGGCGTTGTTGACAATGTTGCACGGCTTCATCCAGCATGCGCTGCAGAAAGCCCATTCCCATGCCAGGGAACTGCATCCGGCTACGATGCAGGAGATCAAGCATCATTTTGATCCCTGTACTCTCAGGCTGTAATTTATGGACGGCAGGAACCTTAACGTTAATTTTATTACGGCCATAAGGGAGGAGGTAAATACCAAGATTTTCGTAGAATTCTTCGACTTCAATGTTTTGTTCCGGCCCATTGGCATCACAGATAAAAAAGTCGATGTCTCGCTTTAAACCGCCATCGGAATTTTTATGTCTGGCTGTGAGCAACCAATAGTCAGCCCAACCGGTCAGGCCTGCCCAATGTTTAGTTCCCTGTATATGATATTTCCCCTTTTCATGGGTATATGAACTTTTCATATGGAGAGCATCACTCCCATAATCTGGTTCGGTAATCATTAACCCGCCCATTTTCCTGTTTTTGAGAAAGTCATCAAAGACGACCGACTTAATCTCTTCTTGACCATATTTACCCGTCGGTTGCAGAAACAGAGCCCAGTTAATTCCGAACCCCAGGGACAGGGGGAGAGATTCATAGCTGGCAGTTGCAGCAAGTGCGAGCCCTTCGTGGATATGGCCACCGCGACCACCATATTGTTCTGGTATATAGGTCGCAAGTGGATTACTTGACATGATTTCGCGTAAAATAAATGGTGGCATGCCACGTTTAATGCTCAGTTGGTTAATATCACTGCGTACATAGAAAAGATGTTTGAGTTGCGCTTTGAAGTCTTGAATGAATTGCGGGAAAGGTTTGTGATCATAAACGGTTGGGGTAACATCTGCAGCAGTCATGGTGGGGCTCCCAGCAATGATTTTAAGGAATAAGCGTTACAAATAATATAGCAGTTTTATCGTGTGGCGTGTTGTAGATAGCAAAAAAGCCCCGATTTGAGTCGGGGCTTTTTTGTCAATATTATTGATTTTAAAGTTCTTTATATTCGATATTGTCTAGTGACTTACGGCTTCATACTGCGGTGGCTCAGAAACAATCATGTCTCGCTCCCTTCGCAAGTTGTTAACTAGAGAATACCATTCTTAACCTCTCCGTGCAACCGGTGGAATGTAATTTCAGGCGATAGCTTTCATCCCTTGCATCGCATCCCGTAAAACTTCACCAACTTCTTCAACTAGGTGAGTGCGAATTTCTGCGTTGATTTCTACCAGATCCTGATTGTTGACTTGATTGTCTTTATTTTGTAGCCCCCTGCCAATAACATCAGTATCCACAGAAGACATGAAATCTTGCAACAGTGGAACGCATGCATGGGCAAATAGGTAACAGCCATACTCTGCTGTATCGGAGATAATCCGGTTCATTTCGTAGAGCTTTTTGCGGGCAATGGTGTTGGCGATTAATGGTGTTTCATGAAGTGATTCGTAATAGGCTGATTCTGGTTCAATTCCTGAAATCACCATGGTCTCAAAGGCGAGTTCAACCCCGGCTTTAACCATAGCAACCATCAAAATTCCTTTGTCAAAATGTTCCTGTTCAGAAATATCACCAGCGCCCTCGGTTTTCTCAAAGGTCGTCTGCCCGGTTTCTTCCCGCCAAGTCAGGAGGTTTTTATCGTCATTAGACCAATCTTCCATCATGGTTTTAGAAAACTCACCAGAGAGAATGTCATCCATATGTTTTTCGAATAGTGGACGCATGATCTCTTTGAGTTCTTCTGCAAGGTCAAAAGCTTCCATTTTAGCCGGGTTAGAAAGACGGTCAAGCATATTGGTGATACCGCCATGCTTAAGTGCCTCGGTAATAGTTTCCCAGCCTTGTTGAATCAGTTTAACTGCCCAGGGGGCATCAATGCCATCCGCAACCATTTTATCGAAGCAAAGCAATGAGCCAACCTGCAACATTCCGCAGAGGATTGTTTGCTCGCCCATCAGGTCTGATTTAACTTCTGCGATAAATGATGATTCCAGAACCCCCGCACGGTCGCCACCCTGAGCAGAACAGAGTGCTTTTGCGATCTCCATGCCGTCACCATTCGGGTCATTTTCTCCATGGACAGCAATCAGGGTTGGGACACCAAAGCCCCGTTTATACTCTTCACGAACTTCACTTCCTGGGCATTTCGGAGCGACCATGATAACGGTCAAATCTTCGCGGATCTCTGTTCCTTCTTCAACAATGTTAAACCCATGTGCGTAGGAGAAGGTTGCTCCCTCACGCATCAATGGCACAACAGTATTGACAACATCTGTGTGTTGTTTGTCTGGAGCCAGATTCATGACGATATCGGCGGTCGGTAGCATCTCTTCGTATGTTCCAACTTTGAACCCATTATCGGAAGCATTGATGAAGGATTGGCGCTTTGCCGTAATCGCTTCTTTGCGCAAGGTGTATGAAACATCCAGGCCACTATCGCGCATATTCAGCCCCTGATTCAGACCTTGAGCTCCGCAGCCGATGATGACAATTTTCTTTCCTTTGGCGTATTCGCAGCCGGAAGTAAACTCGTCAGCGTCCATAAAACGGCAGGTGCCGAGTTCTTGCAACTTACGGCTGAAAGGAAGTGAATTGAAGTAGTTTTGGCTCATGGTGAATCTCCTTATTTATGTGAGTGTTTAATTGGAAAATTAATGGTTATTTGTAATTATTCAGCAAAAAACGTTAGTAAAATCGGGACTGTCCCCAGTTCCATCGGGGGCTGTCCCAGTTTTACGAGTCTGAAACTGTAACGGAGCACGCCGCAAAAGCCTGGAACAGCCCCCATGTGGGGACAATCCCGCTACTTTAGAATATGGCACACTAACCCAACTAAGAGCGTTGCGTAAATTGATTTATTGTATATATTGTATTGCGTAATTTGAAATAGTCTCAAGGGAGCCATTTGTGGATATTCAGGAACTCAAAATTTTTCTAACCACAGCTGATCTGCTTCATTTTGGTCGTGCCAGCCAAGCTTGCAATCTAAGTCCGTCAGCGTTGACGCGGACAATTCAACGGTTGGAAGAGCAATTGGGCCAGGTTTTGTTTGAGCGGGATAACCGCACCGTTCAATTGTCGGATGCTGGTGAAAAGTTTTATCTTTATGCCAGGCAAGCTCTTCATGAATATGTCAGTTTTCAGAGTTCGCTTAAGGCTCCTCAGGAAATTGCCGGGACTCTCTCTCTATATGCATCGATTACCGCTGTTTATAGTCTGCTACCTGATTTGCTGGAGGCCTATCGAAAATTATATCCGGATGTTCACTTAGAGCTACGTACTGGTGCTGCAGAAAAAGCTGTGAATCAGGTGGAATCAGGAGAAATTGATATTGCTGTTGCCGCGTTACCGGACCGTCGGAGCACGGGGGTTGAATTTCTGCCCATTATGACCACGCCATTGATTTTTATTGCTGGGAGCTCGCTTGCGAATTCAATAATTGAAAGAGGGGATGAGCCTCTTAATTTAAATCAGCTTCCGCTGGTACTTCCTCAGTCCGGATTGTCCCGGCGACGGCTGGATAAGTGGTTGAAGAAGAATCGAATTGTCCCTAACGTCAGTTCTGAGGTGTCGGGAAATGAAGCAATTATTCCCATGGTACATTTAGGTTGTGGTGTCGGGATTGTTCCTCAACTGGTTCTTGATCGCAGCCCATTTCGTAATGATGTCGTTGTCTTGAAACGGGCGCCTCAGTTGGAACCTTATATCGTTGGTTTATGTTCTACAAAACGGAACCTACAAAAAACAGCAGTACAAGCATTATGGCGACTTGCCGGAAATCAGTTGGAGTAAACCCGGGACCGTCCCCAGTTTCATCGGGGACTGTCCCGGGTTTACGGGTTTGCAACAGCGTCGCATAGCAAAACAAAACTGGGACAGCCCCCGTGCAGGGACAGTCCCGTTTTTGTTTGATCAATCTGTTTTCAGACTGTCCAGAATTTCCTGTTCAGAAGGGAACTTCCCAGTCTTTTTTTTCGAATAGATCAAATTTTCGTCAACAATAACCTCAAAAACTCCACCACTGGAAGGAATCAATTCAACCTTGATTGGGAATCGCTGCTCGATTGTAGCTGCCAGACCGGCAGCATGGGGCCGGTAGCCTCAACTATTACAATATTCAATACTGATTTTCACTTGATGATCCTTATCAAATTTTATCACTAATTCAAGATAACTTTGAGTAAAACCGGGACTGTCCCCAGCACTATCGGGGGCTGTCCCGGTTTTACGGTTTTGAAGCTGCAATGCGCCGCGCCGGAGTTTACGGGCTATGAAACTGTGGTGGTCGCCCCGCAAAATCTTGGGACAGCCCCGTTCGGCGACAGTCCCATTTTTGCTGAACAGTTTTCAGTTTTTAGCCAAAAAGATTTCCAGTCGTATCTACCTCTTGTGTTCGCGCTTTCTCCGCTTCCTTACGAAGTAGTTCAAACGCATTCTCTTTATTCATTTTGCCAATTTTCTTCATCAAATCAAAAGAAATATGTTCAAAACCAAATTGGGACTTTAAATCTTCGATGATTTTAATCCAGAGGTGTGCTGCCATCTCCGCATCCGCCAGAGCCCTGTGAAATTGGTTATTCACTGGTATCTCTTTGTAGCGCACCAGGGTTTCCAACTTGTAGTTGATGACGTCAGGGTAAAGCCTTCGTGCAACTTGCAAAGTACAACCGAAATTTAATGGACGCTTTTTGCCAATATGTCCAAGCTCAGTTTCTAGGAACGACCGGTCAAATGAAGCATTGTGGGCAACCAGAGGGCGGGTGTCGATAAATTTTACAAACTTTCCCATGACCTCTTGGGCGGGGGGAGCTTCACCCAGCATGGCATTGGTAATTCCGGTGATAGTTTCTATTTCATGGCTGACAAAAAAGCCCGGATTGACCAAGCTCTGAAAACGATCAACAATCTCATGATCACGGAGTAAAACTGCCCCGATTTCAATCACCCGATCTCCATTATTTGGAGATAGACCAGTAGTTTCGAAGTCGAGAACGATGACGGATTCAGACTGATTGAATAAGTTCAAAACGTACTCCTTGATTACAAATTATGTTTCTCATCCGATTTTCTTCAACTTGCGGTCGTGTGTCAATGGTTACGATTGACAATTTCGATAGAAATGGTGAAATGCTGTGTAAAATTTTTTTACACTAAAATGAAGTATGTGAATTACTACAATCGAATAATATGGGGAGTGTCCCTATTTTTACGAAGTCGAGGACGATTATGGGTTCGGCCTGGTTCAATGATTGCATAATCAAAATCTCACTGCTAGGAAGGTACAAATTGGTTGACTCTTTAAGTTTCTCTGACCTGAGTGGCAGTGTCAATGGGTGTGAAATGTTTTAACTGTGAGCCTCTTGCAAAAGTATATTCGTATTTTTAAATATTCTTGATCTGACCGCATAAAAGTCGAGCTTCAAAAGCAACTACCTGATATTATTGAGTTACC
>Ga0307988_1001798_pt1 | contig 11401 bp, 9 predicted proteins | sample EllFjometagen183_FD_203166 | JGI IMG/M metagenome (GOLD analysis project Ga0307988, IMG submission 203166) | Marine microbial communities from Ellis Fjord, Antarctic Ocean - #183 | ecosystem: Environmental > Aquatic > Marine > Unclassified | place: Southern Ocean | collected 2014-10-08 | reverse complement strand
GGAGCTTGAATACCGAGAATGAATAATTCTTGATGAATCTTTAGCATATTAGTAAAAGGTGGATAACATTTTTGTAATGCTTTTGCAACAATAAACTGATGTGTTCGACTATCCCAGATCCACATATTGTTTAGCTCCTTCTATTTTCAGATGGATAAATATTTAATTTACAAAAATCTTAATTTCCCAAAACAAACCTCATCCCCTTACCCCTTCTCCTAAAAGTAGAAGGGGAATTGTAGCTCCTCTCCTTTTAGGAGAGGATTGAGGTGAGGTAAAAACAATATAAAAGAGATTGCTTCGTTTGTTACAGCAAGAAGAAAAACTCGCAAAGACATTACTCTTTTCTTTTTCCTTCATCATTCATAATTCGTAATTCATCATTGTTTCATATCTCGCTGCATATCACGCATAATATCCTTTTTCTTTATATCTTCACGTTTATCATATTGCCTTTTGCCCTTTGCCAGCGCAATTTTAACTTTAGCTAATCCTCTATCATTTATATAGATTTCTGCTGGGATCAATGTCATCCCCTTCTCATCCATTTGACTTTTTATTTTCTTAATCTCACGTTTATTAAGTAGCAACTTCCTTTTCCGCTCAGGATCAGGAGCAAAATTACTATCATATTTATATGGACTGATATGAAGGCTGTGAAGCCAGGCTTCACCAGTTTCAATACTGGCAAAACTATCCTTAAAACTCAGTTTTCCCACCCTAATGGACTTGATTTCAGAACCATGTAAAACAATGCCTGCCTCAAATTCTTGTATGAAAAAATAATTATGCCTAGCTTTCCTGTTTTTAAAAACTTTCATCATATACCCTCGTTTGTAAAAAACAGCTCCCCTATTTAGCTGTCAATTTGTTAATTCATACTTTCTTTTCTATTCAATGCTATTCAATATTTCGAGCTACAGAAATGAATTGACAGATTTATGTAAACTCCATTATAGACTATATCTTATAAGTTTTTATACAATAATAGTTAACGAGGTGATATGAATATTATTTATGTATGTTTAAGTGTGATAACTCTCTCTTTTCTTTCTGTATATAGTATTACACCTTTTATAATAAAATTTGCAAATAAAATAAACTTTCTCGATAATCCGAATGCACGAAAGGTGCACAAAAAAGCAACACCTCTTTTGGGTGGATTAGCTGTTTTTATCGGGTTTTTTATACTCACACTTTATATTGTTGTTATGAACTTACACTCTTTCAATTACCCCATTATTGGCTATTTACTTGGTGCTTTTATCATTATTATTGTTGGTATTATTGATGATAAATTTGGAATGAGCCCTGCAATCAAATTGATAGGGCAGGCACTTTCGTGTTGTGTGTTTTTATATACAAATAACTTATTTGAACTTTTTGGACCTTTTTATTTAACTGTTCCGATTCTATTCTTATGGATGGTAGGGTTAATGAATGCACTGAATTTTCTTGATAATATGGATGGCATAATCACTGGTATGTCTGGGATTTTAGCACTTGGATTTTATGCTTTCAGCTTTATTAGCAAAACTCATTCTGTAGCTATTCAGGCAAATCTTATGATGTTAATTTCATTGATCTTTGCTGGTTCTGTATTTGGATTCCTACCTTACAATTTTAATCCAGCAAAGATTTTTTTAGGTGATGCTGGGAGTATGTTCATTGGTTATTTTCTTTCAACAATGGGAATTCTAGCGGGACGTTTAGCTGTTACTAGAATGAACAGCCCAATATTTTATTTGTTACCTGTACTGCTATTAAGTTATGCAATATTTGATATTTCGCTGGTAAGTTTTATTAGAAAGCGAGATGGTAGAAAAATAAGTCAGGGTGGTAAAGATCACTCAACACACCGCATAGATAATGCAATGCAATCACCTAAAGTTACTGCAATATTCGTATATCTCATCAACACTATTATTGTTTTGATAACAATATTAGTTTTTAAAATGGAGTCTGAGAAGCTACTGATTATCTCAACAATTTTATTTGCGGTTATATTCCTATTCTTTGGTAGAAAATTAGATCAGATTCCTGTAATTATACCAGAAAATCAATTGAAAGATAAATAGATTAATAGTTCAGAATTATTGACAGTAATCAATTAGCTTTAAAAACTAGGATTTATAATATATGGAAGTATAATTTATGAAAATGAAAATAAGTATAATCATATTAATATTGATGATAGCTGCATCCAGCAATTGCTTGCTGAACAGTAGATTTAATATACCTCATCAATTGTATATGAAAAACAATTATGTAATGGCAATTAAGCATTATGATAAATTTATAGCGACTTCAGATAATGGAGCATTATCAACTCAAGCGGAATTAGAGCGGTCTGATTGTTATTATCAGCTAGGTATTAAAGCTTATGATAAAGAAAACTGGCTTCTTGCTTCACGTCTTTTCTTCTTATCAAATTCAATAATTGCGGACCATAAACTTGATGATTGTTATTTTAGCTTAGCTCAGAAACAATTAATAGAAAACTCACCAAATTCTGCGTTAGAATACTATTTTAAGATAGTAACATATTTAGATGATTCTGAACATATTCCTGAGATACTTTTCAATAGAATAAAAATTTATATAGAAATGGGAAACAAACTATCAGCTTTTAATGACTATCATTTTCTTTGGGAAAACCATCCGGACAATTTTTTCAGGCTGGAGATACAACCTTTTGTAGACGACTTGATGCCTTCTTTTATAAATGAAGCCCTTAGTTTTAGAGATTCATTAGATTATGATATTGCTGTTGATATGCTCTCCAAATTAAGCCAATATCCATCAGTATATCGAGCTGATATTTTTGTTCATATTAGCGATCTTTACCTTTCAAAAGCAGATGAGGCTCTTACAATAAAAAGGTACGAGCTTGTAAAAGAATACCTTAATCTATCTTTAGCCAACGATGCATCAAAGCAAGAAATCATAAATGAAAGAGCTAAAGACATTTGTTCACTTATAATTCAAGAAGGAAATGAACTCCTCTCTGCTTACAAATTTGATGAAGCAATAATAGTTTATCAAAATTGCTTTAAGATACTACCAGAATATCACATATGTACTGAACTGATAAAAGATGTAAATGGTAAAAAGCAGAGGTATCTCTCTGCATTAGAACTAGAAAACATGGCAATACAAAATGAAGATAAAAAAGAGTATGCACTTGCATATTCAGATTATAACAAATCGTATAATTTATTTAAAACAGATAGAGTAAAAGAAAGAATCCAGATCATGGCAAACTTGATCCAAGCAGAAAAAGATCCAAAAGCATTTGCAGAAAAAATAGTAAAAGAATACCAAAAAGGTATTATACTTGCAGGTGTTAACGCAATAGAATCATCTTTGATTGCTCAATATAGCGATCAAGTTGATACGTCTGGTTGGAAAGTATATTATGCAATTGGAGAGTTTAAATATGAAGTAAGGTTTGATCTGTTTTCACCGGATGAAAACTACTATTACGCCTGGCGTGTGAACCTTAAAACCCGTGAGATAACATCCCTGAATAAGATCTCTGAAGATATAATGAAAAGGTAAAGATCATGAATAAATTTTTAATAATTGCTGTTCTTCTCTTAGCAACTTTGTTAGCTGCCGAAGAATTTGACATTAAAGAATTTTCTAATCCTACAAAATACAATTGGAATAATATGAAAGATCGAATTACAGCAAGAGAAGATCTCGACAATAGACAAAAGTTACTTCAAATATATGAACTCAATAAACAAAATTTAGTTACAAACATGATAAAATCTGCTTTTGCTCCTGGTTGGGGACATTACTCATCTCATAACTATACGAAGGGACATACATTTATTGCTTCGGAAATTGTTCTATTTGGTACAAGTTTTTATTTCTACAATCAAGCAATGGATGACTACCACAATTACGAAGATTCACATTACATTGGTGATATCAAACAACTTTATCTTGATGCTAACAGCAACTACAAGAATTCACAACTCTTTTTTGGGTTAGGGGCTATTGTCTGGATGTATACAATCTATGATTCCATAAGCGCTACACAGGAATATAATCAAAATTTGTGGAATAATCTCTCAAATAAACTTAACTCGCAAAGAGTTATAATAACTCCTACCAGCATAATTGTGAGGTTCTAATGAAATATATTATTCCCACTATTATAATATTATTAACATTATCTTGTTCACTTGATCGCACAAATCCACTAGATCCATTTGTAAGTGGTGAAGGTTATCCTGGAGATGTACATAATGTTCATGTTGCTATTCCAGTGAATAATTTAGTAACAATAGAATGGGATTTAGTGCCTGGAGCAAATGGTTATTATATTTACCGTTCTCAAAGTCCCGATTTATTGTTTGACCCTATTACACCCGAAGGAATCACATTTTCAGAAGACGGTTACGTAGATGTTTTTCAATTTAATCCCGATGGTCGGTTTTGGTATAAAATGTCAGCTTATATTCTGATAGACGGAGAAAAACTGGAAGGATACAGATCAGAGCCAAAAACTTGGAATTAGTATGGATTTTCTTGATGATCTGAATCCACCACAACGAAAAGTAGCTACAACAACAGAAGGACCAATTCTTGTTTTAGCAGGAGCTGGAAGCGGAAAAACCCGTTCAATTATCTACAGAACAGCTTATCTGATAAATGTAAAACATATAAATCCACACAACATTCTAGCTGTAACTTTTACAAATAAAGCCGCTCATGAACTTAAAAACAGATTACAAAGATCATTTAATATCTCTGCTTACTCATTATGGATTGGAACATTTCATTCTGTGTGCACACGTATTCTGCGAGCAGAACAAGATTTCTTACCGTTTACATCAGATTTTTCTATCTTCGATGATGTTGATCAAAAATCCATTTTTAAAAAGATCTATAAAAAGTTAGATATTGATTCCAAAGATTTCCCTCAAAGACGAGTTGCAACTGTAATTAGTAATCAAAAAAATTCACTCGTTCTTCCAAAAGATTTCTTCGATTTCAATGAAGAGAACTATTTTACGGAGATTACTCACAAAATCTACAAAGAGTATCAAGAGTTCCTACTTAAAAACAATGCACTCGATTTTGATGACCTCTTGATGTATACCGCAATCTTGCTTCACGATAATGAAGTTATAAGAAAGAAATATTCTGATAAATTTAAATATGTGATGATCGATGAGTATCAAGATACAAATTACGCACAATTCAAAATTATCAATTTAATTGCTAAAGACCATCAAAATCTTTGTGTTGTAGGTGATGATGATCAGGCAATTTACAGCTGGCGTGGTGCAAACATAAGTAATATACTTAATTTCGAAAAAGATTACAAAAATGTGCTTACAGTAAAATTAGAACAAAATTACCGCTCCCCAAAATCAATTCTTGATGCAGCTAATTGCCTGATAAAGAACAACTCGGAACGACATCCGAAAGAGTTATGGACGGATATCACTTCAAAAGAAAAACCAAAACTACTCAAACTTGAAAATGAAACACAAGAAGCAGAATTTGTTACTGAAATGATTTTTCAACTCAATTCATCGGGAATAAATCTGAACGATTGTTTAATCCTTTATCGAACTAATGCTCAATCACGTGTTTTTGAGAATTCATTTTACCAGCATAAATTGAAATATCAGATTGTTGGTGGAGTTAATTTTTATCAGCGTAAAGAGATTAAAGATATTGTTGCATATCTACGGATTTTAGTAAATCCGCAGGATTCAAATAGTTTCCTTAGAATTCTAAATTTCCCACCTCGTAAAATTGGAAAAGTATCAACTGAGAGAATCGAAAGATTTGCCATTGATAATAATATGACCTTATTCGAAGCTATTCAAAATGAGATTACAACTCTAAATGGAAAAACCAAACAAACTGTTATGGAATTTGGGAAACTTTTGCAAAAATGGAAAAAGTTATCTCTGGAAATTCCCATAACTCCGCTGGTTAAGAAAATCATTGATGAGCTTGAACTTATTAAACTGTATGAGAAAAGTGATGACCCAAAAGATATTGCACGTGCAGAAAACCTAAAAGAATTCGTTACTGCAACTCAGGAATTTTCAGATAATTTTGAATATGACAAAGAAAAGGTCCCAATGCTTACGGATTTCCTGCAAAGTATCTCGTTACAAACAGATATGGATAATCTGGATGAAGATATTGAAACTGTTAAGCTAATGACAATGCATAATGCTAAAGGACTGGAATTTGATCATGTGTTTATTGTTGGTATCGAAGACGGTCTTCTTCCCCATTCACGTTCTATTGATGATATTCAAAAACTGGAAGAAGAACGTCGGTTATTATATGTAGCAATCACACGTGCGAAGAAATCTGTTCATCTTACTTATACAAGAATGCGTAACGTTTTCGGTTCAATTTCAATGGCTGTTCCCAGCCGTTTTTTAATGGAGATCGATGATGATCTAATAGACACTGAAAATAACCGTTATTACGATCTTATGGCACCTCGCCCAAAAAGGAGAGATAAAACAAAAACACCTGTTGTTACCGAAAGTCAGAAATATTTTAAGATTGGACAAAAAATTTACCATAGCAAATTTGGTAAAGGTGTTGTCCTGAACGTTGATGGCACAGGGAAGGAAGCAAAATTATCAATATCTTTTTCCGGTGGTCAACTCAAGAAGATAATTGGAACTTACGTAACAATGGGGGAAATATGAAAACTTTTAAAATCGTAATTATAATAATAATACTGCTGGTAGCATTAGAACTCTCAGCCACAAAATATGCTGGTGAGATTTTCCAAATTGGTGCCGGAGTACGTAATTTTGCTTTAGGAAATTGCGGAGTAACAGATGTTAATTCATCCAGCCTTGCCTATTGGAATTCTGCCTTGTTAACTCTAGTTAATGATAATAGATTTGAACTTATGCACGCTGAAGAATATTCTGGACTACTCTCTTATGATACAGCTGCTGCTATCTGGGGAGAGACAAATAAATTCTCTGTTGTACTAACTAGAATTGGTATTGATGATATTCCTTTAACTGCTTTGGAAAATCCCGATGAACCAATATCCGGAAGCAATCGACCTTATAAGTACAAATCAGTAAACAATTCTGATATAGTTATCTATTTTGGTTTTGCCAGAAATTTTGGAAAATATAATATTGGTTTCACTCCCAAAATTGCATACAGAAACCTTGCTGATGAAAATGGAGTTGGATTTGGAGCAGATATTTCAACCTTCTTCATCTTAACAGAAAAGACCATGCTAGCAGTAAAACTTAGAGATTTCTTTTCTACTCAAATTCTTTGGGGAAATGGAACTCATGAGATAGTTAATCCATCTTTAGATGCTGAGATCAACCACGGTTTTATACTTCCAATCTTAAATAAGAATTCTATAGTCTATCTTCGAACCGAGATTTTCACAGAGGGAAGAGATACCTCTTCTTCGGTGGCGATTGGTCCCTTAAGCTTAGATTATCATGTTGGTTATGAGCTGATCCTACATTCTGCTGTTAATCTTTATATGGGTTATGACCTCACTAATCTTACTTCCGGACTAAAACTTAAAATCCAGAATTGGGATATTAACTACTCTTTTGAGTACGATAATGAACTTGAAAATTCACATAGAATTTCTGTAGGATTAAATTTGTAATATGAAAAAAATTGCAGTTTTAGGAATAACAGGTTCAATCGGGATATCAACAATAGAAGTCGTTAGAAAACATCCGAATGATTTTAAAATTGTATTAGCTTCAGCAAATAGTAATTACCCAAAATTATTTGAATTTGCAACTGAATTCAATATCCCTGAACTTGTTATCACTAATTCTGCTTTTAAACAAAAAATAACTGATATTCCGAAAGGTTCTAACCTAAGTTTTGGAGAAAATGAATTACAAGAAAAAATTGTGTCAATTGATTGTGACATTATCTTGAATGCGATTTCCGGCTCTGCTGGATTACGTTCTTCAATAACAGCAATTACTAAAGGAACTGATCTTGCCCTTGCAAACAAAGAATCACTTATTATGGCAGGGCATAAAATAATGAACATGCTTAAAGATTCAAATTCTAACCTTATCCCCGTAGATAGTGAACACAGTGCTATTTTACAGGCGATTGGCGATTCTTCAGCAGATGAGATTCGTTCCATTATTATCACTGCTTCGGGTGGCCCATTCAGAGAACTTCCGCTGAATGAATTTGAAAATATTACTTTGGAAGACACACTCAAACATCCAACCTGGGATATGGGAGCTAAAATAACTATAGACTCTGCTACAATGATGAACAAAGGTTTGGAGGTTATTGAAGCTCATTGGTTGTTCCAAAAATCCTTTAAAGATATTAAAGCTGTAATTCACCCACAATCAATTGTTCACTCTTTTGTTGAATTTATCGATGGCTCTATCTTGGCTCAGCTTAGTTTTCCAACGATGCAAATTCCAATTCTATATGCACTCACACATCCATATCATATTAAGTCAACTATCCCAAAAACAAACATTCTTGATCTTCCTGATTTGAATTTTGCTGAGTTATCGATTGAGAGATATCCGTTATATGAGATTGCTATAAATGCAGGGATTGAAGGCGGTATTTTACCAACAGTTCTAAATGCATCCAATGAGGCTGCGATCGATCTTTTCCTAGATAAAAAGATAAGTTTTAACTTTATCAACAAAATTGTTGAAAAGCAGATAAACTCATTTCATAATTTTCAAAATCCAAGTATTGAAGAAATTATTAAAGTTAATAAAGACGTATTTATTCAAACAACAAAGAACTACAAAAAATTGATCTAATCAGATCATTATTTTCTTAAACATAGTCTTCCACTAGTTTATACTTATTTTCTAAACATTTATTGCTCACAAAGTTGTTCAAGGAATAGGAATATGCATAAAAATCAAACATTGGTTATTCCTGCAATTCTCTGGATTACAGGAATTATTATTGCCAAACAAACAGTTTTTCCGATTACATATTTATTTATTGCAATTCCAGTCTTGTTAATTCTATCTATCGTTAAGAAATTTCGGCTCATAAGTTTTTGTCTTGCTCTTATTCTGTTAGGAATCTTTCGATATGATATTCAATCGGAATTCTCAACAAATCATATTAAAACAATACTTGAAACTCACTCAAGCATAACTCAACCCATTGAGGGTAGAATAATAAGTGAAGTTACTTCTAAAGAAGATAATTTTACTTTCATTTTAGAATTACATAAGATCAAAGATATAAACGTTCAAGGTAAGATTAAATTTTATACTCGAATGGACAGTTTACATTTTGGAGATATTATTTCTACAGTTGCCACAATTAAAAATCTACCGGGTTCAACAAATCCAGCATCGTTTGATTATAAAGAATTCCTCGATGCAAAGGGAATTCATGGCTCGGGTTGGGCTATATCACCAATTAAAATAATCGGAAATCAAACTGACTTTTTCCGAAAAACAGTCGTATCGATCAGACAATTACTCCGAAATAGAATCAAAGAGAGATTTGGTGCACATGCTGGTTTTGTAAAAGCAATTGTTATAGCAGAAAAAGATGAGATTGATGATAGACGATTAGTAATGACCAAAGCAGGATTGAGTCATCTACTCGCTGTAAGTGGATTACATGTCGGATTATTAGCATATATCATGATGTTAGTTCTCAATGCTTTTATCCCCAAGAGAAATATCAGTAGAATATTAGTTATGTTATTCCTTATAATTTATGCAGCTATCTGTTTGTGGTCACCATCCATAACTAGAGCAGCTATTATGATTATACTATTTCTTATTGCAAAGATGTTACAGCGTTTACCGATAACAAATAATATACTCTTTGCCAGTCTGATAATTATAACTGCAATTAACCCAAATCAGCTTTTTTCTGTTGGTCTTCAAATGTCATATCTGGCAGTTTTTGTATTATTGAACATTTTACCAAAATTCAGGTTTATTAAGATGAAAAAGGAAGACCTTGAATACCTGAGTAGAAGTAAACGAATATTAAATGGAGTATTAATTCTCATCTGTACATCATTCATACTTAACGTATTTCTAGCACCCCTTACAGCTTATAATTTCCATCAATTCGGTTTTAATGGAATTGCCGGCAACCTTCTTGGAATTCCTCTAATTGGCATTATCCTTCCCTTGAGTTTGATGATTATTTTTCTCCCTCCATTCATAGTTCCATTATTTCAAAATAGTTTCCAAATGGTTATGATTGCATTTGATAAATGGATGAATTTTTCTGCGGAGCTTCCTCTGCATTTTGATTTCATTTTTATCTCTATTGTTCATTTGTTACTGCTTTATCTAATTCTCTCAGCTTTAGTTCTGGCATTTAGAAGCAGCAGAAGGTATAAAAAATGGATATTTATCTCAATAATATTTTTTTGCAGTATTTTCTTTTTTTTAGGAACGCAGAGTTCAAATAAACTTAAAATCACATTCTTCGATTGTGGGCTGGGTGATCTTGCCTTAATCCAAACTCCTCAGAATAAAACAATCCTCATCGATACTGGTCCTCCAGAGAAAGTAATGAATTCTTTTTCAAGATCTGCACTTCCATATTTACAACGAAATGGAATAAAAAGTATTGATCATGTTTTAATTACACATGCTCACAATGATCATTATGGTGGCGTATTCAGCGTATTTGAAAACATTGAAGTAAAGCAAATAATTACAACCGATGAATTTCAAGATAGAAATATATGGAATAAGCTTTCAACCGATATTGCTATAGAACAATGTTCTGTTTTCACAATCACAGATACAACTCACTTACACTTCGACGATGTTAAATTCAAGATAATACACCCAGATAGATCTTTTAAAGATAAAAACATAAATAACTGTTCTATAGTCGTAAGGTTAGATTATGATGATCTTTCTGTTCTATTTACTGGTGATCTGGAACATGAAGGTGAAGAATATCTCATTATGAATTATGCTGAATTCCTGGATTGTGATGTACTTAAAGTTGGGCATCATGGAAGTAAAACTGCAAGTTCCTCAGCATTCATTCAAGCAGTTGATCCTCAGTATGCAATAATCTCTACTGCTAAGAAAAACAGATTTGATTTCCCGCATGAGATCACTCTTGAGAGATTTGCATATCTAAATGGGAACTTAATGATAACCGGTTATGATGGAGCCTGCCAAATTGTTTCTGATGGCTTTAGCGCAAAGATAACAACATTTGTAACAAACAAAAATATTATAGATAACGATCTGAAATAAAAGATATTAACTACTTGGAGAAAAGTAGAGCGGGCTGCTAGCTCGCTTTAACGACCAAGCTGGTCGTTTTACAATATTTTCGAAAACAAAAACTTATTTCATAAAGAAGTAGAGCGAGCTGCTAGCTCGCTTTAACGACCAAGCTGGTCGTT
>Ga0307988_1001796_pt1 | contig 11406 bp, 8 predicted proteins | sample EllFjometagen183_FD_203166 | JGI IMG/M metagenome (GOLD analysis project Ga0307988, IMG submission 203166) | Marine microbial communities from Ellis Fjord, Antarctic Ocean - #183 | ecosystem: Environmental > Aquatic > Marine > Unclassified | place: Southern Ocean | collected 2014-10-08 | reverse complement strand
AAATGGTTGAATGCTGTAAATAAGATGCTAGTAGGTCTATCAGAGTCGTTGTATAGTCGATGGCTTTAAACCACCGTTCGACTGAGCTCACCCACAACTAGCGCGCATTTAGCAAAGCGTAACGCGTGCTTCCTTATCAATTTCAAAATATTAAAAATCACTGCCCTGTAATAAAAATATCCCAAACTAGCTATTCCTCAAACTTTATAACTCAAAAATAATTGCAAGCCTTAAATATATAAAACTCTAGTATTGATTGTGTTAATATTTTAGACCTTGACTTTTACTACCTAATCAAGTAGGGGTAAAATCACCTTTTCACCTATTGACAAGCATTGTTTTTGTATTTAATTTTATTGAATTAATTATGATATGGGTAACTAATAATGTATTTATAAATTGATTGGTATCAATGCAAAAAAAATTCACAAAAAAATAATTTTTCGATAATGATAGATAATAAAGCTTTTTTTCTACTTGAATATATAGATGAATACAACATTTATTTCACAATTCAATAAATTATTAATCATTAATTAAAAACAAGTTATTATGAAAACGTTAATTTTAAGTATTGTAGTATGTTTTATGTTAGGAAACATAGCCCTGGCTCAAAGCTGGGAAAGTTTTACCAAAACTACGCCCGAAGTTCCAATTGTTAATCTGACTAATTCGAACAACCAATCGGTTTCGTTCACAGTAGAGGTTTGTGGTATGTACAAACAAGACGTAATGGAAGGATCTGAAACTTTTCAAAGAATTGAAATACCCGGAGCAGGCAGAAGTTTGGAAACTGGTGCCCCTGAGTTACCTTACATTAGGCAATTAATAGCCATACCCGAATGTGATGATGTAATACTGAATGTAAACATTACCGAACAAACTAATTTTGACAATTATAATATTTATCCTGTACCTGATTACGAAGAAGCAACAGACCAGAATGGTGGTGTTTATGTGCAGGAAGTATTTAACAAAGATGAAACCGCTTATACCCAAAATGTGTATTTAAATGGTGTAAATGCCGAAATTGTTTCTGTTGGCTATTTGCGTAACCAAAAATATGCCGAAGTATTTTTGTATCCTGTACAATTTAATCCTGTTAATCAGCATATTGAAGTTTATACGCACTACGAAATAATTCTTAATTTTGTTAACCCAACAACAAATGTAAATGTAAACACAGGTATTTTTAACAATGTAGCTACCAATACAATGCTTAATTATGTAACCAGTGGCATTAAGGCAAGTATTAATGACAATATGCAAGGCAATGGTAACGTACAATGGGTAGAACTAACTGCCCCTGAACAAGCAGATAATATAGTAGCTGATTATTTAATTATTTGTTCCGATCCGTTTTTCGAACCCAACAACCCCAATTCAGAAGTGTTACGCATTGCTAATCACCGTGCTGCTTATAATGGTTTTGATGTGGCTATTGTAAATGCGCATACCATTTACGAGGTTTTGGATTTTGAGTTTAGTGACCCAGCCTATCAATTTGAACAAAAAATCCGCACCTGTGTCCGCCGCATTTACGAAGGCACTAATGCCCAGCACACTTACGATGGTAAGTTGGGGTATGTGTTGTTGATTGGTAAAACAAAAAAACCTGATAACCTTGGTATGCCAACCTCGTACGACCCTAATCCTGGAGCTTCATTTTACGGTGATCCTTATCCTTCCGATTATTATTATTCGTGCCTTACAAGCGATGATGGTATCTACGACGATATTGGCGACCTGTATATTGGTAGGTTTTGTGTTGACAATAATCTGCAAAATGGCTTAACAGAACTTCACAATATGGTTAGTAAAACTATTTATTATGAAGCCGAAGCAACGTTTGGAGGATGGAAAGATGAAATAGGAGTGTTGTTAGGTGATAATATGCTTGGTGACTATTTAACGTCATATTTCAATTTTTTCGACAACCTTGTACCCTCATATTATACAGTTGATAAAATTGACGGTTCACAACCAAACTCTATTGGGAATGTTTTAGAAGTTATGAATGATGGTGTAATGATGTTTACTTATAATGGGCATGGTATACAATATGGGTTGAGTATTAGCAATAATGAATATTTAAGCAAGACGTATTTAAAAGACAATCTTGTAAATAACAATAAAGCACCCATTTTTAATGCTGTGTCATGCCAAACAGGATGGTTTGATATGGATAATGAGTGTTTTGCAGAAGCATTAACAACATACTCTGATATATATGGATTTACTGCTTATGTTGGTGCAGGTAGAAGTGCCATTGGCTCTTCTGGTAATTCAGTTTTTGATCCACCAATTCGTTTTCAGGAGTTATTACCATATACTGTATTTAATAACTTATCGCAAATTACCGGTGAGTATATATTGGAAAGTAAAATATTATGTATAACGGCTAGTGATTTTTTTGCATTTAACCTTTTTGGCGACCCGGCATTAAATGTTATGGCACAAGGCTACGAAATAACGCATGATATAACATTGGAAGAAAACACAATAATATCAACTGAGGTTACTGTAAAATCAGGTAGTACATTAACTCTAAAATTTGATCGTGAATTATTTTTTGAGCAAGAAGGTAAGCTTATTATTGAAGATGGGGCTACTTTAAATCTGCAAGATTTTACAAAAATACATGGTAATAGTATTTCACAAAAAATTGTATTAAAGGGGAATATTAGTCTGGGTATTAATGTAGAATTTACCGCACCAGAAAATTATAGATGGGGAGGTTTGGAAATTGATTATCTTTCACAAGACATCAATATTAACTATGCTAGATTTAACCGTTGTAATGTTACAGCAAATTTTAATTTGCATCAAGTAAATTTTAATGGATGTAATTTCACAAACGAGGCTAAAATTGATTTTAGTGGACAAAAAATAAAAATATCTAATTCAACATTTGATATTAATAGTTGGGTTTATATGGTGTTTGGAGACAGAAGCAGTTATGCTGAAATTATAAATTGTACATTTACAAATCATAGTAGTACTCCTCTTGTTGTAAAGGATTATTCTGGTTGTATAGTGGAAAACTGTACTTTTACAAATAATGGAGGAGCGGGTATATCGCTGTCTCGTACACGTACAGAGCTAACAGGAAATAACTTTACTAATAATGGTTTTACTCATCAAAAACCAGGCATTGAAATTTACCAATCATCTGCAAATATTAATCTCGATAATATTATTTCAGGTAATTACTATGGTATTACATGTTTAAACAATAGTAATATTAGTATTGTAGGTAATTCCGAGGCAACATATGTGTCAGAAACACAGCAAATTACTAACAATAGTAAAAATCAATTGTACGCAACACATAATAGTTTCCCCTACGAATTTGAGTGGAATGCTGTAATTGATGAAGATAATTCATTTCCTTTGTTACACAACGAATTTGCTTTTGGCACTAGTGATATATTAAATGTAAGCAACAATTATTGGGGTAATAATTTTAACCCAACAGAAGATTTATATCCATATGAGTATTACAGTTATGAACCTATTTGGCAACTACAAACACTCATTTCTGACGATGATGTAAAAATATTATACTACGAAGCTCAAGATAAAATTATTCAAGAAGACTATGTAGGTGCCGAAAATAATTTTCATCAACTAATAAATAACTACAGCAATACTGGCTATGCACTTGCATCGCTACATTCACTTTTTTACATGGAGGCACTTGCAAATAACAATTATACTGCTTTAAAAAATTATTACAATACAGATGCAAGTATTCAAAGCAACCCTAATTTAAGCAAACTAGCGTATTCTCTTGCAAATAATTGCGATATTGAGCTCGAAAACTATGCAGAAGCTATTGCCTGGTTCGAGAATGTAATTCTTTATCCTGAAACAATTGAAGATTCAATTTTTGCAATAATTGATCTTGGTTACACATATTTTTTAATGGATAGTAATAATAGGTCAGTAGTAAGAGGTGCACTAAAAGAGTATATTCCTAAAAGCAGGGAATCTTATTCTGCCTCACGCGACACTCTATTGTCATTATTGTTTAAAGATGCCAAAATTGATAAAGATGCTGAAACAGTAGCAATTGTTAAAACACACGGTAAGCTATCTCAAAATTTCCCAAATCCTGTATTATCAAATACCTCTATCTCCTACTATCTTGAATACGCTGCTGAGGTTACTTTAAATATTTATGATAATTCGGGCAGAAATATAAAAACCATTAGAGATAATAATAATTTGGCTGGCGTAAATGCAATAAGTTTTGATACTGGAGGTTTGCCCCCTGGAGTGTATATATACAGTTTAACAGTTAATGATAAGGTTACCGATTCAAAAAGGTTAATTATACATAGGTAATTATTATTTAAAAATAATGCATTATATTTGAAATATTTATGTGAAAACGTCAAGAATATTATTGATAAAATTTTTGGCGTTTTCTTTAAAATCTATCGCTATGATAAAACAATTTTTACAAACCATCTTACTTATAGTTTTATGTTTTATAACAATAAACTCATATAGCCAAATTACCCGTGGTGCAGTGCCGGGCGAAATATACATATCCAATGAATGGTATGTTGACACTCAATATCTTCATTCTGGTATTTTTCACAGTACTGATAACGGGGAACATATAAGCCCACAATACAATAATATAGAAACACCACCACCTGGCGAAATGCGAGTGGGTAAAGTACTTGGTGATGCTACTACGGGAGCTTTATACAACTACGGTCATAATGAGCTTTGGGTGAGTTTTGATTATGGGGAGAGTTGGGAGTTTATAGAAAGTTATGGATCAGGTAGGTATGCAAGTGGGTGTATTAATGGAGGAGTTTATAAATGTTGTGTAAACCCACAAGGAACAATTTGGCACAGTACGGATTATGGCAACGAATTTATTGAAGTTGTAGAAAATGCTAAATATATTTTGGAGGTTGGTGTATTAGAAGGAAATGTTTATGGACTAGATGGGATTGGAGGAATTGGTTTTGATTTACATTTTAGTGAAAACTATGGAGGAGACTTTATTACGATCCCCATCGACAGCACCGTAGCTTATTGGTCCCCTAGCGGACATTATCCCCAAATAAGCAGAGGCACCGAACCGGGAGAACTATATTTGGTATCATGGTGGCCAGATTATCATTATAAAATTTTTCATAGTGTTGATACCGGCTATACCTGGACACAGCAATACGAATCGGGTTATATTGATATTTATAACTGGGGTGTGCAATATACTGCCGGAAGAGAGCCAGGTTCATTTTACGTTAAACGTGCAACACCCGATCCTACTTTTACACACACAATGGTTTATATTGATTACAGCTCCGATTACGGACAAACATTTACAACTTATGTTCATGACCTAACACCAAATTTTACCTCAATTAATACAAATGAAATAACTACTGTTAGCTTATCCAATTTCCCCAATCCATTTACTGATTACACCACTATTTCATTTAATATTTCTGAAAATAACCATAACCCAATGCTTAATATTTATGATATTTATGGTAACCCTGTAAAGCATATTAATGTAACCGGAAAGAAAACACAAATATGGGATGCTAAAGATAATAATGGAAAAAAGGTAAAGAATGGATTTTATTTTTACAATATTAGTTACGAAAATTTTATTTCACAATTTAATAAATTATTAATTGTTAATTAAAAACCCGACTGGTCTCACTCAAACCTGCCTGGTTTTTTCCAACCAGTCAGGTTGAAAAATAATTTTAAAAACAGGATTAACAAAATTTTTGGCGTTTTCACACCCCAATGGCGCAAGTTTTTAACTTGTGCCCCCTTCATCAATAAACAATAATCTTCTTAACCTCTCAGGCATTTTTTATCCTTCATTTTATTTTCATTACAATAGACCATAACTAGCGCGCGTTTAGCAAAGCGTAAAGGCGTGCTTACTTATCCATTTCAAAATACTACTTATCACTCCATGGTAACCAAAAATTTCAAATCCTAACTTACTACAAGCTTTCTTACTCAAAAATAATTGCAAGCCTCAAATATATAAAATCCTAGTAATGTGTATTCTATTATTTTCAATTTTTAGTTTTACTACCTAATCAAGTAGGGGTAAAATCACCTTTTTACCTATTGACAAGCATTGTTTTTGGAATTAATTTTATAGGCTCAATTATGAGGCATAATAATATAGGCATGCAATATGTGTATTAGTTATGGGTAATTAGGCAAAGAAACAGAAAATGACAAAAGCTGCCAACTTAATTGGGATGATAACAAAAGGTCAAAAATAAGTTTCAAAGAATAATGGTCGGAAATGCCGAAACAGCGACCAGTAATTTGAATAATAATCTGAAAGTAGGCAAACTAATAATTTATAGAAATGTTTAAATCAAAAAGTAAATTAATTATTGTAGTAATGCTAATATTTGGAATTACTGCTTTTATGAGTTGTGAGAAAAGGGAGACTAATACAGAATTACCTCCCAATGACATTAGTTATTATACACTTTATGATTCAGTTGGTTATTGGCATAATGTTGCAGTAAGTAACGTTTATAAGTCTGTTGCAAGAAGCGGTGAAATCAATTACAAATCAATTCATAATCAAATTATAGATGCATTGTACGCCATAGATTCATCAACTTTTAATCTTATTGCAATGCAGGCAAATATTATTTTGATGGACAATAAGTACAATTCGGATTTGAATATTGTAATTGATGATTCTGTTTTGATATTAAATTCACAATCGTACATTTCAATGTTTAATGATTTGTCTAATGAAAACGAAATATCAAATCAACTTGAAGATAGTTTAATTAGTATTACTAACCTTGTTAATAATGGTGTACCGATGGATGTCTTTCTTAATGAAGTTCACAGTTTACAGACAATTTCGTGGTCCGCAACAGATCAATTATTTGTAAATATTCTAATTCAAACTGTAGATGCTTCTTACCAATTCTGGATTATTGAGGGTAATTATAGTGGCAGGGCATGCGATACATGTATAATTTGGGCAGATGCTGCTGGTGCACTTTATGGCATGATTGTACCTGGTGGGATTACTTCTATTATTGTAGGTGCTGTATTTTCGACCATTGCTGCTATTCAACAATAAAATATATCTTCGTTTATAAAAAACAATATAGCTGGTTTTAATAATTACCAGCTATATTCTAATTTAATTATTATGAAAAGAAAAATCAAATTGTTTTGGTTATCTAATTACTACATGAAATTAGTTGGAATAATACTTTTATTAATTCCCATTACTTCAATCATCATAGAATTATTATTTTCTTATTCGAATATACCACAATGGTTAAGTCAATGGTTAGTAGTTATAGGATTAACACTAATTAATTTTAGCAAAGAGAAATTTGAAAACAAATATCATGAGATTATTAGGACACAATCAATTTACATGGCAAGTATGACAACATTATCGTTAATTATTTCATACGCATTTGTGTTTAATATTTTTCATTTAACATATGTATTACAACCATTAATTATTGCTTACATATTTAATGTTATTGCATTTGGTAGTTTTTATATACTACTACTACTTTATAAGTATGACAATACTGTTATAACTGAAAAGATGCAATCAGCAAAAGTGAAAATAAGTATCTTTCATTACACTTTATGGGTGATTGCAATAACTTCTGGTATATCTTTTATTTTCATATTGTTTGATTAGTGTAAACAATAAAAGCCCATAACAATTAAGTATCATAGTGCGTGCTGCAGATAGTTGTAAATATGAACATTCTGCTGCATAATTAACATATTTATTTAAGCAGTAAAATTTATGTTATCAAATGCGGTACGCACCATAGTGTCCCGAGAAGCAATAGTTGGTAACAATTAACTATTGCACGCTGTACATAAAATGGTGGATTTAACTAAATGCTAATGACCAACCACAACTAGCGCGCGTTCAATGTCATTAAGTTAAAAAGATAATTCCCTGATAATCAGCACATTAATTTGTTTTTCTTAAATTTATATTGTATATTTGCTTGATAATCAAACATATAGTAATATGCAAAAAAAACATCCATATTATCTTATCAAAAATTGAAGATATTATTTTTAGTCATAAAACACAGGAGACATACAAAGTTTTAGCATCTGATTTTTCGAGAAGAAGGAAGCCGTCTTTTTCTAGCACTCTTTTGTTTTTAATAAATTTGTCAACAAAAAGTTTATCATTAGAAATTGAAAATTTTGTAAGACTATTCAACAAAGATTTGAGTATAAAAGCTTTTACAAAGAGTGCTTTGTTCAATATAGAAAAAAAATAAAACCCGAATTGTTCAAAGATTTATCAAATGTACTTGTAAATGAATTTTATACAGACAATGAACATGGGGTACAATTGTGGAATGGGTTTCGATTATTATCTGTAGATGGCTCACGTTTAACATTACCCTATACGAAAGAGCTCAAACGTATTTATGGAGAAACAAGGAATCAACATGAAACAGGCGTGGTTCAAGCTAGATTATCTGTACTTTATGATGTAATTAATAATTATGTTATTGATGGAATACTATCCCACAACTAGCGCGCATTTAGCAAAGCGTAACGCGTGCTTACTTATCAATTTCAAAATACTACTTATCACCCCCATGGTAACCAAAATTCTTAAATCCTAACTTACTACAAGCTATCTCACCTAAAAATAATTGCAACTCTCAGAAAACATAACTACGTACTAGAGAGTTGTTTATCAAAATTACTTACCTCAAAACCCTACTCTTTTAAGTAGAATCAAAATCACCATTTTTACTATTGACAGGCGTTTACTGATTATGTATCTTGTGTTGGTACTTAATTGTACTATACTTATACACAACCAAAATAAGAAATCGAACTATGAAGTCTATCGCAAAAATTATGCTTATACTGATTTTTCCACTGATGGTTTCTCTCAATTCATGCGAGAAATCTGATTCAGTATCATCAGGGTCATGTGGATATTATAATGGACATAAATTATATAAAGGACCCCAAGGCGGATGTTACTATATCAACAGCAATGATAATAAAACCTATGTTGATAGGAGTGAGTGCGACTGTTGATTTAGGGATAATTAAACCTCAGCGCTATAGCGGCTCTGTCTAGCTGCGTAGCCAGATAGATTGGCTAGAAATAAAAATATAACACATGCTTCCTTTAAAATAATCCACCTCAAAATACTTAATATCACACTCTGGTAAACAAAGTATTGCAATAATATAATCAACCAATCAATCACAAAAAAACTCTCTCAAATGCTAAAGCACTACTTTATAAATAATAAGACTAATGAAAAAGGTAACCAGCTAATACATAATGAATATTGCCTCCAAATACCTAAAAATGAAACCTCGTATGTAGGTATGTTCAAAAACTGTAGTGAAGCAATAATGGTAGCACGCGAAAATTACCCAACCGTGAAGGAATGTAAGAGGTGTTCCAGCAATTGTCAAGAAGATTATTAATTATATCGATAATTTGGTATTACACCAAACACAAATTATCACAATTCCATTACACTTGTTTCACTCTTAGGTGAGTTTTTGGAGTATCCTCCAAAAAACTAATTGCAACATGTTACTTCCTTAACTTGCAGATTAGATGTGTAGTCCCTTTTTTTATTCCCAATATACCTACCATATATAGTAGTATCAAAATCACAGTTTTATAACCTTGTTTCACTATCAAATCATGATGACTTTTAACAGGTAATTAATTCAGTTCCAATGTGTTTACCAAAGCAAATACAGGAGCTAATTGTAACCCTTTTAAAAATTTATATCATGAAAAAATTAATCTTATCGCTTTTAGTAATTGCTTCAATTTCAGTATTAACAAATAAAGTTTATGCACAATATGCAATTCCATCATACAATGTGCCCATAGTTGCCGATCCTACAACATTTGAGGAAATGTCACCATCAAGCAATAACTTTACAACTCCTACTGTAAAAAATAGTTCCTTAAGTAAGAAACCTATTAGTAGAGGAGAAAGAATGATAACTATTAAAACTAAAGGTTATGATGATGCAACAACAGCATGTGCAAGTATCGAAATATACTCATTAGATGTAAGTACTACATATGGCCCTTATGCTGTTTATGAAGGTACTCCATTTCAAAAATTGCTAAATGATGATTATGAATGGGGTGTAAGAATTTTATTTGCCACAAGTGGATGTGAGATGAGTGTTTGGTTTGATTAACATTTGATAGTGTTCCATTAAATACAAAGTTGCACCTTTATTTGTTATACATATGTCACTAATTACTACATTTGTATTATTTACAATTAGTCATTAGAAATAATATGCTAACAATGCAAACTAACAAATATGTATTACTATTATTCATATTTATAGTACTTGTTCACCAAAATGTGAATTCTAAAACCATTAATGACATTGCTTTTGACGAACAGTTGTCAAAAGCAATGTCATTTAAAAACTTTAATACAGACTCTTTAATCTATTATGTAAATAACGCACTGCAAATAGCCATATCCAATAATAATCCTAATCAAGAAGTTGATGCAATGTTTGTATTAGTTAAAACTGAAATTATGGCAGGCAGATTAGTTAATGCAATGAGTTTATATGATTCAGTTAATTTAATTGTAGAAAAAAACAATCTTAAAACTCGTCAACCCGAAAATCTGATTTATTTAGGTAACATATATCAAGTAATGGGATTTAATTCAAAGGCGCTTGAAATATTTATTGAAGCTCAAAAACTTCTTGATCAGAGTGCATCGCATTCAAAGGAAGCAGATCTGTTTTATTATTTAGCTTTACTTTATTATGATATAAACGAGTTTGAAGAATGTCATAAATATTTAAAACTTAGCTTAAATTCTATTACTAAAATAAATCCTGCAGATGATATATTCCCTATTTATATTCTATTAACAAACCTATTCAATAACATTGATTCAATACAATATTATTTAAATAAGGCTGAGCTTCTGATTGTTCAAAATCCAAAACTAATATATGAAAAAGTAGCTCTTCTTAACAATATGGCAATCTATAATAAAGCCATAAAAAATTATAAATTAAGTAGAAAATACTACACAGAAGCAATTAATATTTCAAAAAGAAATGGGTTTCAAGATTTTCTTTCAAATATTTATAACAACTACGCCTACCTCCTGATGGCAGAATCAAAATATGATAGTGCCAGTTACTACCTAGGCGAGGCTCTTGTTATCTCAATTGATATTAAAAGCCTTGATATGGAATCAGAAATATATGATTCATATAGTGATTATTATTCTCGAATAGGTGATTTTGAGAATGCGCATAAATATTCAAATCTATTTATCGAAAAACGTGAACAGTATCGCCAGCAACAACAAATCCAAAAATCACTATTCCTAACGGCAG
>Ga0307988_1001795_pt1 | contig 11412 bp, 11 predicted proteins | sample EllFjometagen183_FD_203166 | JGI IMG/M metagenome (GOLD analysis project Ga0307988, IMG submission 203166) | Marine microbial communities from Ellis Fjord, Antarctic Ocean - #183 | ecosystem: Environmental > Aquatic > Marine > Unclassified | place: Southern Ocean | collected 2014-10-08 | reverse complement strand
AACAATGGAATGCCCTGGTCAGTGATGCTTTTGTCCCGGAAGGCCATTTGACCGGCCTGGTCATGGAAAAGGCAAAGGACGTAATACAGATGCCAAGGCCAGCCAACGGCCTGGAAAACCAGAATGCAAAACAAGATTCGGAAAAGCAGGGTTCGGAAAAACAAGACGTGGAAAAGGCTTTTTTTGTTTTGCTTGAACAAAATCTTGGGGATATGGGGTATATTTTGTTAAAACCCGTGGGAACATCTAAATTTGCTTCTGCAGATGCCTATCTCAGGGAATGGGAGGAAGATGAGAAAGAAGCGGGATTGCTTTGATATAAAAGTTTTACACCTGATTGTCGAGGATAAGGTTGCACAATAAATTTTTATAGTCAATGCCGGCTTTTTGAAATCCTTTTGTTCCGTATTTCATATTGCCCTCCAGCACATAGAAAAGATTGTTTGACTGGATAATATCAATTCCCACGTCATCCCACCCGCATTTGTCTGCCGTCAAAAGTGCCAGGTCCAAGGCCTCCTGGGGCAGAGAATCAAAGCTGATTTTTCCGCCCTGGGACAGGTTGGTCTTAAAAGTATAATCCGTGGCAACCCTCCAGAAACCAAGAACCACTTTTTTACCGATGACAATGATTCTAATGTCCCTGTCAGCAGGCAGGTATTCCTGAATATAGGCCGGTCCTTTCAGGCTTAGGTATTCTTCCATATCCTTTGGGGTCTGGATTAGATGAACTCCTACTCCCTTTGCAGACCCCCTGGGGATTTTTGCGACAAAGGGAAAATGAAATAGTTTTAATATCTGGTCTTTCTGCTTGGGACCGTAAAAGACCCGGGTGCGGGGATGGGGTAAGCCCATCATCTGGAACATTGCTGTCTGTTTGATTTTGTCCTGGGCAAATTTATAGGTATGATAGCTGGGAAAGGTTTTTTTCCCCATGGCATTGAACAGGTCTGCATAAAAGGCAGTGGGATAATAGATTTTCGGGCTGGAAAAAAGCTGTTTTTTTTCCTGGGGATTGTAATCTGAAAAATTAGGCCTGAATCCCATGGTATGGATTTGGGGATATTTATTTAACCTGGCACCAATGGCAACGGGTCTGGTTTTTAATGCATCAGCCTGGGTCACGTCTGGTGAATCCAGGACTTGATTTGACTTGACTTGGGTGGAAAATTAGAAAAACCATTCAGTTTTGCTTTTTTAAGTTCTGCATCAAGCTCTGGCCGGTGTAGATTTTTTTGCAGGGATGATACTAAAATAGGCAGTTCTTTCTGGGGATAGATCTCCCTGATTTCCCTCGCAAAATCCATGGCAGTCATCTCATTTAAAAACAGATCGCAGATAACTACGGCAGGCTTTTTCAATAGAATGGCTTCAAATGCCTGCTGGGCACTGGTAAATGTCTGTGCCGAGTAGCCGCATACATGAATCAGCCTGGCGCAAACATCAAGAAATGTGCGGGATGAATTGATCACAATAAAAGTATCCCTTTTGATAGCTGCGTTTTTGTCCCTGATGCGGGTGAATTTTTTTATGGTGGATTTGAGGTTCCGTTTTCCAAGGATGCTGATAAAGTTATCAATTACCTGTAGGGAAGCACTTTTTTCAAGATAGTTTGCAGCAGTATAGGAAAATGTGTCCAGAGCCATTAGGGATTCAATGAGGTGGTTTGCCCTGACGTCCAGGATATTGTGGACCAGGGTCTCTCCGGTTTTGGCCCCGGATTCTATTTTGTTTTTTATTTCAGCAAGGATATAGTCTGAACAATGTTTTTCCAGAGCCTTTACAGCAGCCATTCTGACATGCATGGAAGGATCGGAGATCCCTTTTATGCCCACTGCCCCAGATTCCAACTCAGGAAAGGCTTCCAGAGCAGTATATGCAGCAAATTTGATTTGATTGTCTGTTTTTTTTTCGGAAATAAGGGCCAATAGATTTCCGATTGACTGCTGGGGAATGGTTCTTGCCGTGAGCAGCAGGAGGTTAATTATAAGGTCATGGTCCGGAGAATCCAGGCTGGCTTCAAGGCCTTCAGCAACCTGTGAACTTTTATCGGAAAAATAGGTATAGGCCAGATACCGGTCTTTGATACGGGTAGAGGACAAAATTTCCATGTTTGCTTTAAATGAGTCTGTCTCACTATTTTTTCTGGCCTGCTTTTGACATGTTTTGTCAACAGGGTCACAGAGCAAACTGGTTTTTAAAACATCGATGGCATCCAATATATTCTGATCGCATTTATCGGTCAGTGCAATTTGTTCAAGCTTTTCACAGGCAGAGGCTGTGCCTATACGCTCCAAAGCTTTTATTGCCTCTGCTTTTAATGCCATATCATCATAGAATATGAATTCAGCAACATCATCAATCAGGGTTTCCAGTTTGAACTTCCCTGCAGCTCTGATAATTTTATTCAGCAGAACCCCACTGGTTTCTTTGGAAAGGATATGTTTTAAAAGGGGGGAGGAATGGATTATCTGTGACCGGTTCCCGTGTTCAAGAAGTATTTGGGCAAATTTAAAATTCAGGTGGGCCCTGTCCGTTGCCAGCTGGAAGAAACGATCCCGGATTTCAGCATCCAGAGAGATGCTTCCCAGCAGAAAGGATAGCAGGTCCAAGGCAATTTTATCCGAAGTCAGTGCAAGAAGTTCAATTACTTCCTGTTTTTCCTTGTCCGGGCGTGATGAAAGAATGGCAAGGTTTTCTTTTGCCTGGTCCATCAATGATGTTTTGATGAGATGCCGGAGAGTTGGAATATATTCTGTCATGGTTTACAGGCCTTTTGGATTGTTCGTATATCCGTTGGGATTTTGTTTTTGCCAGTTCCAGGTGTCCCTGCACATGTCATCCAGTGATTTTTTAGCTTTCCAGCCAAGCTCGTTCCGGGCTTTTGTGGGGTCTGCAAAACAGGCAGCAATATCGCCCGGTCTTCTGTCTATAATTTCATAGGGTACCTGTTTGCCGCTGGCTTTTTCAAAGCCTTTTACCATTTCAAGCACAGAAAATCCATTTCCAGTGCCCAGGTTGTATATTACAACTCCTGGGTTTTCAGCAAGTTTGGGAAGCGCATGGATGTGGCCAAGGGCAAGATCCCTGACATGTATATAATCCCTGACACCGGTTCCGTCAGAAGTATCATAGTCATTGCCAAATACGCTTACCTGGGGGAGAAGCCCAACTGCGACCTGGGAGATATAGGGCATCAAATTGTTTGGCAGGCCATTGGGGTCTTCTCCTATCTGGCCGCTTTCATGGGCTCCCACAGGATTGAAATATCGTAAAAGGGCGATGTTCCAGGATTTATCTGATTTATAAAGATCCCCCAGGATTTCTTCAATCATCAGCTTTGTTCTGCCGTAAGGGTTTGTGGCAGAAAGGGGGAAGTCCTCTTTGATAGGCAGGGTCGCAGGGTCGCCATATACAGTGGCTGAAGAAGAAAATACAATATTTTTTACAATAAATTCCCCCATTACTTCCAGCAGATTTACTGTGCCTGTAATATTATTCTGGTAATATTTCAAGGGGATGGTTATGGATTCCCCCACAGCCTTTAAACCTGCAAAATGGATGACAGCATCAATTTTATGATCCGAAAATATCTTTTGAACACTGGATTTGTTCATCAGGTCTGCTTTATAAAAAGAAAGGGTTCTGTCTGTAATTTTTTGAACCCTGTGTAAGGATTCTTCAGAACTATTGGAAAGGTTGTCCAATACCACGACATCGTAACCCTCATTTAAGAGCTCAACACAGGTGTGACTGCCGATATATCCTGCCCCACCTGTTACAAGTATTTTCATAGGTAGTCCCCATAGGTTTTGAGTGAAACGGGTATTTTTTTACCTGAGTTTAAAAACATGTCATGGCATATTCTACAATTTTTACAGATTTTTGTACAGGTTGTGATTTTTTTAAAAAAATCATGCCCCAGTCTTTTGTTGTCAATGTAAAAAAAAGAGCCCAGAAAATTTGTGGCATCCATGAGATCCAACAGATTTCCGGGATGGGATTTTTTGCTATAGGCAGAAATGCAGCGGGTTAAAAATTTGCTGCCAAGGGTTCTTCCGCATATTTTTATGGTGTCAACTATTCCTTTATAATGGATCAGGTCTTCCGGGCGGATAAAGGGAGATTTAAAAAATCGTTCAGGGTATTGGTGGAAATAGGCATGGCACCCTACTGCCTGGTTGATCCCATGGGTGCTCTCCTTTACAACACCGGTGTTGGACAAAGCAATCTGGGCATCATGGGCAGGTTTAAAGGGACAATGGTAAAGACAGCCTTCATTGGCAAGCAGTTCGATTTTTATGTCCGGATAAATGGATTTAATGGATAGAACTGTGGTCTTCAGGGCTTCAGGGTCCCGGTTCAGAGACCGGTCAAGTATTAGTTTTTCCGGGAGCTTGAATCTGGTATTTTCAATAATCTCCAAATGTGATAAGACTTTTTCCAGGGAATCTATCATACTATTGATCCCTGGTACGACTTCAAGTTCAGGGACTATATCATGGCCTGTCCGATCCAGTGCGTTCATAAGATAAAGATCTGATATCACAATGCCTTTGATACAGCAGTTTTCATGTAGAGATTTCAGGGTATCCAGGAGTTGGTGTAAAAAACAGGTATCGTTATATAGGTCTGGCAGAATAAATCGGGTGTTGAGAAGGACGTATTTTTTTATTCCTTTTATTTGCGTAAGATCAGAGATAAAGGAGGGGGTATCAAGGGGTGAAAACCTTAGCCTTGAATCAAGCACAGGCCCGGAAGGGAGGCTAAAATATATAGATTCCAGAAAGGATTTTTTTTTTGTCAGAAATTTTATATAGGGTGGGTCTGGTATAAAGGGAACTGATAATTTCATAGTTAGCTATCCTATAATATGAGTGTGAAGTTTGGCAATCATTTACAGAAAAAAATATGGAAAAATTTGAAAATCAATAAAAAAATAATTTTGACATCATTGACAGGGCCTGTGTGCATGGTTAAATTTAAATTATTCAGGGCGGAAAACCTGAAAATCAAACAACCGTGAAAATCAAACAACCGTATAAGGAGAGTTTTACAATGATTGAGTTGACAGATCCTGCTAAGACGCAGATAGAGGACTATTTCCAGGGTAAAGAACCCACCCCCATAAGAATTTTTCTCAATTCCGGCGGCTGAGGCGGCCCATCACTTGCCATGGCTCTGGATGAGCCAAAAGATACAGACGATTCTTTTGATGTTAAAGGGCTTAAGTTCTGTGTAGATAAAGATTTTATGGAAAACGCCGGAATTATTAAAATAGATTTTACTGGAATGGGTTTCCACATTGATTCCAACGTCGACCTCGGAGGGTCCGATTCCGGGTGCGGAAGCTGTGGTTCCGGTGGTTCCTGCAGCTGATATTTTAAGCGTTTTAAAAAAAAGGTGTCCATGATGATCTCATGGACACCTTTTTTCTTATCAGCTTTTTTTATTGATAAAAGATTGATTTTAATTTTTGGATGACCTGTCTGTCTGCTTTAAACGGGTTTGGGGCTTTGGGTAGCTCAGGTATGACATGGGTAGTTGAAAAACAGGTTCCTTTGATTTTAAGATTGTAGGCTTTTATCATAAGGGTTTCAAGGTTGATAACATCTTCTATATTATAGGCAAGAAGTGTATCAAGGGCCTTGGGATTGTTGGTTCTCTGATACTCTTTCCACAAGAGTACGGCAAAATATCCATCTACTCCATCCAGTTCCTGTCGGTCAATTCCCATGGCTTTTTCGCATTTTTTCAGGCCTCCTTTGAGTCCAAGGCTTTTGAGTATATACCTTAGATCAATGTGAGCATGGGGAAGCTGGCAGTTAAAATATGCCTGGATAAACGGCAAATCAAATGTTTTGCCGTTATATGTGATAAGGACCTGGTATTTCTGGATGTCATTCAGGAAATCGTTAAGGTTTTGACCTTGGACATAATATTTAATGGAACGACCATCATACATGGCAATTGTCGTGATTGCGTCTGTAGTTGAAAGACCTGTGGTCTCAATATCTAGAAAAACACAGGAATTCCTGAATTCAGGGAAAAGTCTGAAATGCTGGTTTGCAGGCAAAAGGTCTTCAAAATATTTTGCATTTCCAATCTTAAGTTGATGAATGGACTCTTGAATACCCTTTCGGATGGCAAGGGTTTTTCTGTTGGAACTGCCAGGTTGTTTACTGATATCTTCCCAGGTACGTATGCCCTCATTCCAGATTTTTCCTTCTGTTGCAGGCCCGATTCCCGGGATATGACTGAATGTGTTTATGAGCATAATTATTCCTTGTGATTAAAGTTATGGCCTTTATATCCCGAATGGGAAAAATATGATAGAGATAAGAAGTCCCTATGCTTGACCGGGATTCTTCATCATGGAAGCGTGTGAATATTATACAAAAACCTTTAGATCAGGATTCTATCATGAGCCGATTCCCAAACGCGATTTTGTGTGTTTTCCTTATTATTTTTCTTGTTTTTCCCTTGGCTGGTTGCGGTAAAGAAGAAAAAGGGAAGAAAAATCTGGCTGTGGGTAATTGGGCCCGATACAGGAACCGGGCCTATATTCTTTTGATCACCAATCCCAAAGGAACCTGGCAATCATCTGTCCGTATTGCCGATGCCACGTCAAAAATTGTTGCATCCAAGGGACATGCCCAGGGTACATGGCATCTGGAAGATGGTCAGTTGATTTTTACCGTAACAGAATCCAATATCGAAGAAATTTGGGAAAAAAATAATACCAGTTTTTTTGAAATTGTTGAACTAAATGAAGATCTCATGATTCTTAGAGAAGAAAACGGAAGGATTGCAGAATGGAAAAAAACCAATCCCCGAAGAGCCAGTAATGTCGTGGATGAGCTGGCAGTGGTCATTCCCATGAAGCCCATTGCAGTGAACCTGAATAAAATTCGCTCCAATACCCAGGATCGTTACTTGTGCCTGAAGATGGAAATGGTGCTCAAGGAGCTTATGCCTGACCAGAAAATTCCTCTAGTACATCCCAGGGCCCGGGAAGCTGCCATTGTTTTTTTAAGTTCCCTTATTTATAATGATGTCAAGGATTTTGATCAGGTCAAAGCCCAGAAGTCAAAACTGGTGGATGTACTCAACCCTTATATGGAAGGCTTTATCAAGGATATTGAAATCACCCATGTGATCATTTCGCCCACAATGGAAAATGTTGAGGAGTTTATCCTGGAGCATACCATGACTCCGGAAGTAAATCCGGAAGAAGAGGGCAAAGAAAACGGAGAAGGAAAAAATACGGACAAAGAAAAATCATCTTAAAAAGTAAAAAAACATCAGAGAAAAAATAAACACAAGGAAATTAAAAAGTAGGCACTTCTGTCTACTCCCTTGATTTTGTGACGAGTACTGTTCCCGTTTTAACGGATATTGTGGCAAAGGTATCTTTGAAACAATTGCTTATGCCCAGGGAAGACCCCATGGAAATCGAAGCATTTTCAATTGGGTATTCAAGCCCCTTGAGGCTCAGTCCTGTAACATTGTCTGAAATAGGAATAACAGATAGAAGCTCTCCGGGTTCACCAATAAGTTCAAGATAATTTGTAACCAGGTATATCTCATTGGTTTCATCCACGATCCTTGCTCCAATCCCCAGATCAGAAATCCGCTTAAGCAGAAAAATGTTGGCCAGGGTATGGTCAAGTCTCTGTCCTGTCACCCCAATTAATGTAATATAGGTGGCTCCTTTTTCCAGGGCAGAATCAATGCACAGATCCGTGTCAGTATTGTCCTTTCTTGACGGGTGGGTGATGAAGGGAATATGATTTTTTTCAAAGAAACGTTTTTCACTGGGAAGGATGGAATCCATATCTCCGATGATGATATGTGGCTGAATATTCATTGCTTTCAGATGATTTGCTCCTCCATCCGCTGCAATTATCAGATCGGCCCCATGTAAAAGGGTTTTTATTACAGGAGTGTATGCCAGGGTCCCGCTTGCAACAATGATACAATTCATGGTTTCTTCATTACCATGAAAATAAGGAGTTGAAAACAGGTAATATTGTTCTTATCCTTACTATCTTGCTCTTGACACTTTCGCTTCTACCTTATATTTTCCGTGGGAATGATACCCATTAAACTGATAAATAAATATATTTTCAAAGAGTTAATCCCTCCCTTTGCCATCAGTCTTTTTTTCCTGACCTTTGTGTTCTTGATGACGCGGATTCCGGAAATTACCAATATGGTGGTAAATTATAATGCAGGGATTTCTTCTATCCTGATGCTGGTATCATTTACCCTTCCCAGGTTTCTGGAATTTACCATCCCCATGTCTGCAATGATTTCGGTGCTGCTGACAGTCATGCGCATGTCCGGTGAAAATGAGATTGTAGCCTTAAAGGGTGCCGGGGTTTCCCTGTACAAACTATTACCACCAATACTTGCCTTTTGTCTGATTGCCACTTTTTTTACCATGTGGATTACTGTTTTCGGTGTTTCCTGGGGCAAATTATCACTTAAAAAGAAAGGCATTGAAATAGCAAGATCAAGCATTGACGCAGCCCTTCAAGAACGGAAGTTCAATTCTGAGCTGTCTGATATCATGATTTATGTTTCCCATGTGAACATGAAAACAAGGGATCTTAAGGATGTGTTTATTGAGGATAGAAGGAGCCGGGGGGTAACCAGTATCTCTGTGGCACCTTTGGGAAAGCTTATCCGACAGGATGATGAAATGGTTTATACCATAAGACTTTATAACGGCATGATTAACCAGGTCAACTCCAGGGACAATTCTGTTTCCACAATTAATTTCAAACAATATGATATTAATATAGATCTTGTGAATATGCAGGAGAAGAGCCGAAAGATTAATAAAGAGCTGGATGAACGGAGCCTGGGTGACCTTGTACAATTCATAAGGGCGGGTATTGATGACAAGGCCCATCTAAGCTCAGCCCTTATGGTGCTCCATGAGAAATTTTCCATTCCCTTTGCCTGCCTGTCTCTGGGGCTGCTGGCTTTCCCATTGGGCATCCAGTCCATGTCCCTGCGCAGGTCTTCCGGGTTTGGTCTGGGGATCTTCTTTTTTCTTTTGTATTATTTTCTCCTGGCCGCTGGATGGTCAGCTGGTGAAACTGGTGATTACCCGCCTTTTCTCGGTATGTGGCTACCCAATGTTGTTATGGGAGGGGCTGGTATTTATCTTTTGATACGGAATGCCAGGGAAAAACCAGTCCGATTCCCAAAAATAGTCAGAAATGGGATAGCTGCCATCCAAAAACGATTTAAACGAAAAGCATAACCATGACCTGTCTTCATAAATACTGGCTAAAGGAATTTGTCAAACTTTTTTTAATAATTCAATTGCTGATCCTGGTTTTGTTTATTTTCATTGATTATCTTTCCAGGATGGACAGGTTCCTGAAGTCAGACATATCCCTTTTGGAAGCGCTCTGGTATGTGCTGTTAAAAGTTCCTTTCATGTTTGTTCAGCTCACACCGGCCAGCATACTTTTATCAGTAATTGTCGTGTTCGGAGTAATGAACCGGAACAATGAATTGACTGCCCTGAAATCAAGTGGTATCAGCGTTTATTTCCTTGTAAAACCGGCACTCCTGGCAGGATTTTTATTGGCAGGTTTGATGTTTTTTCTGGGAGAAACCCTTATCCCCGTCTCCATGGCAAAGGCAAATTATATACGTTACAACAAGATGCAGACAGAGAACAGGATGTCTTTGGGCCGCAAAGATATTTGGATAAAATCCAAAAAAGAACTGATCCATATTAATTTCTTTGATCCTGTCAAGCAAACCATTGCCGGCATCACAGCAACCACCATGGGAGAGGCTTTTAAAATAATTGCCAGGATAGATGCCCAAAGAGGAACCTATGAAGACGGTAAATGGGTCCTTGAGGAAGTAATTGAGCAATCCTATAAGGCCCATGAGAATGATTATGAGGTCAATGTGATCCCTGTGAAAATTATTGATTTGGATCTCAAGCCCGGAGATCTTGGGGCCATTGCAAAAAAATCCGAGGAAATGAGCTATTTTGAATTGAAAGATTATGTACAAAAGGTTGAAGCAGAAGGGTATGATCCCACCACATATCAAGTGGATATGAATGGTAAAATTGCCTTTCCTTTTATATGCATTATCATGGCCCTGACAGGTGCTGCCACAGGTATGCGTTCCTTTGTTAAAACCAATATGCCCGCAGCCATAGCCATCGGGGTGGTGATATCCTTTTTGTATTGGATTATGTATGGATTTTGTCTGTCCATGGGATATGCAACGGTTTTACCGCCTGTTGTTGCCGCCTGGGCAGCCAATTTGTTTTTCCTGTGCCTGGGCACCATTTATTTGATAAATACAGAATAGAGCCGATAGAATCATCCTATGATATTTATTTACCACATCCTGTTGACCCTGTTTTTTTTTCTGGCATTACCCGTTCTTCCATTTTTGTATTTGTTGTCGGAAAAGAGAAGGGCTAATCTTCTCCAGCGTCTGGGGATTCTCACGGGGTTTGAACAAAAGGCATCCAAGACTTTCAGGATATGGATACATGCTCTTTCCGTGGGGGAGGTCAGGTCTTCTCTTCCCTTTGTTTTATCCCTGAAAAAAAGAAAACCCCTGGCAGAGATCGTATTTACAGCATCCACAAAAACAGGATTTGAAACAGCCCAACAGCTGTTTTGCCAAGACAGCAATCCAATGGTATCACAGATGGGATATTTCCCTTTTGATATATGGTTTTCAATTTTACGGATCACCCATCTTATTGATCCCGATCTTGTCTGTCTCATTGAAACCGATTATTGGCCTGGTTTTCTTTACCATATGAAACAGCAAAATGTCCCGGTGGTTCTTATCAATGCAAGGCTTTCAAAAAGGTCCCTTAAAGGATATCTGAGGATGGGGCATTTTTCATCCCTGTTCTTATCTAATTTGTCCCATATCATGGCCCAGACCCCCCTGGATGCACAAAGGTTTACATCAACCGGTATTGCCCAGGCACGATTGTCTATCATGGGAAATATAAAGTTTGATCAGGAGTCTGGGGGTATGGATGATGCAAGGATGGCTGAATTAAAAACAAAGTTCAATATACAGGATCAAGACCTTGTCTGGATTGCCGGCAGTACCCATGAAGGTGAAGAGTCTCTTCTCCTGGATGCATTTACCTCCGTGAAAAAAAAGATACCAGAATTAAAGCTGATTCTGGCGCCCAGGGATCCCAAAAGAAGCGAAAAACTTATAAAAAAGGCCCCTGCCCATCCCTGCTCTTGTGTTTTGTTTTCAGAATTAAAGCCGGGCATGGGTAGCCAGGATATTATTTTCATGGATAAAATGGGTGTGCTTGCAGCATCCTACGCCATTTGCGACCTTGCATTCATCGGTGGTTCCCTTGTGCCCCAGGGCGGTCATAATCCA
>Ga0307988_1001793_pt1 | contig 11421 bp, 11 predicted proteins | sample EllFjometagen183_FD_203166 | JGI IMG/M metagenome (GOLD analysis project Ga0307988, IMG submission 203166) | Marine microbial communities from Ellis Fjord, Antarctic Ocean - #183 | ecosystem: Environmental > Aquatic > Marine > Unclassified | place: Southern Ocean | collected 2014-10-08 | reverse complement strand
CCCACAATTTTAATTGTGGGATCGATGCCAGCAGCAGGGTGTTATTCTGGAGATTGGCTTGCGGCGGGAGACTGAATAGAGCTGGGGAGTTGAATAGAACCTGGGAGGTGAATCCCCACAAATAAATTTGTGGGTTGGGTAGGGGCTAGTGCGGTTTTATTTTTGTGCTAGGTCGCACTTCGACAGGCTTCTGCATATCTTCGATATTGCACGAACCCAACGGCGTCAGCGTGACAGTAATCTTGTTATGCTTAGAGCTTATTTACTCTTACCTCCTCTCCTCGCAGGAGAGGACTGAGGTGAGGTTCTTAACTCTTAACTTTTCACTCCGCCCCGGCGGATAACTATTCCCTCTCTCTCCCTCTCCATCTGTCAGCGGTAAAAAAAACAGGCGCTGAGCAATTTCTTACTCAACGCCTGTAATATATTTATCTAACGATTCTTTATCCCAAGATACCCAAGAGCACACCGGCTGCCACAGCAGATCCGATTACGCCAGCTACGTTTGGAGCCATCGCATGCATTAACAGGAAGTTTGTTTTATCATATTCCTGACCTACATGGTGAACCACACGAGCACTATCCGGTACAGCAGATACACCTGAAGCACCGATCATTGGATTGATTTTATCTTTGAGGAAAAGGTTCATTAATTTAGCAAAAATTACACCAGTTGCTGTAGCGATACAGAAACTGAAAGCACCTAAACCGAAGATCTTTACAGATTCCATTCTAAGGAAAACATCAGCCTGGGTACTAGCACCCACAGTGATTCCCAATAAAATAGTAACGATATCGATGAGCGGTTTTCTAGCAGTTTCAGCTAAACGCTCTGTCACGCCGCTTTCTTTTACCAGGTTACCAAAGAAGAGCATTCCTAGCAGTGCAGAAGCACCGGGAGCGATGGCGATAGTAACTAATGCACCAACGATAGGGAAGATTATCTTCTCACGTTTAGAAACCATTCTAGGAGTTTTCATTTTGATCAAACGTTCTTCTTTAGTTGTGAGAAGTTTGATGATGGGAGGTTGGATCACAGGAACCAATGCCATATAAGAATAGGCAGCGATCGCGATGGGACCAACTAAGTGTGGGGCCAATTGAGATGAAAGGAAGATAGATGTAGGACCATCAGCTCCCCCGATAATACCAATCGCACCAGCTTCCGCTACATTGAATCCCAAGTAAATTGAGCCGATAAATGTAGCAAAAATACCAAACTGTGCCGCAGCACCAAGTAAGATAAGTTTTGGATTAGCGATAAGTGTAGAGAAGTCGGTCATAGCTCCAATACCCAAAAAGATGAGTGGAGGATATATTCCGGCTTTCACACCCCAATAGAGATAGCTCATCACAGAACCTTCTGTATACACGCCCATTGATCCTGGCATATTACCCAAGATTACGCCAAATCCGATAGGTACTAAAAGCAGAGGCTCATAGTTTTTGGCAATACCCAGGTAGATGAATCCCAGCCCGATTATGATCATAACCAGGAAGTTTAATTCCATCTGAGCAATACCAGTTGTTTGGAAGAAATTTAGTAGTTCAGCCATCTATTCTCCTATTTCTACCAGAACTTGACCTTCTTGAACATTTTCACCTTGCTTCACAGCAACCTTTGTAATGATGCCAGTTGCTACTGCGCAAATTTCAGATTCCATTTTCATAGCTTCTAAGATTAACACAACATCACCAGCATTTACACTATCGCCTTCTTTCACGTTGATAGTATGAATTTGTCCAGGAATAGGAGCAACTACAGAGCCGGCTCCGGCAGCAGCACGAGGAGCTGAGACAGGAACAGTCGTAGCTGCAGGTTTATTGGCTCTTACCAATTTTGGAGTAGATACGGCTTCGCGCTCGATCTCTACATGATAAGTACCATTATTTACTTCCACAACTATAGAATCACCTTTGTATTCGATGATCTTAGCTTTGTATTTATCATTGTTTATTTTGAATTTGTAGGTTTTCATTATTTCGTTCTCCGTACTTTATGAAAATTTCTATTTGGTAAGTTTACTGCATTTGCAGCTTTCCACATACTAAGTGGAGTTCTTTTCCAAGTCAGATTCATCTTATTCCTTTCATCCACTTCTAGTTCGTGAAGATAGATAGCAGTAATTACTGCCACAATAGAATCACTACTCAAGTTTCCATCGGTTGTAGTAATCTTTTTGATCTTTGGTTTACCGGCCTTAGTTTTTGCCAAAGCTTTTTTCTCTTTGAGCTCTTCAAAAATATTAACGTGCCGAAGCAGCCCGATCATAAAACCCGTAAGAATAAGACTGGCAAATACGATCACCATACCGATCAGAACGATGTTCCAGAAGAAATCACTTTTTACCTCTTCATACGTTTTTATGATAGAAGTAACATCTTCCTGGGTGATGCCCAGATCGATGAGCAGATCATGCTGATTGAAATCCCTTTTCATGATAGTTTCTAACTTTTTTATGGGGATTTCAGTAGCTTTACTTAGATCAGCTATCGTAGTATTCTTATCGACTTGCAATTGACTAGCAAAGCATAAGCTCAGCGTCAAAAGCATTAATAATGTGATTATTTTTTTCATTATACCACCAATTATAACGGAATGTTTCCGTGTTTACGAGGAGGATTAGTATCTTTTTTGGTAGCTAACATCTCTAAAGATCTGATAATTCTAAATCTGGTAGCAGACGGTACGATTATATCATCGATATAACCCTTTTCTGCTGCGCGATATGGATTGGCGAAGTTATCTTTGTACTCCTGCTCTTTTTGTTGGATCATCTTAGCAGCATCATCAGCGCCTTTTACATCCTTACGGAATACGATCTCTACAGCACCTTTTGGTCCCATTACAGCGATCTCAGCATTTGGCCAAGCGTATACTACATCAGCCCGCATATGACGTGAGTTCATCACGCAGTATGCTCCACCGTAAGCTTTTCTTAGAATAATAGTGATTTTGGGAACTGTAGCTTCAGCAAAAGCATAAAGTAGTTTTGCACCATGACGGATAATTCCGTTGTGTTCCTGATTGGATCCCGGTAAGAAACCAGGTACATCTTCCAATACTACAAGAGGAATATTAAAAGCATCACAGAAACGGACAAATCTAGCAGCTTTTACAGAAGCATTGATATCAAGTACACCAGCTAAAACTTTTGGCTGATTAGCTACGAAACCAACAGTCTGACCATTCATGCGACCATAACCAACAACTATGTTAGGTGCATAATTTCTAGCAACTTCCAAAAATTCGTTATCATCTGTAAGAGAATATATAATATCCAGGATGTCATAAGGCTTATTAGCATTTTCCGGGATAATAGAATTAAGTTCATCACATTTACGATCGATAGTATCTGTGGATGCAACATAAGGAGGTTCTTCCATGTTATTTAATGGTAAATATGTGATAAGTTTTCTGATAAGTGCAAGAGTTTCCACTTCATCTTCAGTAACAAATTGTGCTACACCACTCTTGCTACCGTGAACCATCGCTCCACCCAGATTATCTGTTGTGATATCTTCGTTCAAGACAGTTTTCACCACTTTTGGACCAGTAACGAACATATAGCTAGTTTGCTTGTTCATGATAATGAAGTCGGTAATTGCAGGTGAATACACAGCTCCACCAGCGCAAGGTCCCATGATGGCACTGATCTGAGGAATCACACCAGAAGCCATTACGTTTTTCAGGAAAATTTCTGCGTATCCGGCTAATGCATCTACACCTTCCTGAACTCTAGCTCCACCAGAATCGTTCAAGCCGATAATTGGCGCGCCCATTTTCATAGCCATATCCATCACTTTACAGATTTTCTCTGCATGTGTTTTGGATAAAGAGCCACCGATCACTGTAAAATCTTGTGCATAAACATAAACTATACGGCCTTCGATAGTACCGTAACCTGTAACTACACCATCACCAACAGGTTTGTTCTTTTCCATTCCAAAATCTGTACAGTTATGAGTTTTGAACATATCAAATTCTTCAAAACTTTCAGTATCGAGAAGCTGATTGATTCTCTCTCTGGCAGTTAATTTACCTTTTTCGTGCTGAGCAGCAATACGTTTTTCTCCGCCACCTTTACGGGCTTCTTCACGCCTAGCTTGCAACTTTGCAATCTTTTGTTCCATATATATTATCTCCTTTAAATTTACCATTAATCATAAACGTAAAATTTTTGGAATCGCACTGCAAGGCAAGTGATATTTCCGAAATGGTATTTATTTTTTTAGTTTCTCTTATAAAAGGAGTTATGAAATAATTCGGTAGATAATAATATCTCAAATCTTAGACTATTAATTTTGATAATGTATAAGATCCTAGATGAGGAGAGTTCTTAAATTAGAGGTAAAATTTGCACCCGTAGAAGCTGAAGATTTATAGTTGTATTACAGGAAGATTTTTATTCTAACCACCAAAACAAAAAAGCTCCCAACATTTCTGCTGGGAGCTTAATCTATTAATGATAGCGCTTAGTGATTTTCTTTGCAGAGTTCTACTAAAACACCACCAGTTGATTTCGGATGCAAGAAGGCAATATCTGCTCCGTGCGCACCAGGGCGGGGAGTTTTATCGATCAGGCGGATACCATCTGTAGCCAATTGATCTAAACGATCTTGCAAATTATCGGTAGCAAAAGCGATATGGTGTACACCTTCGCCTTTTTTCTCGATAAATTTTGCGATTGCACTATCTGGACTGGTAGCTTCCAAAAGTTCTATTCGAACCTCTTTTCCTACCGGAAGAAAAGCTACTTTTACCATCTGAGATTCCACAACTTCTGTTGCTTCCAGCTCTAATCCTAGTTGCTGGTAGAATTTGATAGACTCTTCCAAGTTTTTTACAGCGATTCCTATATGACTAACTTTTTTGATCATTATTTAGCCTTTTTCAAAGCTTTCTCACCCAGATCAAAACCGATTTTCATAGCTTTATCATTCATCACAGCAAAAGCTGGTTTCATAGATTCTTTCACAGCTCTTTTCAAGGCTGCAACAGAAACTACCCCAGTAATTTTTACTAAAAATGCTAAACTAAGAATATTAGTTGAGAGGGCAGAGCCAAGTTTTTCAGTGGCGATTGTAGTAAAAGAATGTTCGTAAATTGTTCCTTCCAGGATAGTTACATTTTTCACAAAGGTATTATCTACAATAATGATTCCATCCGGGCGTAGATTTGGTACATATTTATCACAAGCTTCTTGAGTAAGTGATAAGAGTACGTCAAATTTTGTAGCTTCAGGGAAATCAAATTCATCATTAGAGACGATAACATCAGCACGTGATGCACCACCACGAGATTCGGGACCGTAACTCTGGGTTTGAGTTACATTGATTCCATCGATAACTGCAGCTTTTGCCAATAAAATCCCAGCTGTGATAAGACCTTGTCCACCACTGCCGCTAAGTCTAATTTCTTTTTTATAAGATTCCATTATTTATCTCCTTCTTTAGGTTGGAGAGAATCAATCAATTTCTGATACTGAGCTGTATATTCTGGCTTGTCGATATTGACCATAATACCTCGTGAATATTTATCTTCCAATTTATCAGCAGGAAGTTTTTCAAATGCTTTTAATGGAATAGCACGCTCTTTCATCTCTTGCATCATCTGTGGACCTGTACCTTTCTTGTTCAATCTACCATAAATTACAGGGCAGGCACTTACGATCTCAACCAATGAGAAACCTTTGTGCTCGAAAGCCTGCTTGATAAGAGACTGAGCTTCTACCACATGATAAGCAGTAGTTCTAGCTACAAATGTAGCACCAGCACCTTCTACCAACTTGCAAAGGTCAAATACAGGATCGATATTACCATATTGAGTAGTTGTAGCTTTTGCTCCTGTAGGAGTAGTAGGAGAATATTGTCCACCAGTCATGCCATAAATATTATTATTTACTACAATTACTGTTAGATCAATATTTCTACGAGCAGCGTGGATTAAGTGGTTTCCACCAATAGCAGAAGAATCACCATCACCTGTCACCACACATACATTCATTTTTGGTTTCACCATTTTCAGGCCTGTAGCGAAAGGAATCGCCCGTCCGTGAAGTGTGTGAAGAGTATTGAAATCTACATAAACCGGCATACGACTAGAGCAACCGATACCGGAAACCATTGCCATATCATCTTTTTCATAACCAAGTTCATCAACCGCACGGATGATTGCACCTAATACTATTCCGTTGGAACAGCCAGGACACCAAACGTGTGGGAATTTTTTCCCATGTCTCAGGAATTTATGTACTGTTTTTTGAGGTATTTTCATTTTCTAACCTCCTTAATTGCTTGTGTTATCTCATCAGGAGTAATCAGTTCTCCATTAGTTTTTTGGATAGGGTAGAGCTTGATGTTCATTTTTCTCAGAACTCTTTTCAGCTCGTTCAGTAGTTGACCTTCTGACAATTCTGGAACAACTACAGCTTTCACATTTTTGAACTTTTCTCTGATTACATTATCAGGGAAAGGCCAGATTGTGAGAGGTCTGAGCATACCAACTTTACGATTTCTTGATCTAGCAGATCTTACCGCTTCTTTGGCAGCACGAGATGTGATACCGACAGCAAAGACAGCTACACGAGCATCTTCCATCAGATAATCTTCTACTTGTACAAGATCATCTAAATGGTGAGTTATTTTTTTCTTTAATCTTTCGTTTTGTATTTGGGCTTCATCACTTCTATTGGTAGGAAAACCTTTAGAGTCGTGAGTAAGACCTGTTACATGGAAACGATAGCCTTCACCAAAACTAGCAACAGGACTAATATATTTAGCGTTATCTGGATAGTGCTGATACCACTCTGGAGGAGTGGTAGGCTTGATACGCTTGATAAGTTTACTTTCGTTAATTTCTGGAATATCTACAGCTTCTCTCATATGTCCCAGAACTTCGTCAGAAAGGAGAACCACACAGGTTCTATATTTTTCTGCCAGGTTTACTGCTCTGATAGTAAGTTCATAACTTTCCAATACAGAGTTTGGATACAATACGATTGCTGGAGCATCTCCGTGAGAACCCCAACGAGCCTGCATGATGTCCGATTGAGATGGTTTGGTAGGAAGTCCAGTACTAGGTCCGCCGCGCATTACATTTACCACTACGCATGGTGTTTCAGTAATTTTGGCATAACCAATACCTTCTTGCATTAATGAAAAACCAGGACCACTTGTAGCAGTCATAGTTTTTGCACCAGCCAATGAGCCACCGATAATAGCTGCGATACTGGCAATCTCATCTTCCATTTGAATAAATGTTCCACCTATTTTTGGTAATTCCACTGATAAGATTTCAGCAACTTCAGTAGATGGAGTAATAGGATATCCTGCAAAGAAATTTACACCAGCAGCCAGAGCTCCACGCGCGACTGCTTCATTTCCCTGCATTAAAACTACATTCTTTTTTGTTGTTTTTTTAGCCATTTTACTACCTTTTAGCTCCTGTAATCGCAAAATCAGGACATAATCTGTCACATAATTCGCAATGAATACATTTTTCCGGGGCCTTTACATATGGTGCACCATCCGCTCTTAAGCCTAAAGCTCCAGTTGGACAGAATGTTGCGCAAATTCCACATTTCTTACACCAGTCATGATAAATATAAACCGGGCTTTCTCTATAATCACCTTCGGTTTTTACTTCATTTATCTCGACTTCCATTTTAACGGCTGAATCTTTCTCTTTGATAACCATACCGTCGCGGCGTTTTTCTACCTTGTCGGACATAATCTTCTCCCATCGATTTTTTGTTTTGTATTTATAATAATTTCTTTTGAAACGTTATATTGAATTGAATTTTTGATACATTTTCTTTTGCTAAGACATTTTGTTCTGTCTGATTGGTCGCTTGTATCTTCCTGATACATAATTTGCTCCTTAGAAGCCCTAATATAGGAAAAGCGCTTTTGCAATCTATATTTTTTTTTGCAAAAACGACATAAGTTTCTTATATTTCTTTAATCTCAGTTATCCGGTCTCTCAGCTCTGCAGCCTTCTCAAAATCAAGTGCTGCTGCTGCTGCTTTCATCTCAGTTCGTAAAAGATCAATGACTTTTTCTTTGCTATCCAACTCGAGATATTGCATAAATTTATCTTTCTCATTTTTAGCAGTTTTTTGCTCCGATTTCTGATAACCTGCGGCCACAGTTGTAGATGCCATTATGTCGTCAATATTTTTTTTAATTGTTTGTGGTGTGATTCCATGCTCTTCATTGTATTGCATCTGCTTTTTACGCCGCCGGAGTGTTTCCGAGATCGTAAATCGCATCGCATCAGAAATCCGATCACCGTAAAAAATTACTTTACCCTCAGAGTTACGCGCTGCCCTACCGGCTGTTTGGGTCAATGAACGAGTTGAGCGGAGGAAACCTGCTTTATCAGCATCCAATACTGCCACCAATGACACTTCCGGCAGATCCAATCCTTCTCGCAATAAGTTCACACCAATAAGTACATCAACCTCACCCAGACGCAGATCACGGATGATCTTAGAGCGCTCCATAGTTTTTATCTCACTGTGTAGATAAGTCGCTTTGATCCCGGCTTTTTTCATATATTCTGCCAAATCTTCTGACATCCTTTTGGTAAGAGTCGTCACCAAAATTCTCTCGTTTTTGGGAACTCTGATCCGAATCTCTTCCAGTAAATCATCCACCTGAGTACCTACTGGTCGCACTTCGATTTCAGGATCCAGCAGGCCTGTAGGTCGAATAACCTGTTCCACAACTTCGCCAGCGGTTTTATTCAATTCATAATCACCCGGAGTAGCAGAAAGATAGATAATCTGGGGATGCCTTTGTTCAAATTCTTCAAAACGCAGTGGCCGATTATCAAAAGCTGAAGGGAGGCGGAAACCAAATTCAATCAGATTTTTTTTACGTGAATAATCTCCGGCATACATCGCACGCAGTTGTGGTAAGCTCACATGAGATTCATCGATTACCATCATAAAATCATCAGGGAAGAAATCTAATAGTGTATGGGGCGGATCGCCCGGTTTGCCACCTGTAAGATGGCGGGAGTAATTTTCTATACCGGAGCAAAATCCCAGCTCTTTCAGCATCTCCATATCAAAATTTGTTCGTTGCTCCACGCGCTGTGCTTCGATCAATTTACCTTCAAATTCAAATTGACTTACCCGCTCTTTCAGCTCTTCTTTTATTGTTCCAAGCGCTTTCTTTAGCATCTCATCGGAAGTGATGAAGTGGTTAGCTGGGTAGATGGGATATTCTTCCACCTCTTCTATGATATGATTGTCCAGCGGATTGATCCGAGTGATCCTTTCGATCTCATCTCCAAAAAATTCCACTCGAATCGAATTTTCTAGATAAGCCGGATAGATCTCTACAGTATCGCCATTCACGCGGAAAGCACCGCGCTGAAAAGCTACATCATTACGTCCGTAATTGATATTAATCAGAGCTTTCAGCAATTCGTCCCGCTCCACAAATTCACCCACCTTTATCCGCAAGTGAGCTTTATCATATTCTTCCGGAATCCCCAAGCCGTAAATGCAGGAAACACTGGCTACCACTATCACATCTCTGCGCTCCATTAAGCTCATGGTGGCATGCAAGCGCAATTTTTCGATTGCGCTATTCACATCGGAATCTTTTTCTATATATATATCACGTCCGGGAATGTAGGCTTCGGGTTGATAGTAATCGTAATAACTGATGAAAAACTCTACCGCATTATCGGGGAAAAGTTGTTTGAATTCTCCATAAAGCTGTGCTGCTAGAGTTTTATTGTGAGATAGGATCAAAGTTGGCCTTTGCACTTCCTGGATCACATTGGCTATGGTAAAAGTCTTACCCGATCCTGTTACACCTAGCAGGGTCTGATATGTCTCGCCATCATTAATCCCTTCCACCAATTTGCTTATCGCTTGGGGTTGGTCTCCGGTGGGTTTGTATTTTGATACTATCTTAAAATCTGGCATAATATTCCTTTTTAGATCATCTTCTGCATTAGGTCGATACCTACTGCGATCGCCTTATCAGAAGGTAAAAACTTAGCTGAGTGCAAGTCTTGCACTTCACCTTGATTTGCACCGAGCCAGAATAATAATCCGGGATAGCGTGCTGTGAAATAACCAAAATCTTCACCAGTGAAAACCTGCTCTGAGGAGAGCATGTTATATTCTGTACCAGCAATTACCTGTTCCATTTTGGTAAATAGTTCATTATTATTATTCACCTCTTTATAGTAGGCATGCCACAGTAATTCAAAATCTAGCTTATGCTCCCCGGAGACCTCCGTAGCCAGATTGCGCACCAATTCTTTTAACGCTAAATGATCTGCATCTGTAAAGGCTCTGATAGTTCCATGGAAAGTACAAAAATCTGGGACAGCATTCATCACTGTGCCGGCTTCCATCTTACCCAATCCGCAGATCACCCGCATTTTCTGGGGGAAACGTTTACGCAATATTATATGCAAATTTTGGTAAAAGTCCACTCCTGCAGCCAGAGCATTTTTCCCTTTTTCGGGGAAGGCAACATGGGCTGATCTTCCCTTGAAGGTTAGCTCCAGTTCTTGAGTATTGGCAAAGAATACTCCCGGTTTGGTGGAGAGAGTGCCTACAGGCAAGTCACCATTTACATGTAATGCAAAGCACTCGGAAATATCATATGAATCAAAAAACTTGGTGGCTAACATCTTCTCTGCACCGCCAAAACCCTCTTCAGCCGGCTGGAAAACAAATAGTAAGTTTTGTTGTGATTCTGTAGCGATAACTTGTTCGATGAGCCCAAGCAAAATGGTCATATGGATGTCATGTCCGCAAGCATGCATCTTTCCTTCATGCTCAGAGACAAAATCGCATCCTGTTTGTTCTGTAATGGGCAGTGCATCCATATCAGCGCGGAAAAGTTTATAATCAGTAGTATTGACTTTGTACTCGATTACCAGCGCGGGGAAAGCGAATTCGTGAATTACCAAGTTGGGTAACTGAACTAATACAGATTTTATATATTCTACAGTTTTATATTCCTGAAATCCCAATTCTGGAATACGATGCAGATCCTGACGAATTTTGATCAAATCTAACATAAATTTTCTATCCTTTTATTATCTTTTGCGTAAAAGATTGTTAGGCGTTTTGTGATGTCAATTTGTTCTTGGAAAATTTGTGTAAAAAGAACCAGAGTCGTAAGAGTACAAAGAGGCAGATAAACGGGAAGAGCGTCTCGCTGAGCCTGTCGAAGTGCGGGAAGGTAACAATCAACCTCGACCCTCCGTTATCAGGCTTCTGCTGAATGCCACCTCTCTAATAGAGGGAGGACAGAGATGTGAAGATACAAAGTTAAGTTTCAACTAATAAATGAGATCTAGATGAGATTATTTTTTCCGCTAAGTTTGTGCATGAGCGTTGCTAGTATCCATAATTTCAAATTGACAGACTAACGAAGTCC
>Ga0307988_1001791_pt1 | contig 11422 bp, 6 predicted proteins | sample EllFjometagen183_FD_203166 | JGI IMG/M metagenome (GOLD analysis project Ga0307988, IMG submission 203166) | Marine microbial communities from Ellis Fjord, Antarctic Ocean - #183 | ecosystem: Environmental > Aquatic > Marine > Unclassified | place: Southern Ocean | collected 2014-10-08 | reverse complement strand
CCTTTATATGCCAGTTTGTCAATTTAAAAGCCGGATTAATAAAATAACACCGTATCTCTATTTGACAATTTATATGACAATCAAAGGGGAATAATTTGCGAAATCACATTACTTGATTAAGTTACGTTTATTTGACTATCCGAAAGGGAAAAAATGGTGGAGACAATGGCCTGAACTTAGCAATGTTTGTTCTTTTGATATAGACAAAGCCGGAAAAATTTCTAATTATAAAAAGCTATTCAAAAAAGATAAAGTAAAATCAAAGAAATAGTGTGTATGCCTAGTAGTCAAAACAACTTCAACAAAAAAGGAAACATGAAAATGAAAACAAAAACATAAAAATACGAAGAATAGTGTTTATGCCTATAGATAAACAAATCAATTATTAATTTCATCAATTAATTAAGTTATTAAATCAAAAAAGGGAAACATGTAAATGAAAATTCAAAAAAAATTCACGCTTATAGAACTTCTCGTAGTTATAGCTATTATAGCTATTCTGGCAGGGATGTTGTTGCCAGCATTAAATCAAGCACGCAACAAAGCAAAAGCAATAAGCTGTATTGCCAACTTGAAACAGCTTGGACTCTCCCTGGGTATGTATACCAACGATTATGAAAGTTATATCCCAAATAGTAACAGACCTGCTACAGTAGATAAAACATTCTGGTGGGAAGATCTATACCCCTATAACAATAGCCACAAAATACTTGTATGTCCAAGCACTCAATCGTATCCAAATCGGGATAATACTGCTGGCTACGATGGAGAAAAAGTAAATAATGCCAGTGGTAATGACTCTGATCACAGATGGAATTCTGGTTATGCGCATAATAATACTTTTCTTGGAAATGGTACTACTTATTATAAAATGGTTCAAATCAAACGACCAAGTGAAACAATATTTATTGCCGATAATCATAACGCATCAGATTCTTTTCAGCAGTATATGCTGTATTATCCTCCGTGGGCTCCTGCGTCGTTTAACGCCAATATTGCTACACGACATTCTGGTGGATTGAATGTTCTCTGGCTTGATGCTCATGCATCTCAGCAGCATAATGGGGAAATAGCAAATTCACTCGATTATTGGGATAGAAATTAATGTAATTTATACAATAAAAAATGTATTCGAGACAGTTGTGGCTATAGTATCTTAAGCAAAAGATCTAGCCACCTGTCTCAAAGGCGTAAAGCAAACACTACAGGTAAACAAGGACAATTAGTTCACTAGGTTGAAATGATGAATTTATTCAAAATGATTAAGATAGTATCATGCTTGCTGTTGGTTCAATTTCTAGCAATGAGTGGAGTCGCTCAAGACAAATCTCCACCGCATATTGTAGACTCAGAAGTATCTAATAGCAAGTTGATTATAAAAATGATTGATGAGTCACCGATATTAGTTTATTTATATATTCTTGATAACAAAGGCAAAGAAGTAAAACATATCATTTCCGGGCAATACAACAATAACAAAATTGCTGATGTTGACTTCAAGTCAGCGGGAACATTGCATTTGCTTAAACAAAATATGCAAGGACTCAAACCGGGAACTTACTTGATTAAGTTACGTTTATTTGACTATCCGAAAGGCAAAAGATGGTGGAGACAATGGCCTGAACTTAGCAATGTTTGTTCTTTTGATATAGACAAAGCCGGGAAAATTTCTAATTTCAAAAAACTATCTAAGAAATATGATAATAAAATGAAAGAAATAGTATTTACGCCTGGCTCAATCAAGGAAAAAATAGTTTTGCAAGGAGTCAGTAAAGCGAAAATTGAACCCAAAACCTCAGCTTGGACGATTTTACCCAAGGGTTATTTGCTTTATAAATTTAAAATCACCGTGCCGCTTGATATTCTTCAATTGAATATCAAAGGAAAAGGAAAGTTTCAAGTTGAATTATTTCCAAACGATTTAAACGAGCAGCCTCTTTTTGAATTGCTGGCAACTGGAAATGAGCAAGAGGATTTTGAGGATTATATTGTTAATTTGGGAAGATATTTATGGAATTCCAGAAATTATCATTTTTTTAAAAGTTCCGGCACTAAAGTTTGTCAAGTTCCAACTAACCTCTATATAAAAATATCAAATGGGTCAAATAATAATAAACCGGCTTATATTGGAAAAATAAAACTATTAGGAAAAACTAAAGAACCATTTATTTTAGCTGACAGTCATGTTTCAACAAAAGCAGATATTGAAAAATCTGCAAAAATAGATATTGAAAAATATTATAACGCTAATTTTATCAAATGGATCGGTATAAAAAGCAAATGGGAAATAGCAAAGCTAACTGACAGTAAAGTTGACATAGATTTTACAAGCACTAATGCTGATATGATTAGGTTAAATAAAAAATCCAGCATAAAAATTTCATTGAAAGATAAAAGAGTTGGAATATTAAATTTCTTTCATGCAGCTAAAAATACAAAGCCAGGAACTAGGATTGGATCTTATACTATTAAATATGCTGATGGGAAAACTATTACAATTCCATTGATTACGGCTATCAATATCTTGAATTTTAATGCTCTTGCTCCGCATGCAGGTTCATTATTTGGACCTCAACACCTTTCACATTCCTCAATGGCTTATAAAATACTTTACCCGGCGCCATCGTGCAGAATGTGGTATGCCATATATCAATTTTCATGGATTAATCCATATTCTGAGAAAAAGCTCACTTCTGTTACAATAAAGTATGACAAACAGACTGGTGAACTGGGTATATTGGGTATAGCTTCTGATTCTATTGTCGCACATCCGGTAAAAACTCATATAATTCCGGACAAATATGTATATCAGCAAAAGAATCAGATTAAATTTGATATTATTCTTGAAAATCTCTTCAACAGCAAAGTATCCGGGACTATTGATATTTCCCTACGTAATCCTAAAGGAGATAAGTTGTGGAACAAATATCAATCAATTAATTTAGAAGGAAATGATTATGTCAGTCAGATAAAACTTCCTGAACTATCCCTTGCTCCAGGACGTTATATATTGGACTCTGAATGCAAAATTGGGGAAACTAAATTTTCTAATAAAGTTGAAATTGCGGTTATGAGTTCAAAAAGTCCAAAACACCGGGCTGAGTATATAATGTATGGGGCGTATATATCTGAGCGTGCCGTAAAAAAAATCAGTGATTTGGGATTTGATAAACTACAGCTTCTTGTTCGTTGGAAGAATCTGGAAACATCACCCGGGAAATATGATTTTGAACCAATAGATCGTGTTATAAAAATTCTAAAAAAATATAATATGAAACTAGAAATATCCATCGGATCCTGGGCTACTTCGGATTATAGCTCAAGTTATATGGTGCCTAAGTGGATAAAGGGTAGAATGGTTTCCAACCGTGGAGTCAAAGTTAAGTCTGGAACAATTTGGGATCCGCAGTATACCGAAACCCTATGCAAACTATGGGAAAAGGTTGCGGAGCGATATAAAAACAATCCTGTGGTTGAGGGATATTTACCGCGTGGTCCCGGCAATGACCATGAATTAAGTTTTTCCGGAAGTAGCGCCAAAACTTACTCTGACAATCATCATATTTTTGATTATTCAGAGTACGCGCAAAAAGACTGGCGACATTATCTAAAAACACATAACTATACTCTGGCTGCAGTTAAGGAAAATATAAAGAAAGGTTCAATGCCCGCAAGTTGGGATCAGGTAAGGTTGCCGAAAGATAAAGAATATGTTTCAGAACTGTTCTGGAAAGAGTTTATGCACTTTCGTAGAGATAAAGTAGCATATTTTTATTCGGTTCTTTGCGAAGCTATTCGCAAATATGACGCACATAAACAAATTATTCTAGGACATTCAGGAGGCTGGATCCCATGGGGCAATTTACAGGGAAGCTACTTTGATGATTTTGCAAAAATAGTCGGTAAATATAATGGAGTAATTCAAAAAACTGGCTGCGAATGGCGAGATCAATTTATTGTCCTAAGTGAAATTGCTCCGAAATATAATACCATGATATACTCTTCTGAACTGGCACAAATTCCCCCAGTAAAAGATAATTTTAAAATGGGTCTGTATTGGTTGATGTTTCATCGGGTACCCGCAATGACTTATGTGCATTGGGGAATTGGCGAGCCTTTCGGAAACTGGGCAAAATGGAAGCCATACCTTGAATTGATTGTCAACAGCGACAAAGTTTATGATGATATTGAGTTGCTCATTGCTACTTTGGTACCAGTCGATATGGGGATTTATGCAAGGGCTGACGTAGATAAGCATAGGTTCCGGGTGAATGGATTTGCATATTTCCTAGGAAGTCAGAACTATCTCTTCAGGGTTACTACTGATCAGGTAAAAAACACAAAATTCGATGCAAGTCATCTCATTGATTGCAATACTTATCGCATTTCACCGAAATTAAGTAAAAGATATCTTGAGTTCGTGAAAAATGGCGGAACATTGATTTTACCATTTTATTCAGACCGTGATAATAACTTCCGTTTTCAGCGTGAATATCTGGACATAAGAACCAGTAAAGCAAAAAGCAAATCTCTAATAGATGTTACAGGAAGATTTGCTAAAAAATTAACATCTGTTAACAAAGGCATATGCTTTAGCGGAAAAGCTAAAGTGCTTGCAAAATGGAAAGATGGTAGTTCGGCTGCTATCGAAAAAAAGATTGGTCGCGGTAAAGTAATACTTATTGGGTTTCCTCTTATAGAAAAATATCGAAACACAGAATTTCTTAAGTCTTTGCTTTCATATACAAGAGTCCAAAGAAAAATCTCATCAGATCTGGGCTATCTTGTCGAAATGGGATTGTTTGAGAATGACAAAGAATATTTAATAACAGCGTTCAATCATTCTGCAAAAACTGTTAGACCAAAAGTAATGATTAGCTCAAAATTGCTAACTGCAAAAACTAAAAAAATAGAAGAACTTGTAAATCAAAAAATATATAATATTACTAGAAAAAATGGTAACTATACTTTTAAACCTGTTATATCAGGAAAAGGAATCGTTATTTTTTCTATAAAAAAATAGGTCTATCAAAAATATGAAAATTAAAAATATAAAAATTGAAAATATCCATGAACTTATTCACAATTTCATTGATCACAGTGGAATGCTCGGTGATGATGGGTTACTGAATGACAGTTGTTATCCTGAAAGAAAATATTTCACACATGAAAGCTGGTCGGCTTCACCTAGATTTCCGTATGAAGGCTGGTACCGTCGCGCCAGTGACGGAGCAAACCCGGATTGCATGTCATACGGATTTACTATCGTTGAACTGATGAACCTCTTTAAAGAAACAGGCGAACAGGAGTATGTCGAAAAGGCTAAAAAGCTTGCAGATCATGCAATCACATTTCAAATCACCGACCCAAAACGTCCTACTTACGGCGGTTTTGGAGTTGGCGAGCTGTTAAATGATAGCGCTCATCAGTTGCCAATGTCGCTTATCTGGCTCTATAAACAAAGCGGTTGCGAAAAATATAAAGATAGTGCACTGCTCTGTCTGGATAATTATGTATTGAACCACCATTTTCAACGTGACACAAGCGGCGAGCTAACTGGCGTTTTTTACGATTATTACAGTGAAGAACGTGGACGGTTTGAGAGCTGGGGTGAGCCGCAACGCTGTGCTCATTCCCCATTGTGTTTCGCTTTTTCTTTGTTTGCTGCTTATGATTTGACCGGCAATGAAGAATACATGCTGGCAGTAAAAAAAGCTTATGACTGGTTGATGAAATCGTATCGTGGAGAATGTCTTGCCACCTATAACGGCATTATAATAGCCCAAGAAGGCGAAAGCAATGAAGTTACAGGCTTTGCGGACAAACAAGTAGTACCAAGATATGCAGGATATATAATTCATACACTTCTGGGTGTTTACAATTTTACCGAAGATAAAAAATATCTTAAAGAAGCTATTCGCTGTGCCGAACTTATTTTACCGGGGCAACGCCAGGACGGCACTTTCCCGTTGACCTTGGAATTCGAAAAGTTTTTCCCGAATACCCAGAATGGGACATATGCTTATTTAGGCGGAACCTTGCATTTATTGTATCTGGCTACTGGAATTGAAAAATATGAGGAAGTCGCGGTTAAAGCTGTATGCGCTTTAAAAAACGATCAAGTTCGCAATCCTGAAATGAAACATCAATATGGCGGTATTCTCCGGCGTGGTGGAGCATCAGTGCTTGAAGGAGTAGTACGTCCTTTCGGCTATGGACTGGTAGTGGATTCCTTTCAGACTTTGCTCAATCTCCAAGGTGTTAACATGTTATTGGGAACGCAAAATTATATCGGATTGCAGGATTCAACATTTTGTTTTAAGATATAAGGAAGATATATTATGCAACATCATAATTTATTCTATGGTTTTATTTTTGCTGGAGCGTCATTAGTTTTATTTTGCACATCCGCTACAGCAAGATTGAGTTTACCTGCTGTAATCAATGACAACATGGTGCTTCAGAGGAATATACCAATTCCAATTTGGGGTTGGGCCAATGCTGGACAAAAGGTTACTGTCAGTTTTGAAAAAAAAGCTATCTCGGTCATCGCTGGAGATGATGGTAAATGGATAGTTCATCTGGAACCACGCCAAGCCAATGCAATACCACAAACCATGACCATCAAAACCGACATTGAGACTCGAAGCCTAAAGAATATTTTGATTGGAGAGGTTTGGCTGGCCTCCGGGCAGTCAAATATGGCATGGCCTGTTAGATCGGCAAGCAACGCAACGGTGGAAATAGCTATCGCTAACTATTCAAAACTGCGGCTATTTCAAGTCGGGAAACAGCATGCGGCACAGCCTAAGGATAATCTGGTCGGAGACTGGTTAACATGTACACCGACAAGCGTCCGAAACTTCTCAGCGGTGGCCTATTTCTTCGGACGTAATATCCTCAAAACGCAGAAGATTCCCGTTGGACTCATCAACAGTTCATGGAGCGGTACGCCAATTGAGACTTGGATCGGCATGACCACTTTTGAGTCTCTCGGGATGCGCGATGAAATCATGCAACGCAAACAGAAGGTAATCAAAATAGGCGATAAACAATATCCCACAATACTGCGAAAATATTTCCGGGAATTGATCGTTTGGGAGAAAGTAAGCAACAGTTTCGATTACCACAACGATGGCTTTGACTTGGGGTGGGCAATTCCGGGCAACGCACCAAAAAAGTGGAAACCGGCGATGGAGCTGTTGCAAATCAACTTTATCGGTGCAATTTGGTTTAGACATGAAATAACGCTTCCAGCCAAATGGGAAAGAAAATCTCTCACCTTGGAACTGGGCGCGATTGACGATTATGACACAACTTATGTTAATGGAATAAGAGTCGGGAAAACAGACAAATACAGGCTCACATACTGGTCTCACCCTCGTGTTTATCATATCCCGGCATACTGCCTAAAGCCGGGCAAAAATCTGATTGCAGTTCGTGTCTTTAATAACTTTGGCACCGGAAATTTTCCTGGAACAGGGCGGGTTTATCCAGATAACAACAAGAGCAATCCCATCCTACTCAAAGATAACTGGCAATGTCGAATTGAGCGAAAACAGGTATTGCGCAAGACCAGCAAAATCAAACCATTTCCTTCAGGTATGGCAAAGGCGGCGAGTTCACCTTCGTTTCTTTATAACGGCATGATTCATCCACTAATCCCCTATGCCTTGCGTGGAATTATCTGGTATCAGGGTGAATCGAATGCAAGCGCTCCGGGCGAGTATCGCAAACTATTTCCAGCCATGATTAAAGGCTGGCGCAAAGCATGGAAACAGCAAAAAATCGCCTTTGGCTTCGTTCAATTGGCCAATTTTCGAAAGCGTGCGACACAACCGACAAATTCACTCTGGACCAAACTGCGTGATGCTCAGGCGTCAGTCCTCTCGCTACCTGACACAGGTATGGCCGTTGCCATTGATATTGGCGCGGCAGATGATATTCATCCACGAAATAAACAAGCAGTGGCTAAGAGACTCGCATTGTGGGCAAGAGCAGAGGTTTACAATGAAACAATTTCATATTCCGGACCGGTCTTTCGTAAAATGAATATTGAGAATAACAAAATTCGCATATCATTTGATCATGTCTATGATGGACTATCCACTAGAGATGATAAGCCATTGACCGGTTTCGCTATTAGCGGCACAGACGGGATATTCGTTTGGGCAAATGCCGTAATTGATGGCGACTCCGTACTTGTATGGTCAAACAAAATAAAAAAACCGGTCAATGTACGCTACGCTTGGGCAGATAATCCGGCATGTAATCTTTATAATTATGCGGCATTACCAGCTGTCCCTTTTCGAACTGACAAATAACTAAAAAACTTAGTTGTTTTAATACATGTTATTTGTCTGGAAATAATATATAATAAAAATTAATAATCAAGAATGGAGTAAGAAGCATGAAGGATCAAGATGTTGTAAGGGATTTAACACAAAAATACCTTGAAATTTGTAATGAAGATGTTCAAAACGAGCGTCGTCTTTTATGGCGACAGCATAATAGTTTAAAACCTACACGACCACTTATTTATACCCGCGCTTTTGGATGGCCGGAAATGCCGGAATCAAAATGTATATGTAAAGACCTGTTTTTTCGGGAACATGAAAATATTTTGAGAAAGAAAATTTTCTGGCATTCTCTTGATGACGATTCTATTTTTGAGCCTTGGATAGATCAACCTGCCACTTATAAATGTATTGGATGGGGAGTTGACCGAGTATTGCATACTGCAGAGAGTAATGATGGAGCTTATAAAGAAAGTCATTTCATTGTAGATTTTGAAGATATGAAAAAATTACGAATGCCGTTTCATGAAATTGATGAAGAGGCAAGCGCGGAAAATTTATCCAGACTGCACGATACGGTCGGAGATATCATCACTATAAACCTGGATCGCTGTGGAGATTATCGAGGCTGGGCAGGAGATATTTCCACTACTCTTGGTCATTTGCGTGGGATAGAAACGATAATGTACGATATGATGGATGAACCTAAAAAGCTCCATCGCTTACTTGCGTTTTTGCGTGACGGAATACTACAAGCACAAGAACAAGCCGAGGCTGCTGGAGACTGGGGATTATATGCTCATGAAAACCAGGCAATGCCCTATGTAGAGGAGCTTGAAGACCCAGCCGCAAATACCACAGGAATTAAGCGCAAGCACTTATGGGGCTATGCCGCATCACAGGAATACACTTTAATTTCTCCAGAAATGCATGACGAATTTCTTCTGCAATACCAATTGCCAATCCTTGAAAAATTTGGATTAACCGCATACGGCTGCTGTGAAGATCTCACAAATAAGATTGATATGCTTAAAAAAATTCCTAACTTGAGACGAATTGCGGTATCGCCATTTGCTGACCCGAAAAAATGTGCCGAGCAAATTGGCGGCGAATACGTCCTTAGCTATCGTCCGAATCCGAGCGAAACTGTATCTTGTGGTTTTAATCCAACACAGATTAAAAATGATTTACGAGAGAATCTCCAAATATTTAAAGCTAATGGGTGTCAGCCGGATATTACTTTGAAAGATGTTGAAAGCGTTGAAAATGATCCTGAACGCGTTCGCGAATGGGTTCGGATAACTAGAGAAACTATTGCAGAGATTTGGTGATATATTAAAAAATAAAAGGTGCTATAATGGATATTTCTACATCTAAAGCTATTGTTATGGAACGCCCGTTTGAGGCGAATTTTCGTGATATAAAATTAACAAAAATGACAGCGAAAAGCATTGTTTGCCGGACGACTTTGAGTGCGATTAGCTCCGGTACGGACATGAAGACCTGGCGCGGGCAACAACACTCTGAACAGTGTTGGTATCCGCTGGTGCCGGGTTATGAAAACGCCGGAGTTGTTGAGTATATTGGTTCTGAAGCAGAGACCGATTTGAAGATCGGCGACCGGGTTATGATTAATGAATGCCGGGAGTTCGGTGAAGTTTGTGCAGCATGGGGCGGCAGCGTTGAATACTCAATCAAAAATAGTAGAACTGCGCCGTCACCATTTGACTATGCGGTAAAAATTCCTGATAATGTTAGCGATCAGGATGCGGTATTAGCGTATTTGGCTTGTGTTCCCTTGAAAGGCGCAAGACGTTTTAATTTTGTTGATAATGAAACTATTTTGGTAACTGGTGCGGGAATGATCGGTATCAGCGCAATTCAAATTCTTAAAATATTGAACCCGACCGCAAAAATAATCTGTATTGATCGTTCGGAATTCCGTTGCGGACTAGCGAAGCATTACGCTGACCATGTTTTCCTCGCAGACGGTAATGAGCTTGAAAAAATTAAAGAAATTACAAACGGTAATATGGTAGATAAATTAATGGAATGCACAGGTAACTCTGAAATCGTCGGGACTCTGCATAAATACATCAAAAGTGCCGGCTGGGATCATGATGAACCGGCTCATATTCATTTGCAGGGGGATTATCCTGAAACGATCGTTATGGACTCATGGCACCGCTGGTTTACCAAAAACTGTACGATTAGTATGAGCTGCGCTCTGGAATCTGGATGCAAAGAACAAATTTTACAATGGATGAGTGAGGAAAAATTCAATACAAAACATTTACCGATAGAGACTTGGGCAGTTAGCGAATGTCAGAAGGCATTTGAATACAAAGATGCTAAAGGCGATGATATTTTTAAGGTGTTGTTTGACTGGAGAAATACAAAATGAAGATTGGAAACGCATCATGGGGATTTAGAGAAACCCCGCTGGAGAAACAGCTTGAAATAACTCAAAATATGGGATTAGATTTATTAGAGTTAGGTATTGGTGGACATGAAAATGATTTTTTGCAGCTAGACGCTAGCGATCAGGATATTTTGAAAGTAAAAAAAATATTCAGACAATATAAGGTAAAATTGTTTTGCGCTTCGACTGGTAATGATTTTACATCAGGGAATGAAAATGAATGTCTCGAAGCAATGGAAAATGTAAAAAAAACTATTGATGTTGCAGAAAGATTGGGCATAGAAAATCTTCGTATATTTACAGGCTTCAGCCCAGTGGAAGAAGTTATTGGCGCACGCTGGGATTTCATGATCAAAATGCTTAATGAAGTATTGAAATACGGACAGGAGCACAATGTACTTCCTGCTATCGAAACTCACGGTGGAGTCGAAGAATATCTTGATGGAATCAGGCATTTTGATAGCACCACGACAGTCGAAGAAAAACTGGATAAACTTTTCTCTGAACTAAAATATCCGCTGGCAATAGTTTTTGACCCGGCAAATCTCGGAGCCGTTGGAATGAGTGAAGATGGAATCATTTCTTTATATCAAAAACTTCTCCCAAAAATCGCCTATTTTCACCTGAAAGATTTTGCTTTAACTCTGGCTGGAGCAATTAAGCCATGTGCTTGTGGTGAAGGTAAGCTTAATTGGAGCATTCT
>Ga0307988_1001790_pt1 | contig 11430 bp, 7 predicted proteins | sample EllFjometagen183_FD_203166 | JGI IMG/M metagenome (GOLD analysis project Ga0307988, IMG submission 203166) | Marine microbial communities from Ellis Fjord, Antarctic Ocean - #183 | ecosystem: Environmental > Aquatic > Marine > Unclassified | place: Southern Ocean | collected 2014-10-08 | reverse complement strand
CCATATTTCCCAATGCGGAAGCCTTCCTGTAATTTTATAAATTTCCAGAAATGTTTTCATATAATCATTCATCCGCGAAGGCTCAATGATTGTGTAAAGAGGCATTTGTGTGCGGAATATATCCCATAACGACCAAACCGTGTATCTCGTAAAACCATCTACTGAATGTACTTTATGGTCGCCACCCCGATATTTTCCATCAACGTCGTTTAATGTTACCGGTGCCATTGCAGTATGATACAAACCGGTATAAAAAATCCTACGTTGTTTTTCTGTTCCTCCTTCAACTTCAATTTTCGAAAGATTATTATTCCAAAGTTGTTCGGCTTCATTTTTTATTTTATCAAATTTCCAATCAGCATTTTCTGCCTCTAAATTTTTCTTTGCACCATCGATACTTACCGAAGAAACACCAACTTTTACTAAAATACTTTCGCCCTCTTTTGTTGAATAGTTTACAAAGCCCTTTATATTTTTTCCTTTTGCAGTTTTAATATTGTCAACAATTTTATCATCAACATAAATACCAGCACTTTTAAACGATTTTGAGAACTTTGCATAGAAATAAACGTGCTGATTTTTTGCCCATCGAATAGACCTTCTGTAACCTGAAATTTCAGTGTCGCTAATAATATTCATCTCTGAATCTATTACCCTGTCGCGATTTAGCAAATCGATAATAATATTCGATTCGTTTGATTCGGGGAACGTATAACGATGGAATCCTGTTCTGTTTGTTGCAGTTAATTCAGCCGTTACATTATAATCATCAAGCAACACTTTGTAATAACCGGGTGATGCAAATTCATTGTCGTGACTATATTTTGAACGATAACCAGTTTCTGAATTTTCCTCATCGCCGACCAATACATTTGCTTTACCTGTAGTTGGCATAAATAAAATATCGCAAAATTCAGGTGCACCTGTGCCACTTAAATGTGTGTGACTAAAACCCATTATTGTTTTGTCAGACTTGTGGTAACCCGATGAACCATCCCAGTTTTCCATACGTGTATCGGGACTTAATTGTACCATTCCAAACGGAACCATTGCACCTGGGAAAGTATGTCCGTGTCCACCTGTTCCTATAAACGGGTCAACGAAAGAAGTATAATCTGTTTTATTTCCTGAACAAGAAGCGAGTGCTATAATTATCAATATTGGGCATGTTCTGAAGAATGTATTAATTGCTTTCATTTTTTTGTTTTTGCTTTAGAACTTTTTAACAAAATACCTGAGTTTTGCATTGCCCATAATTAAAATATCAATTGAACATTTCAAATTACAATTCAAAAATTCACCTAATATTATTGGAATTATGAAGAATTGACATTGAGATGCTGAAATTAATTCAGCATGACGTACTAATAAGCATTTTATTTTTTTGAACGTCACCCTGAACTCGTTTCAGGGTCTTTAGAAAAAAAACTGCAATCGGAATAAAGTATTCTGGAAATACTTAAAGAAACTTACTAAGACAGGACTTATCCACTTCTTTTCCAAATATCAAAATAACAATTCAAATTTGAAATACACGAAAATTGTTTTGTCTAATCAAGATTTCTATAATACAAATCTTTCGCCTCTATAATCATTCCCGGATTATGACACTGAATGGCAAAATATCCCTTTTTATATTCATCATCTTCATAAGTCATTACCAATTGGCCATTAATCTTAAATTCAATTTTATTACCAATCATTTTAATATAGTAATCGAACCATTCACCATCTTTGGTCAGGTTGGCAGTTGCTTTTCCCGTTGGAGTTCCCGGTTTCCATAACCAACCGGTGTGGGCATCCTGACTATTACAAATCTGTGCCTCGTAACCGTTTGGATAACTTTCAGGATTATCTTCGGGTGGATTTGCACGAAAATATAATCCGCTATTTGCATCTTTACCAGTGCTGTAAATTTTGAATTTACCTTTAAACTCAAAATCCGTTATTTCCGGGGCTGCATAAATATGCCCGTTTTCACCTTCACCAATAAGCACACCGTCTTTCACTGTCCATGTCGCATTTCCTCTTTCATTCCAACCGGTCAAATCTTCTCCATTAAATATGGGTATCCATTTTTGATTTGTTTCGCAACTTAAAATTAAACCTGTTGCCATCGCCATAACTAAAAAGTAAACTATCTTTTTCATAATTAATTATTTTACAACTTATTATTCTTATCTATTTATGTAAGTGTAGCAACAATGTGCCATAGCCCTAAAAACCGCTAAAATCCACATTGCATATTACACTTTTTTAGGCAACATTTTTTTTAATTCATCAACTGTTGGTTCAACTCCATTTGTTTTTCTGTGGAGCATTGCATGACAGTTTGGACAAACTGGTATCAAATCTGTTTTATAGCTTATTTTATAGTTTTTGCCTATTTCGTGAATCGGAACTAAATGATGAATATGAATAAATTCTTTTCCTATCTCTCCATCAATATTTTCAAAGTTTATATTGCATACTTTGCAATTCAGTCCGTGGTATTTTACAGCATTTTCTCTTGCTTTAGAACTTCGTTCATATTTGTTGACTGAAATTGTTCTTTTCACACCTTCATATTCCGTTTTCCCTTCATTTAATACTTCAGGGAAAATATCAGATTGATAATTGTCTGTAAAATATTTTTTAATGTATTCTGATAGTTTCAGGTCTTTAATTCTTACTGGTCCTTGTGGTGCAGATTTAAGTCCATTTTGGATGAGTTGGTCAAGTCTCATGTTATTATTAGAAACCTGCTCTACCAAATTTAATCGCATAAATTTTCCATTTAACGATTTATAATACTCTTCTTCATCTAGCCAATATTCCTTGTCATCACGAATTTGATTAGAATTTAAATCTATTTTTTCAACTCTGCATTTATACTGTAACATTTGAAGTGGTTTTGTACAATAAATATAAACAGTGTCTCCTAATACATATTTTATATTTCCTTGTTTCCAATCAATGAACCCAAAATGTTCAAATGAACTTGAGTGGTCATATAAATTAGAATTTGCAGAGATTATCCAATTCATTCTGGTTCGTTTAAATATTGCCTAACTTCTTTGTATGTTAACTATTACGCCCTTTCAGGGCTTAGTTCTCTTTGCTAATTTTCACATAGGGCGTTGCCCTATGTGAATAGCTTTCGCCCCGCTGGGGCTTTTCGTTAATCATCAACTCAACCAAATATATAGGAACAATGTGATTAATGAAAGTATTCCCAAATGCAATCTCCAGTCGGTAATTCCCTCGAATTTGGCAATACCTTTTGAATAATTAACTGTTGTTTTTACCAATTTCTCAGGAGCAGTTTTTTCCGTAAATGCAGAAACTGCAAACAAAACACCAGTTATTAATATCTCAGCCCACAGTCCACGATAACCAAAGTTTAATGTTAGTTTATGGTGTAAAAATGGAAATACCTCTTTCCCGGCATCGTAGCCCAATAATTGGTCGATAACAAAAATAGTAGCCAAAATTATTCCGACAAATACCGATGCTGCCGCTCCTTTTATCGTTACTTTTTTACTTACAATTCCGAAAAATATGGCCGGAAAAACAGGGATAACCAAATATGCAGTAATTGTTTGCAGATATTTATACAATCCCTCCTCATTTTTATAAACCATATACGCTGCTCCAATTCCCAAAAATGTTACAATCAGAATAATATATCGGCCTAACAAAACTTGTCTTTTTTCAGAAGTGTTGGGGCGAAATTCTACAATAAAATCGCGTACTACAAGTGTGGAAACGGAATTCAGAACAGCAATCAGCGATGTGATTAAAGCTGCCATTAACGAAGCCAGCATCAATCCGCGTAAACCGCTCGGAAGAAGTTTATTCAGCAAAAGCACAAACGTTTGTTTGGTTTCATCGCCCTGCAACTCATTTGGAAATAGAGCAAAAGCGATTACTCCGGGTAATGCAAAAAGAAAGATGGGCAATAATTTAAGTAAAACAGCAAACATAGAACCCCAGCGAGCTTGTTTAATATTTGGAGCCGAAAGCACACGTTGAACATTTACCTGGTCGATTCCCCAGTAAAAAATTCCTGCATAAAATGCGGTGGCTAAAATTCCCCAAAACGGATAAACCGGGTCGTCGTAAGGTTTCGCGATTGTCATCATATCAGGGACCTTTTCCATTAGTCCGCTCCAACCATCAACCATATCTAGTCCAATAAAAAGCATTATTGCCGCTCCGCCAATCATCAGAACAACCTGTATGGTATCGGAATAAGCAACTGCCGTAAACCCGCCAATCATTGTAAACAAAGCAACTGCCATTCCAATGTAAAATACGGTGGTCATTACGTTCCAGCCTAAAATACCGTTCAAAACAAGAGCGCCCGCAAATAATGTAAATGCCAGTTTGGTCATCACGCTAATCACTAACATTAATCCTGAGAAGAAAGTCCGGGCATGTCGATTGTATCTCAATTCCAAAAATTCCGGAATTGTGTAAATTTTGTTTTTCATGTAATACGGAAACAAAATAGCACATGCAAAACCAAGTGTTATAGCTGCGGTAAGTTCAACCGAGCCCGCTGAAAGTCCATATCGATATGAATCGCCAGACAAACCCACCAAATGTTCGGCTCCGATATTTGTTGCAAACAACGATGCACCAATTACCGGCCATTTTATTTTTCGTCCCCCAAGAAAAAAATTAAGACTGTCTTTCCCTGCTTTTTTTATATAAGCCATGTACAGTCCAAATGACAAGCTTCCAACCATTACTGTGGTTAAAATAATCCAATCGAGCGTAGTTAGCGATAATTTCATTCTGTTATTTTAATCCAAATTCGCCTCTAATTTTTCCAAACGCTGAATACTCTGAATCATCGACCTTACTGTGTGGTAATTTATTTTCCACGAATGTCCCATGTGCGTCCAAATTGGTTCACCTTTTCGCGAAAGCAACGCGTACCACTCTCCCACTTTTTTATTTATTACTTTATCGAAAACAAAACGGTGCACATTTTTGTAGGCTTCCCAATACTTTTCGTCGCCAAACAGAAGCACACCATCCAACATTCCAATCAGAACTTCGGCTTGCTGCCAGAATTCCTTTTCCTTGTCGGAAACACCACCGGAATGTGGACCTTCCACATAAACTCCGCCCAATTCGTAATCGATACCATTGTTTACAGTGTGGTCGAAAATAATTCTAAATGTATCGGAATAAACCTTCCAATCAATTTTTAGTATTTCAAGTGAATGAACTAAAAGCCAAGCGAACTCTGCATTGTGTCCGTAACAAGTATTATCTGTTGCATTTCCTTTTTCTCCTTCTTCAGAAAAGCGGTCCCAACCCCAAATAATATCGAATTTAATTTGCGGCGCAATTGTCCAATCTTTAAAAAACTGCGGAATTCCAGTTTTATATTTTGGATGATTTATACGGATATTTAAAAGGTCGATATCTTCCAATAACTTTCGACGATGTACTTCTTTTCCTGTGCACTCGTACAAAGTTGTAAAAGCCTCCATTAAATGCATGTGCACATCAAGTGTTTTTCTGTCGCCACCTGCACTGCCAGGCCCGTTTAATGTCCAATCGCGTTGAAACATTTCCCAATAACCGCCATACATTGTATCTACACAATATTTTTGAATCAGGTCGAAAGTCTTTTCGGCATATTCAACACCGCGTGGGTCGCCGGTTGCCAATGTATATTCGCTTAACGAATAGATGGCAAAACTATGTCCGTAGATTATTTTCTGGTTGATTTTAACATTTCCCTTTCGGTCGAGCATCCAGTAAAACCCTCCATTTAGGCTGTCCCACATTTTGTCGATTAAAAAATCGGCACCGTGCTTAGCCAAGTCTGCCAGTTCTCCATCTCCATAACCTGCACGATGTGCGGAAGAAATGGTATAAAGACACCGTGTTTGCGCAATCAACGATTTTTCATCTTCACCAGTATCTTTCCCATCTTCATCGAAATGCGTGATGTAACCACCATTCTTTTCATCCTTCATTCGGGTTGTCCAAAATGGTAAAAGTTCATTTTTTAAATGATTTTCAGCTTCTTGTTTTAAGCTAATAATATCTTTTTTATTCATGATTCAGACAAAGATTTATGATTCAAATTATTTCCTTCTATCAACCTTAATCTCCTCAATTATATCGCCATTAATATCAATGGCTTTCATGTTAGCACTTTTTTCACCTACATCAACACGCATAAAGTGTTCAATCTTTTTGTACTTCACTGTCTCCGGCTGAATAGCATCTGTATCGTACAACGGAGCACCTCCACCTGCGGTCACAATATAGTGAGTCCCTCCGTGTTCGGCATGGTGATAATAATGGTCGTGACCATTTAGCACTGCGGTTACATTATGACGTTCAAAAATATCGCCCCAAAATGCGCGTCTTTTCTCTGCCTCCGCAACTCTACTTCTTTTAATACTGTAATATGTTGGGTGGAAAAACACAAAAATGTAACCTGCATCGTTGTTTAATGTTAGTATATTTTCGAGCCATTTTTTCTCTTTTACAAAATATTCAAGACTAATGTCAGACCAAAATTTATCTCTGCTTCTTCCTTCTAAATATGCGGGAGTATCATAGTTTGGTCCCTCCATATCGAGTACAATAAACAATGCATCGCCAACAGTAAAAAAGTAATAACTCTCGTTTCCCGGCATCGAGAAAAAATCAAAATAATTCTCTGAATTCTGTTCATGATTCCCTAAAACTGTATAGTATGGTACATTACGAATAAGTTTATCATTGATTCTAAAAAAATGTTCCCAATCTTGCATACTGTTTCCTTTGGAGACTAAATCTCCGGTATTAACAACAAACAGTGGCTTTTCATCAATAATCTTATTTACAATACTCTGATGATAATCATGTCTGGTTCGAGTATCACCAAGCACTGCAAAATGAAAAGAGTCAATCCCTGCCGGATAGGTTATAAATAAACCTTTCCCTCTGTCTGTACCATCATTTAACACATCGTAAGTGTAGGTTTTATTTGGCTCTAACCTGGTAATTATTGATTTGTGCTGCACATATTGACTTACACTCTGAACTGGTTTCTCTCCATCAATAATAGAAGTCGCTCCCTCAAGAGTTGACCAACAAATTGTAACTTCGCCATCGGACATTTGCTGCAAATAAGGTCCTATAATTTTTTCCTGTGCAATAGTTGACGTATTTGCAGAAATAATGAATAACAACAGTATTGCAATACTAATGATAGAATAGCTTTTCATAATTCAAATATTTAAAAATTATTAGTTTTCTACCAGCTTTTGATAAAGTGCCAATAAAAAATCGCGGTTATCGGCAGTAAGATAATGCATTTCGCCACCCATCCGGGCAAAGGTTTTACAATATCTCAAATAATATGCTGGATTATCCATTGGAGGTTCACCATCTTTTGCCCAATTCCAATCAGATTCTGCTAAATCAACAATCAGCATAAAATGATTGTCGATGTGTTTACCATTCTGAATTTCAATATTTTGCGACATCGACAATGACTTTTCAAAAATCATTGGCGACATTACAGCTGAGCCGATTGACATATAAACGCCATTTTCCAGATTACTAACACTATCAGCGAAACTAAGAAAATCAGTTAACGCAGTTCTTCCAATTGCCGCACCATGATTTAACGGATGATTATAAATTATATCGTGCCCAAACATGGGGTGACTTGTAAACGGGATATTTAAAACATAAGCTGCCTCTTGTACCGAATATTTTTTATACGGATGAGGAACTTTCAAGAATCCAGGTTTAATACTGAATTTATTGATTACCCCTGCAAAATCGATTGCAGCTGCTGCAAATTCTGGATTATCTTTCATCGAGTTTTTTGCTTCCTCATACAAAACAGAAATTTTCGAGATTTGAAGTCCTTCGAAATGAATCATTTTACCAACCGATTCACCGTAGCCCAAACCTTCGTACGCACCAACAACAATTGCCAGATTAATATAAAACCCGGTGTCGTCCCAAATTCCAAATTGCCCCAATTCAACATTTTCGCGAACATCTTCGCTCGATTTCCCCTGGTAAGCAAATTCCCAATCGTGAATAATACCGGCGCCATTTGTTGCTAAATGAGTTACCCAACCTTCGCTCATTAAAGCGATTAAAATGGGCGCCATTCCATTTTTTATGGTGTGTGCCCCAAAAGTGAGCATGACTGATTTCCCTAACTTTTTTGCCTTTCGAATGCGGTCGGCAGTTGCATTAATCATTTGATTTCCTTCCGAAGAAATACTTTCTGGCTTTTGGGTTATCGGAATATTATCCGTTTCAATAAAAACCTTATTTTTTCTCCCTGACAATTTTTTTATAGAAAGATTATCGCGGTTAAATTTACAATGTGGCATGGTTTCGTTGTTAAATGTTCAACAATTTAAGCAAGCGTGGAAGTTGTGAAAAATCGGAAATAATAACATCGGCACCAGCTTTAATTAAACGTGTGCGTTTGCTTTCATTCAAACTATGTCGTTTCATTTCGTTACTGGCAATTCCAATGGTAATTCCTTTTCGTTTAAACGTCTCCCTTATTTCAACCGGACCATCTCCAAAAGTTACAATCTGTCCACTTCCTAATTCGTCTATCTTATTCAAAATTCTGTCGAGAACCATTTTTTTAGCTTCCTTATTTACATCTCCAACAGCGCCATAAATACGGCCTTCAAACAGATGGTCGTAACCTAAAATACGCGCTTCGTTTTTAACGTCTTCCTCGTCGGTTCCACTTGCCAAAGTAAGTTTAACCCCTGCTTTGTGTAATGTTTCTAGCAGTAAAACAGCATTTTTAAGCGTAAAATCTTCCAGAGATAATTCTCCACGTGCAATCTTTTTCTCACGCTCTTTTACCATCAGCAATAACTCTTCGTTATATATCTGCTTGTAACCAAATTCGTTCAAAATCTCATTTTCCGGGACACAGCCAAATTCCCTCACCAGCTCAACCAATCCCTTCATTTGAACCAGCGTCTGAATCCCAGTTGTTTTATCAATAAAATCAGCAACACGAGTTTGAACTTTGTGATACAATGCCTCGTCAGCATCCTGATAAAGATTGCCCAAAACGGCTTTCATCATCATGGGTGACATTATTTCCTCCCAACCTTCGCGCAAAGTCGATATTGTACCATCGTGGTCGAAAATGGCATATTGAATATTTAAATCCTCCGGCAATGTATTGATACTCTCAATTTCTGAATTATCGATATAATTTGCATGCCTGATATCTTCTGCCAACTCTGAACGATAAACAAAATCGGGGTCTAAACCAATCTGAAGTATTTCTTCTGGCAAAGCCGTTCCGGTTTGAAATAGTTTCTGAACAGTTACCCCGGCAACAAAAGAACCTATTTCAGCAGCAAACTCCATACCGTGCCCGGCAGCCAATGTTGCGGCAGCACCTGCAAGATAACTATCTCCAGCTCCTACCGAATCTATTTTTGCAATAATTAATAGTCCAAATATATCGGTTACTCCATTTTCATCAACTATTACAGACCCTCGGTCTCCACGGGTAATAAAGAGTGGTTTTTTAAATTTTCGGAATAGTAATTCCCCGGCAGTTTTTACCTCTGAGTACAATACCATATCGCTTGGGTCTTTCTGAATTCCGGCAAGATTGGCAGCCTCTGTATCATTCATTTTACGATATGCACCATCATAAAAATCGTTATAATTTCTGCTGTCAACCACAAATATTTTATTAGGAAATTGTTGAATTAACTCAACCAGTTTTTGCTTGAAATAATTAGTATGAATACCGGATATTACCTGCTCGTTGATTATAACCAAGTCAACATCAGGAATTTCATTTTTTAAGTTCTGAATAAGTTGGTCGGCTACCGAATTTGAAAGTTGATTAAAATTTCCAAAATCGATTCTATTTTGCTCCACATCGGCAACATACGGTTTTGCGTAAACATGCGTTGACCATTTATCTTGCTGAGTTAAAAGATTATTGGTTTTAATTCCGGCTTTTTCCATCAATCCAACCATTGCCGATGCAAACGGGTCGTCTCCAATAACACCAAATGCCCGTACATCACCAACTCCCATAGCAGCCAGGTTGTTGGTTACATTTCCAGCACCGCCCAATGAATATTTTTGTTTTTGGATAGGTTGCGTTGCATTACCCGTCTCAACAGAAATTTCACTTTTCGATTCATCTATAAACCAATATGCATCGAGACAAAAATCACCAATAACTGCAATTTTAACGATGCTTGTTTCTTTTAATATTTGTTGAAGTTGTTCCTTTTTCATTTTATAATTATTTTTGGGTAACACTATATTTAAAATACTCCATCTATTAGATTTTTACCTGTTTAAACTGCCTCCTGATTTTTACGCACATAAAAGGAAACCCACAGAATATAAACCATACACGCTCCAATTACCAAAATACTAAAAAGTGGACCCAATGTTGTACTCACCAATCCGGTAAGTAATGGAATTACGGCACCACCCGAAACAGCCATTATTAGCAAACCTGATATTTCGTTTGAGCGGTCGGGCATTTTTGCAAGGGCAAGTGAAAAAATAATAGGGAACATATTTCCAACTCCCATCCCAATAATAAAGATTGCTGCAAAAGAAATTGTGTTACTTGGAGCAAGAAAAACTCCCAACACACCAATTAGTGATAAAATGGCTGTCATAAAAAGGAAGAAACGTGGTTTAATCCAATTCAAAATAATAGCTCCTAAAAAACGTGAAATTGTTTCACCCGCAAAAAAGAAACTAATTCCATAAGCTGCAGTTTCAAGAGTAATTCCATATTTTGAAATAAGAATATTTGCAATGTTTGTGTTTATTGCAACCTCGGCACCAACAATCAGGAAGATTGAAAGCGCCATTAAAGCAACAAAACGATTTTTAAGCAGTCCAAAACAAGAAGCAAATGAGGCAGGCTTTCTATCGGGTTTCGATTCAACAATTGGTGTCATAGAAAGCCAAAGTGCAGCAAGAACAGAAGTGATTCCGTACACCGCCAAAACCAATTTCCAATCGCCAAAGCTTCTGGCGAAAAATGTAGCAAGAATTGGCCCTGCGAAAGAAATCATGGCTTTTACAAACTGAGAAATGCTCATGTAACTGGCCAATTTAGATGTAGGAGAAACATCTTGTAACAAAGGATTTGCAGAAACCTGAATAATTGTATTTCCAATTCCCAGTAGGATAAATGAGGCAAACATCATCCCAAAAGAATAGTGAATAAATGGAATTCCAAGACCAATTGCCTGAATAACCATTCCCATATTTAACATGTTACGCTTTCCTATTTTATCTTGTAAAATACCTGCCGGAACAGAGAGTACAAAAAACCACAGCAAAACCATCATTGGTAAAAACTGAGCAATAAAATCTGTTAACGCAAAGTCTTGCTTAATATAATTGGTTGATACGCCTATTATATCGACAAACCCC
>Ga0307988_1001789_pt1 | contig 11432 bp, 7 predicted proteins | sample EllFjometagen183_FD_203166 | JGI IMG/M metagenome (GOLD analysis project Ga0307988, IMG submission 203166) | Marine microbial communities from Ellis Fjord, Antarctic Ocean - #183 | ecosystem: Environmental > Aquatic > Marine > Unclassified | place: Southern Ocean | collected 2014-10-08 | reverse complement strand
ATGCTAAAGCAATTAAAATACTGTTATTTACATCTGCCACCACTTCTGAGTCAAAAGCTGCAAAGCTTTCACATTACAATATTGCTGAAAATCTGATGTCAATGTCAACAATTATTAATATAAAGGAAAGCGACAGATTCCTTTCTATACTGCCGCTTCACCACACATATGAATGCACATGTGGTTTCCTCTGTCCATTGTACAGAGGTGGCTCAATAGCGTTCTGTCAGGGACTAAAATATATTGTAGATGATCTAAAGGCATCTGGTGCTACAGTTATGCTGGGTGTTCCTCTTCTTTTTGAAAGTATGTATAAAAAACTTTGGAAAAAGGCTGAGGCTGCAGGTTCAGCTGACAAGATGCGTAAAGCATTAAAAATATCCGGTTTTCTTATGAAACTAAAAATCGATTTAAGAAAGAAACTTTTTGCTTCAATTTACAATGGCCTTGGTGGAAATATAAGAATGTTTATAAGTGGAGCTGCTGCAATTTCTCCTGATGTTGCTGTATTCTTCCGAGGAATCGGACTTGCCTTTTTACAAGGTTACGGATTAACTGAATGCGCTCCAATCCTTGCACTAAATAGTGATATTGATTTTGTGGATGCTGCTGCCGGTAAAGCTATCCCCGGTATTGAGATTCAAATCTGGGAACCAAATGATGAAGGCGTAGGCGAAATCGTAGCTAAAGGGCCTAATATTTTCGAAGGATACCTTGACCAGCCCGAACTTAACGAAGAGATTTTTGAGGGCGGTTACTTCCATACCGGCGACATGGGTTATATGGACGATGAAGGTTTTGTCTTCATTACAGGCCGCAAAAAGTGTGTTATCGTTACTCAAAATGGAAAAAATATTTATCCTGAAGAAATTGAACTTTTAATTAATGCACATCCATATGTCGCTGAGTCTATGGTATTCGGAAAATCTGTTGCTGACTCAAAAGAAGAAATTATTACTGCTTCCATATATCCTGATCTTGAAGCCTTTGAAGCTGAGTTTAAAAAATCTGATTCTGAATTAGTAGAAGCAAAAATTAAAGAAATGATTCGTGAAATTAACACTAAATTAATTAACTATAAAAAAGTTAAGGACATAATAATAAGGTCTAAAGAATTCACTAAGACAACAACCAGTAAAATTAAGAGGTATGTGCCTGAGAATTTGGAATAACATATTTCTATAACATTTTATCTAATGCCGGAATTTAAAATCCGGCATTTTTTTATATTGTCAAAGGTTGGCGGAAATGAACTTTTTAATTCTGATGGCGGATTTTTTTGCCAGACAAGGCTTTGGAGCAACTGTCTGAGCGTCATGTATGGGATATACATAAGCGAAAGCGAGTTGTGATCAAAACGAAGTAAGCCTGATAATTATACTTTGAAAATCGCTGATCTGTATGAATTCAAAACGGCGATATCTCTAAGTATTATCAGACGATGGCAGAAAAATAACCCATCAGTATCGGCCATATTCAAATGTTGCATCTATCATGGTTATATAGTTCTCTAGTGTTTTCTTTGAAAGCGGCACATTGATTGGAGCTGCAGTTGACATCATTATATAACCTGTATTCCCCTTCGCAGCTTCAATTGAACTTTTTACTATATGCTTGATGCGTTCTGTTGATGAATTTTCAAGCTCATAAAGTTCCATCCCGCCGAGAAGACAAAATCTGTCCCCGCATTTCTCTTTCAGATATGCAAGATCACAATCACCGTCCGGAGGGGGTTCACAAGGGTCTAGTGCCATAGCATCAGTCATCAGGAATTCATCTAGAACTTCCTTTATTTTTCCATGACTGTGGATTCTGGGTATTCCTCCTGCTTCTTTTATCTCCCGGCACATTACTATTAAGTACTTAGTTACTATATCGTAATACATTTTAGGTGAAAGGTATGGAGGTGTTGCATACTCCGGGCCGCATATCCGAAACATAACATCAGTTACGTCACTTTTTAGAATCTGCCGCATATGGTACATCTGAACTTCAAATATTGCATCCAGAAATTTATTCATTATCTCAGTTTCAGTTATGCAATATACCAAAAACTGCCCCATCTCAATTATTTCTGCACCTTCACATATAGGATCGGCAGGCGAAAGCATTATTATCCCATCATCACCTGCCTCCTCTTTTTGCGCCATTACCCCACTCATATCCACATCAACAGCCATATCCGGAAGCGCTCTTATATATGCTTCAACATCCTGTAGGTCCTTGCAATAATGTTCTATAGTCCACCATGTATTAACATTATCAAATTGCTTTTGAATTTTTCTCAAATCACGTCCGGGTGCATGAATTATAGTTTCTGACCAAGTACAGTTATCTTCTCTCCACTCACGTTTTTCAGATAACTTATGCGGTTTTTTACTTTCACCGGTCATAAAAATGGAATCTCCTTTTTCTCTAACATATTCCATTAATTCACGATATGATGGTTCCTGGTGATAGAAATCCGATTTATTAAGTCTGTCCAGCTCATAACCGGAAAATGGCACTCTGTCTATATGCTGAAGTTTAGCACAGGCCAGCAGTCGTTCTTTTGAATTCATATTACACCACCATTTTATTTTTTTTGGAATTTTCTACGATAACATAAAGTATTGTAAATCCCACACCGCAACAGGCTAAAACAATGATATTTGTACTAATTTCTCCAATGCCATTACCTTTCATTAAACCTGTAATCCCATTGGTAAACCAGAATTGTATTGTTCCTCTTGCAAGTTTCTGCATAAAATCAGGCATAAATTCAATTTCCCAGTAGCAGCCTCCCAGCATGCATGTCAATGTAAGAAATACAATATTAACTGCCATAACTGCTGATTCTGATTTCCCAAGGGAAACCAAGAACAGCCCTAAAGGTATAACTGCTATATAAAACACAGTAATCAAAATAATGAATGATCCCAGCGGAAGAAGTCCTGAAAGGTTAAATATCTGATACAGCGCAGTTATAGAAATTATTGCATGGAGAAATGCAAAAAACATACATGCCATTGTATTCCCTACCATATACTGCCAAGGAGCAACCGGTCCGCTCATTATTCTCTGGTATGTACGGAAAATTTTCTCCCGGAATCCAAGTGCGCAAATTGCCCATATCCCAAAAAGCGAAGCAAATGTATACATTCCAAAACCTGCCCGGGTTCCGGAAACCTTGTTAGTAATATCAAGAACTTCTGCTCCCTCTACTTTTACATACTTATCGGGGTAGCTGATAATGACAGAATCATAGTTTTCTCCATTTTCTAAAATTCTTCCCGCTTTATACATCATTGAAATTTTCTGATCAAGGAATCCTTTCAGCCATCCTGTTACAGCAACACCCTCAATGGACATTATTTCCACCGTCACCTTATCTTGACCATCTCTAAGATAACTACCGAATCCTTCCGGTATACTGATTCCGGCTCTGACACTTTTACTTCCAACTGCTGTTTTTAGATCTTCTTCAGAAAATACCGTAACGCTATAATCATCATTTTCCTGAAGATATGATACTAAATTCTCTGATGACAACGAGCTGTCATTATCAACAACCCCTATAGATATTGCAGAACTTTGACCTGATGAAATTATCAATGTAAAAAGTATAGCAAGTACAGGCGGAAGAAAAACATATACTATATAGTTTACCTTCTTCTTGAGGATTCTTTTGATATTATTACCGGCTATTATAAAAGCATTACGCATTAGCAGTCCTCCTGTTCCTCTTTACATTAAGTAAGACAATCACTGCTGTACAAACTAATGCAACCCCAAGACTTATAGTTATTGAAATAAATGCAGTTCTATGTTCATTAAGGTAGATTGCATCAAAAATACCATGATTAATCCAGTACATAGGAGATAGTTTCTTTATTGCCTGGACTGTTGCGCCACCGCCAATTTCTACATATCCATCACCTAGGAAAACAATCGCAGGAATAATTATCTGAGCAATTCCTGCAATTGCACCTTCATTTTTCATTGTTAGGCCTAATACCGTACCCATTGCAGATACCATAATTGTTTCAGCTAAAATAACCAGCAGACCAATACCTAGAGCATTACCCCAGTAGACTTTAAATACAATCATTCCGGCTGCAATTATAAATAGTGCCTGAAGCATCATTAATACAACATTTCCGAGTGCTGTTCCCCATTGATAAGACAGAATATTTGCAGGTGATGATTTAATCCTGCCTTCAGTTTTGTTTAACCTATTACCTGCAAAATATGTACCAAGAAAAATCATTCCGTAGAAAATGAACATTGTTGACATTGAAACTCCATAATAGTCCATTGCCCCCGGTGTACGTTCTCTGTCAAATGAAACTTCTTCTGTAAATCCTGAGCCTAAAACATCTCCTGCTCTATCAATAGCAGTTGGATCAGTAACAGCAATTTCATACATTAAATTATATTCATCAGTAAATGCTTTGATGATAAGTTCTCCCATAGCGGCATTAAAATTATAATAGCTGTTTTTATAAACAGTTATTTTATCTGCCCCAACAGTGACATAAGCATCATACTCATGATATTTGATTTTTTTCTTTCCTTCTTCTAAGTCATCAAACCTGGCCAAGCTGAAATATTCATTATCTTCAGTCATATATTCCTCAAACAAATCGGATATCCGAGATTCTTCTGTAATGGTATATATTATTGAAGCATGAATACTGGGTTCGCTTACTTCATCGCCACCGCCCATAATACCCGAAAATGCACTTCCTAGCATCCAAATTAACAAAAATGGAAAAAGAAGCATTATCAGAAAGAACATTTTATCTCTGACCGTGCGTTTACCATATAGAATAAAAAAGTTTAAAAATTTCATATTAATCCCTTAGGGTCCTTCCGGTCATTGATAGAAAGACATCTTCAAGATTTGGCATCCTGCTTTCAAGTTTATGGATTTCCGAACCTGTGTCAGCTGCATGTCTTACTATTGCTTCTAGGATACCTTTTTGCCCATCATGTTTTACAAGAATTCCATCATCTTCAACATGGGAATCGATAATACCTTTTATTGTGTTGATTTTACTTGAAAGATCTTCTAGGTCTCCTGAAGCTTCAATCAATAAAAGCTCATTTTCTGATACAGTTTTCTGGAGTTCTGCTAAAGTACCTTCTGCTAAAATTTCACCGTGGTCTATAATTCCGATTCTATCACAGAGAGTTTCTGCCTCTTCCATATAATGGGTTGTATAGATTACTGTCATTCCCTTGCTGTTTAGAAGCTTAATGGATTCCATGATATGATTCCTAGACTGAGGATCAATCCCTACAGTCGGTTCATCTAAAAAGAGGATAGATGGTTCATGACAAATACCACATGCAAGGTTGAGACGCCTTTTCATGCCGCCTGAATATGTTTTTGCCAAATCTTTTTTTCTATCAGTAAGACTAACAAACTCCAGAGCTCTTTCAACTTTATCTTTCTTTTCTTTTCCTTTTAACCCATAAAGTGAAGCAAAGAATGAAACATTTTCATATGCACTCAAATCTTCATAAATTGCAAGATCCTGTGGAACAAAACCCATCTTCCCTTTAACCGCTGATATTTCACCTGGCAGTTTCTTTTCTGCAACTATAAGACTACCAGCGTCTGATTTGACAAGCCCAGCTATTATATTTATAAAAGTACTTTTTCCGGCTCCGTTTGGACCAAGTAAGCCATATATCATGCCTTCCGGTATTGAAAGATTAAGCCCCCTGAGAGCCTTGACATCTTTGTATGTTTTTTCTAATCCCCTGCATTCGATAATCATAAATAACCCCTTAGAATTTATTCATTCCATATGTGCTTTCAAAATACATGCACATATATGATTATAATATTTTTGTACTACTTTATGCAAAAAAAATATCCTAAACTACGGCTATTTTTAACATATACCCAGGTCACCAGCGTTCGTGTTGCAATAAATACCCCCTTATGTTATATTTTTAGCTGAATTTTTGAACACTATTTGGAGGTATAAATGAAAGATTTAAAAGGTACATGTATTTTCGGCCAGTCCGGTGGCCCGACATCAGTTATTAATGCAAGTGCAGCCGGTGTTTTCACCCAAGCGCTTAAAGAAGAAAACATAACCGCAGTATATGGTGCAGCACACGGTATTAAAGGAATTCTAGAAGAAGATTTTTACGACATGTCTAAAGAGGATTCCGAACAGTTCGAACTGTTAAAAACAATGCCTTCTTCAGCCCTCGGTTCTGTAAGGTATAAGCTAAAAGACCCTAATGTAGATGATACAGATTATCGCAGAATTCTTGAAGTTTTCAAAAAATATAATATTAGGTATTTCTTTTATAACGGTGGTAATGATTCAATGGACACCACAAATAAAATAAGCAAGTTTCTGCAAAAATCAGGATACGACTGCAATGTTATGGGTGTTCCTAAAACTATAGACAATGACCTTATGGGAACTGACCACTGTCCTGGATACGGCAGTGCTTCACGTTATGTTGCTACAACTCTTATGGAAATTTACCAGGACGCCCGAGTTTATGATACTCCTATGATAACAGTAGTAGAAATTATGGGACGTAATGCAGGATGGCTTACAGCTTCTGCTGCCCTTGCCACATATAAAGGCTCAGGACCGGATTTGATTTATCTCCCTGAAATTCCTTTTACAATTAATAAATTCCTTAGCGATGTTCGTAAAGTATATGAAAAATCCGGTAAAGTTATTGTTGCTTTCTCTGAAGGCTGCAAAGATGAAAACGGAACGTATATTGCAGAAATGGGTGCCCAACTTACGAAAGATGCTTTTGGCCATGCTCAACTTGGTGGAGCAGCTGCTGTTCTTGCTAACAAAGCTAAAGAAGAATTCGGCTGTAAAGTTCGTGGTATTGAATTCTCCTTAATGCAAAGATGCGGAGCTCATCTTGGTTCAAAAACTGATGTTGATGAAGCTTTTGGCGCAGGTCAGAAAGCTGTAAAGGCTGCTGTCTCAGGTATAACAGACCATATGGTTGCTTTTGAACGAGTAATGGTTGACGGGAAATATACCTGCAACTTAAAACTGGTAAACCTCAGTATCTCTGCAAACACAGAAAAAACTGTTCCTGCTGAATGGATAAATGAAGAAGGCAACTTTGTAACTAATGAATTTATAGAATATGCACTTCCTTTAATACAGGGCGATTCACATCCCCCATATGTTGATGGACTGCCACAGTTCGCAAAACTAAAAAAAGTTCAAGCCGGTAAAAATGCTTAAATAACTAACACAGTAAATATAAAAAAGCGGTCTTCGGACCGTTTTTTTTTACATAACCCCCATTCTGGAAAATCATCCCTCCGCTGTTTTTCCAATTTGGTCTTTCATCCCTCTGCTGTTGGGTTATCATGCCTCTGTTGAAACACTAAAAGCAATTCTAAAACGATGATATTTAACTTGACACAAGGGTACGTTATGGTAGAATAGCTATGCCGACCGACTGGTCGGTCAGTTTTGAAAGGAAATCTAATTATATATGAATTTATCTAAGATAAGCGTAAAACGCCCTGTACTGGCATTAATGATGACTCTGATCATTGTGTTGCTTGGTGTCGTATCGCTAACAAACATGCAGATGGACCTGTTCCCTGACATTAACCTGCCCTATGCTGTAGTGTCAACATCCTATACCGGAGCAAGCCCTGAAGAAGTAGAAAACATTGTAACAAGAAATATAGAAACAGCCATGGCAACAGTTAACAATGTTAAAACAATCAGCAGCACATCCAGCGATGGCCGCTCAATGGTCATACTGGAGTTTAATCAAAACACAAACATGGATTCAGCCATGCTTGATATGAGAGAAAAACTGGATATGGTATCTCCTTATCTTCCTGAGGATGTATCAGCACCAATGTTAATCAAATTCGATATTAATATGATTCCTATGATGGGTTATTCGGTTTCATTCGATGATAATGACTTGTGGGCCACAACCCGCTGGACAGAAGATATTCTTGCTCCTCGTCTTGAAAAACTAGAAGGTGTAGCAAGTGTTTCTGTAAATGGTGGTATAGAAAAAGAGATAAGAATTACTCCTGACTCAGCAAAAATGGCTGAACTTGGTATCAGTGATCAAATGCTGAGCCAAATGATAATGGCTAATAATCTCAATCTTCCGGGTGGGACTGTTACAGATGGTGCAACAGAATATTCTGTCAGGACACTTGGCGCTCTATATAGTGTAGAGGATTTAGAAAGCATCACTTTCTTTTCTCAGGCACAGATGAAAACTGTTGAACTAAAAGATTTTGCAGAAGTAACCTATGAAAATATCAATACCAAATCATATTCAAAAGTTAATGGTCGTGACAGTATAACAATTAACATCCAAAAACAGAGCAATTACAACACTGTTGAAGTTGCTAATTTAGTAAAAGATGAAATTGAAAAAGTTGAAGATGAATATAACCAGGCTTCACTTATTCTAACACTCGACCAATCTGAATACACTCAGGTAATGGTTACGAATGTTGGAATGACCGGTGTAATCGGGGCGATTCTGGCAGTTCTTATACTTTTCATATTCCTTAAAGATATTAGACCTACATTTATTATTGGTGTAGCGATTCCAATTAGTGTTCTCGGTGCAATCACCATTATCTATTTCACCGGAATAACTATGAATATGATTTCAATGGGAGGATTGGTGCTTGGAATTGGGATGCTTGTGGACAACTCAATCGTAGTTATTGAGAATATTTACAGGCTTCGAAGTGAAGGCATGGGAATGAAAAAAGCAGCCATTGAAGGCGCTTCCAAAATATCTGGTGCTATTATTGCCTCTACACTTACAACAATTTCCGTATTTATGCCGGTTGTTTTCCTTGAAGGATTCACTGCTGACATATTTAAAGAAATGGCTCTTACGGTATCAATTTCACTTATGGCAAGCTTGTTTATAGCATTGACACTTGTTCCTATGATAGCATCAAAAATGCTTAAAGCTGATACTTCAAAGCACCACAAACTTATGTCTGCGACTACAAAAGGATATACGAAAGTACTGGCATGGTCGTTGAAACGCAGGGCTTTGGTTATAATTCTTGCCCTTTCATTATTTGCAGGCAGTGTATACGGAGTTTTTGAAATAGGGATGGAATTTTTCCCTGAATCAGATCAAGGACAGCTTACAATTACTGTTGATATGCCTGTAGGTACAGAGTATGAAGATACAGTAGCAAAAGTTGCGGAACTCGAAGAAATCCTTGAAGGTTTTGATGAGGTTAAAATTATTAGCGCCAGCGTTTTAAGCGGCGGTGGTTCATTTGGTTTTGGCGGAAGCGGTGGAGCAGCAGATACCGGAACAATTACTGTTGTACTTGTTGATGTATCAGACAGAGATGTTTCCACTTCAGAATTTTCTGATGACCTTCGAAAGAAAATAGATTTAGTCGAAGGCGCTGAAATCTCAGTTGCAGCAATAGATAATCCCGGGATGGCAATGATGGGTGGTTCCGGTGTTTTAGTTGAATTACAGGGCGATGACCTTGTTGAACTAGAAAGAATGGCAAATGATGTTAAGGCAATGTTCCTTTCTATAGATGGAATTACAGAAGCTGAAACAAGTGTTGAAGTAAGCGCCCCTGAAATAGTTATTCTTCCAAATGACGAAAAAATGGCTATGAGCGGTTTATCAACATATCAAATAGCAAATGCAGTAAGCTCTTCTATTCAAGGTGCCCGTGCAACTACAATAAGAATTGATAACAATGATGTCACCGTAAGACTTATGGAAGAAGACAGCGTAACAAAAGACAGCATTAAAGATATAAAAATCACAACACCGATGGGAACAACCGTTGATCTCGGAAGCGTCGCAGACGTTGAAATCCGTGATGGTGTTACATCAATAAGTCGTGAAAATCAAAAAAGAATGGTAACTGTAAGCGGAGCATTGGAAGATGGTTTTGATCCCGGTAGCGTTGGAGAAAAAATTCAGGACAGACTGGATAATTATGAATATGATGATTCCTACAGTGTTGAATTGGCCGGAACAAATGAAGAAATTTTAGAAGCTTTCAGTAGCCTCTTGCTGGCTCTTGGTATCGGAATCCTACTTGTTTATATGATTATGGCCGCACAGTTTGAATCATTGTTGCATCCTTTCATAATTCTACTTTCGATCCCAATGGCTTTTACCGGAGCATTTGCTGCTCTTTGGATAGCCAACATTCCAATAAGTGTACCCGCATTCATCGGTATGATTGTACTTGCCGGAATTGTCGTAAACAACGGAATTGTACTAGTTGACTACATTAATAAATTAAGGGACAGTGGCTTGAAAAAAGACGAAGCAATACTTCAGGCAGCCCCTGTTAGACTCAGGCCAATACTTATGACGGTATTTACTACAATCCTTGCCCTTATTCCAATGGGATTAGGAATCTCAGCAGGTACTGAAATGATGGCTCCTATGGCTCTTACTGTTATCGGCGGATTGTTGTTCTCTACATTGCTGACACTTATTATTATTCCATCTATGTACTCACTGATTGCCGGCAAGAAAAAAGCAGATCGCCGAAATACCAAAAAGTCTAAAAAAGGTGGTAAAAGCTAATGAAGGCTAAACGCGAACAAATACTTCAGGCTGTTCTTGAATTGTTCATGGAAAAAGGCCTGAACGGAATGAAGGTTTCCGCAATAGCTAAAAAAGCTGATGTGGGCAAAGGTACCGTATATGAATATTTCTGCAGCAAAGAGGACATGTTTCTCGGAGCTGTAGAATATGGAATCGGATTACTCGGTGACATGGTCAATGATAAGTTAGAAGGTTCTAAAACTTTCAGAGCGCGTTTTGATATACTTGTTGACTGCATTATTGATGTCGCAAAAAATGGCCCCTTTATGTCATTTATGTCTGATGCCCCCAATATGCCTTTCTCCCCCGATACCCTTGGGAAACTAAAAACGGTTTTGGGTGGAGCAATGCAGAATTTTATTGAAATCCTATCAGATATATTGGAAATGGGTGCACAAGAAGGTCTTATTAATCCTTCTCCCACGTCTTATCAGAAAAAAGCCCTGCTGATTATAATAACAAATATGACAATGCAGAGTGTTCATTCCGGCGATGAAGATATTGAGGAGTTGAAGGAGTTTTACTACGAAACATGTTTAAAACTATTTGCATGAAATTATAGTACAAATCACTTTCAGAATACTAAAAATAAATCACCCAATCATCAGACGAATGATTGGGTGATTTTAATAATTACGCTATTTATTCTTATTTGAACTACCCGCCAATGAATTGGCAGGATTCCTGGTCGATAGACCTACCGTGGTCTAAGCGGGTCTGTTTCAAATTTCGTGTATTCTCCAAAATGGATGTAATCCTAAATTGGTTTTCAAGGGGTTCAGCCATGAAACGGCTTACCCTCTTGTGTTTAATATACCACGGTAACACTTTCTGTCAAG
>Ga0307988_1001788_pt1 | contig 11439 bp, 10 predicted proteins | sample EllFjometagen183_FD_203166 | JGI IMG/M metagenome (GOLD analysis project Ga0307988, IMG submission 203166) | Marine microbial communities from Ellis Fjord, Antarctic Ocean - #183 | ecosystem: Environmental > Aquatic > Marine > Unclassified | place: Southern Ocean | collected 2014-10-08 | reverse complement strand
TACCCTTTTTGTCATAAAAAATCTCTGAAATTACATCTTTCGTGTTTTTCGCCTGCAGCCTTTTATCTTCCTTGGTTAGCAAGCTATTAGCCTAAATTTACACCATTTGGGAAACTCGGATACACCCTTTTATATAAGATTTTATATTTTCAATCTGAAATTGAAAAAACTATTATCTTGAGCGATTTTTCAAATGCAGTCGTTCGACAGTAGTCCAACTAGCTGCAAGATACTATCCACAATGTGTTCACAGGCTATTACAATTGCTTATGAAACTAATCTCAAAGAGGCTCATCGATATTGATCGATTTTGATATGTTCTTTCGATTTATATTGCTGATAGGATACAAAATGGCCGAATTATCGCAAAATCGATACGTCTTCCAATGCCTTAAAATAAGCATAAACTTAACATATTTTTAAATACTGATGATCCCAACAGGCATCATTACCCATTTTCTGACCACTTATTCAATGTTTTGGAAGGTATGTTGATTTTAAGAATTCAACTTTATGGTTACAAAGTTTTACTTTGAGTACTTGGACAACGTTAACAACCAGAAATTTTTTGAAAAATCGGAGGACGGGATGAATTATTGGAGTAGAGAACCCGCCGAGGGGATCAGAGACAACTGGATTCAAGGAGACTTCCATGAGCAGGATTTAGAACTGTCGATAGAATATTCTTGCTGGGATTACTGTCAGACTGCGTTAACGACCAAAATATTTTTTAAGAATTTCGAAAGATAGAGGAGTTGTGGTTCGAGACAACCCGCCAGGAGAAACAGATACAACAGATATCAAGGAGAATTCCACTGGAAGGATTTTAAACTGTCGATAAGATGTTCTTGATGTGAATGCATTATATGAGGTTCTTTACAACCGGTCAAAAAAGTTTAGAATTTGGAAAGAAAGATGAATCGTGGGTTCGAATGACTCACCATTCAACCTCCAACACATCCCAATCATTGAACTTTTCTTCTACAGTTGGCCAGGATGTCAAATCAATGTTTTTTCGGTGTTACCTTCATCAGTTATGAATGTGGTGAACAGCATGATTTGCGGTTTATCATTCCAGATTAATAGACAGTTATAGTCAATAAAAACTGGGCATACCAATGTCATTAAAATGCAATTGGGTGGCAACCTATCCCCAACAAACCCAATAAAACCGTTGATAAATGTCGATTGAAAAACTGGACTTTTAAAGAAGAACAGGAAGGTATCTTACTGAAATAATTTGGTAGCCCCACCAGGACTCGAACCTGGATCTTAGGTTCCGGAAACCGTAGTTTTATCTCCAGTAACCTTTGATATCAAGGGGTGTACAGAGGGGTGGGGTTTGAGAGTGTCGATTAAATGTCTTTTGGAGATATTCAATCGCCCGGATTTCGGAATGATGGCAACAGGTTGCAGTGCTTTGTATAACTCATTTCTTTCAGTAAATGGATGATCCAATGATTCGTTTACTTCCTTTGTTTCCAACAATCCGGTTCTCGTCGTAAGTGCATAACAGACAAGATATAAATTTCGTCATCGATAAGCGTGTAAAGAAGACCGAAGGGAAATCGTTTTAGAAGGATTCTTCTGATGTCGCCATCCAAAACAGCCCAGGCATCTGGATGAGCAATTATCTGTTTTATAGAGGAGTATACTTCAAAGCTAAAATCGGTTGAGACCGGGCGAGCACTCTTCATAATAGTCGATTGCATACAAGAGTTCTTCTTCAGCTTCAGGATGAATGCGGTCTTGTACAACCAATTATCAGTACGGTGTCAAAACTAAAGGATGCCAAAAGTGTCATCAATAAATTGAAACAAAATGAGGTCGATTCAGGGCGAAACATACTGATCCCATGAAACTTTGGAAAAGCATCCGATTTGACTAAGGCAACTGAGAGCATAGTTGGCCGAGAGAATCAATAACGAGGTCCGGCACTGTTGACCTGCAGCGCTCATCGTTTTCTCGAAGCTTCAGCGAGCGCCGGTCACCTGCAAACAGGGCTGTTTTCCAGCCCGCTGCGGCGGCGGGCTGGATATCCTTGAGCATATCATTGCCGACATAGAGTGTCTGGTGGGGTCTTATCGCATAAGCGTCAATCAAGCGGTGCTTAATCAATTGAAAAAGCATAGGCGACGGCTTCCCACGACCTTGCTGGAAGGACCAGCAACAAATATCTTTCGAAAATCCAAGCCGTCTCAAGTCGCGCCCGCAAACCGCACAAAAAATCAATTCTGTAAAAAACTGTGCATTTGAGATAATACCCAGTTTGATTTTCCGTTTCTGCAGATTCTCCAGTGTCGGTACGAGCTCCGGCATCGGCCAGACCGGGTTCACGCGACATTCATAGTCCAGCGCCAGGTACCGCAGCACTTTCAGTGAAGGTGTGACGGAGCCGCCACTGAGTCTGGCGATTACCCTTTTCCAGATATTCATGATGTCAATTTCCGGATAATCAACGCCCTTTTCCCGGCTTTTTTGATGGGAAAGTGATATTTCATCCTGAAGTATCATGATACCATCTCGCATCTGTGGCGGATGAATTTTCAGACCCGAATCAATCAGGGCCGCCCTGAATGCTTCTTCGCTGTTTTCAGCCTCATCCGGGCCAACATCCCCGGCGGCTGATACAAGCATCGTTCCGTAGACATCTAATATCACCGCCTTTATCCCCTTCAGCTTGACAAGTTTGAAGGGGTGGTTTGTCGGAATCGGCCTCATCGGGGACAGCAAACGGCGGATTTGTGGTTCAAACATTTTATTGGATGTCATTTTGATCCAATGGGATGTCCACACGAAGAAGAGAAAAGTGCTCTGGTTCAAGGAAAAAATCCAATATGCGTGATCCATCCAGCGCCTCGCCGGATACGTCTCCGGAGTCGGCGATTTCTTGATAAACCTGCATCAACCGGCGGGCATAACCGGTCAGACTGTATTTATCACTCAGAACACGCTGATTGGACACAATGGTATCCAAATCGATTGAACAACTGTCAAGACAGAAAGGTCGGATCTCTTTTCTTGCCTGGAGTGAACCATGAAGCCGACGAATAATGGCCGTCTGCAGGACCTCATCCAGTCGTCCAAAATCAACCCTGTTCTCCCTTGTCCAAGCCGCCATAAACCGATCCAGGTCGTCAGGTTTTGCTTGATGGCCATAGACCAAATCCTGTGCGGACAAAGCGTCCCTTATTTTTTTGACTAGAGAATCGCGGCCGATCCAGTCAATCGGAACCCATAGCCGGTCATAAAGACACGTCAGTTGTATCCCGTCATTGTTAAAATCAGCGGTTATGTCAGCCAGATTTCGCCCATAAAGGGGTTTCCCGATCATCCAGGGTTCCAGAAATGCCATTCCGTATCCCTCGGCGACACTGGTTGTTATAATAGCGTAAGCTGCATGCAACCATTCCTGATAATCCCTCGTTTTATCCAATCCCGCCTCAAATATCACTGGTAATTTCAGCTCTTCCGCCAGACGGCACCAGTGTTTGTAAAATATTTGCTCGCGAGGGTTCAGTGGCGCTAGCGTTGTGACAAATCGGTCGTGTGGATCACAAATGGACGACCAGAGCAGAAACTCCCCGATGTTTTTACGCCGGATAGCGCGGGTCGGATAAAGCCAGATCCGCTCTTTTACATGCTCCGGGACATGAGGACGACAGCTGATATTTGATTGTTCGACGGGATTGGGAAGCAGGTGAATTCGAGCAGGGTCCCCACCGGCCGTCAACAGAAGCCTGCGATCCCGCTGCGTCAGAACACCATAGTGAATTTGACGGTTGTTTGGGTAAATGTCTTCGGAAAGTTTCGAAACACTGTTGTTGCCGATTTTTGATAAAAGGCGTCGATACAGAAAGGGGCGGCTGTCTTCAGCAAAATCATGGATTTGTAAAAAGAGCATTTGCCCCGCCTGGATCAGATGCCTCAGTGCTCCAGGCAGCAACAGGTTTTTCCCGAGGGTATGGTTGTGAACATGCCAGACATCCGGAAGCGCGCCTAATGCATCCCTGGCTTCTCTCATCAGGTCGTCCGCCAGATCCGCCGGCGTACCTGCAGACCGATGTTCTTCATATGCAAGCCGGGGTATTGTCCGGACATCGGCCCCTAACGGCCGGCTTGGCAATTCCCCTGTTAAAACCACCAGTGAGACCTGCCGTTGCTTGAGAGCTTTTGCGGCACATTCGATGATTCGGGTAACACCTCCCGTCTGAAGATGATAGTGAACGATGGCAATCCGCATAGAGTCACCTTCAGTTATTCAGGTTGCGCTTTTTCAGGTAACTTTCCTGTTCAATCATCGGGGGACGTTCCTCTTCAGCGATATCATAGATGATCTGCTCGAATTCGTTGCCGCGAGCCTGGAATTGCCTTAGGCTTGTCGTCAACTCGGGCATCCCCGATACGATTTCGTGGGCCCTGATTCGTTTTAAGAAAGCCCTGAGTATGCCGAAGGCCATGCGACCCAGATCACGGGTCGATTGATGTCGATGAACGCGGCGGTCCAAATCGGTTTGAGCGAAGCTTTCCAAACCCCACCGGGAATAAACATCAATCAAATGCGACGTTTCCACGCCGTATCCAACGGGGAAAGGGATCTGCTCAAGGACGGTTCGCCGGACGGCATACTCCCCTGACAATGGCTGGATGATTGCTGTGAGTTCCGGAAAAAACAGGGAAAAAAGTGGACGGACCAGGATCTCAGTCACACGACCCCCGCCCGAAGGACGGATTTCGTTTGAAAGAGCCAGGGGACGGTCGTAAAAGGCCTTCACATACTTGATTTCAGGACGGTAAATAAGCGGTGCCACCAGACCGTAGACAAAACGCGGATGGATGTTTTTGATATCGGCGTCGACATAGACAATGATGTCCCCTTTTAATTGATAGATGGCTTTCCAGAGGTTTTCCCCTTTTCCGCGGTTAAAGCCCATTTCCGGAAAAATATCGGCGGACAGATAGACATCGGCTCCAAAATTTGCAGCCATCTGCAGTGTTCGATCCATGGAACCGGAATCAATAACGGCGATTTCATCGAGCAGGGGATACCGGTCAACCAGTTCCGACTTCAGAACGACGATCTCCTTTCCAATGGTTTCCTCTTCATTCAGGGTCGGAATACAAAGAGAAATCGTCAACCCCTGTCTTTCCTTCACCTCGATCAAGTTGAGCAAATCCCAGAACTGGCGGTGGTGAAAGGTGTTGGTATCAAGCCATTCATTTATGTTCGTCACAACATCCTCCATCATACGCAAGCAGTAGACCGATCAACTGGGCTATTCCCGTCACCATCGGAGCGATTTCAACTTTTTCATCCGGGTAGTTGATATACTCACCGGTTGTAATCCCGAGACAAAGGGCGGGAATTCCGTGCTCATGGAATCCAGATATCACGGTCGTGTGAGGACTTTCAATGGGCGAAATTCCCAACCCCGCTATGATTCTCCGGGACTGTTGGATCAACGGATGAGAGGGATCCAATCCGCCCGCCCGGCACTTAGCAAAAACTTCCAGATCGATCCAGCAATCCGTCTCCCCCTGGACAGTCTGGATGATCTTCCTGATCTCCTCTGTGGTTTCTTGAATTATTTCATCCCGATCACTCTTGAACAGGAAGCGAAGCGTCGCGCTTCTTGCCGGGACCTTATACGAAGCCCCTCCTTCAACCGTTCCGAGAGTGAGCGTCGCATCGTTCAAAGGATCGTCGGCGAACCGGCAAAGTCGATGAATAACACGATTCAACACATGGATAGCGCCCGGCCGATGTTCATGATTTGTATCGAACTTACAGACGATTTCACCACCCATTGTCGCCATGGAATGATAACCGAGCCGGCCGAGGGGAACGCCCTCAATTGAGATTCCGAATCCCAGATCGGTGTGTTGGTTTGCAAGAAAAGAGCGAAGACCTTCCAGATTGCCCTGTTCACGAAACGATGTTGCTCCCAGCATGAGAATGTCTGATTGCAACTGGATACCCAGTTTCGACAGTAGAGTGGGCAGCGTTGCCAGAACGGCAACGCCCAGGCTGTTGTCCCCGGAACCCGGGCCGATGACATGTCTGGCATTAACGGTATAGGTATGGTCCACACGATTGTCGAACGACGTATCCACATGAGCTACCAGCAGGATAGTCTTTTTGTGATCCTTTCCGGGCAGGATGGCTATTCCGTTTCCGAATTCATCTGTGGAGCAGTTTTGCAGCCCACACTCTGTAAAGCGCTGGACCAGGAATTTGACACGGTTTTGTTCGTGAAAGGTCGAGGCGGGAATTTCCCCGATCATAACCAGGTTAGCCAGCAGCATTTCCTGAAACGGTTTAAGCCTGGAAGGCAACTCCCGGGTCATTTCAATAATACGACCGATATCATTTTCGTGCCTGTTCATCATGATGACTACTCTGGAAAATCATGAAGGAAATAACAAGACGTAGACAATTTTTTGAATCCTTCCAGTTTCTGAAAAAAGTAAATTCAGGGATATGTCATTTAAGTGAGAAACCCCGATATTTCAGTGAAATCAGGAATCCCCGGCCGGACGATTGCTTATCCAGAAGGTTTGATATGGTTTGACTGCAATCGTTTCCTTGAATTCAGCCCCGGAGATCAGATCGTAACAGGATTTCTTAAAAACGGATTTCCCAGCCAGATCACTCAGTTTGACTGTAAACTCCCTTTCCGAACAGTTCGCTACCATATAGACGGTGTTTTGCGGTTCTTCTGTTTTTCTTACCAATCCAAACAGACCGTCTTCAAGAACCAGAACTTGCTGGGGCGTATCGGGGTGGAAGGCCTGCTGCGTTTTTCTGACCCTGAGCAGGTGCCGGTATTGATTAAACACCCGGCTAGACGTGGTTTTCGAATTATCCAGCTGTCTGACCAGTTCAGAATAACGCCAGCGTGCCCGGTTGATTGATCGGTTCTGACCTGTCTTTCTGACCCCTTTTAAATTGTTGCGGGTAGCGGTCAGACTGTGAAAGTAAACCGCCGGTATCCCCTGCAGGGAAAGCATGATGGCTTGCGAGCAGAGGAACCGTTTGATTCGAATCTCAGTATCCCCGGGCTGCTTTGGATTTCCAAGCGCATCGAAATAGGTGATGTTCAGCTCGTAAGGTTGTTCATTTCCCTCCGCATCGTTGCGCGTCGAAACAAGGCCCCCGAGTTGTTGAATCCGCAACACCAGTTCCTGAACCTCGTCCGGGTCCAGCAATCCTTCCAGCGGACGCAGTCCAATGCCATCGTGTGATGCAGTGAAGTTCAGGTAATTGCAGCCTGCAGGAGGTTTTGGCAACGTGGATGCCCATTCGACCAGAAATCGAGTTTCGCCGGTCTGCAGTGCGTGCAGGAGTAAAGGCGGAAGGCTGAATTGATAAATCAGATGCGCTTCGTCGGCTTCCCCGAAGTAACTCATGTTCTGGTCGTGGGGGAGGTTTGTTTCGCTCAGTAGCAGAACCTCCGGAGCACAGAAATGAACGATATCACGCAGCAACTTAACCAACTCGTGTGTCTGATCAAGGTTGAGGCACGAGGTCTCGATCTCCTTCCAGAGATATGCAATCGCATCCAGGCGTATGATTCCGGCACCATGATCGATATAGGACAAAAATACGTCCAGCATCTCCAGCAACAGATCCGGATTGGCAAAATTAAGATCGACTTGATCCGCGCTGAAGGTTGTCCAGACATATTTTGGTCCGTATATGGTGTCCACCTTCGTCAACAGAGGCAAAGAGCGTGGGCGAACCACCCGGCTCAGATCGGTGCCGGCTTTAACTTCAATAAAGTATTTTCTTTCCGGGGCAATGCCGTCGAGATAGTTCTGAAACCAGGTCGATTTACTCGAAACGTGATTGATAACGAGATCCACCATCAGTTTGAAATCTTCCGCCAGCCGGTGAATCATTTCCCAATCTCCCAGATCGGGATCCACCCGGCGATAGTCGATCACCGAGAATCCGTCGTCGGAACTGTAAGGAAAAAATGGAAGAATATGAATGCAGGAGATTGAATCGGAGAGATATTCCCCGGCAAACCGGTGCAGGGTAGCCAATGGCAGCTTGTCCGCTGCCGTAATCATGTCCCCGTATGTAATCAGCACCACATCATTTTGAGACCATTTGGGAAGACTACGGTCCATCTCCTCCTCAATGTGGGCATAACGGCTACGGACAATGGAAAGCCGTGCTAATAGTTCTTCGATTCTACTCGGCCCGTAGAGATTTTCAAGCCGTCGGCCGACACGGTCCTTGAATTCCTGTGTTAGTCGCCACATCGTCTTTTACATATGGAATTTAAAGTTCGATATCAGGGTTCTCAGACCATAATGGAGAATGTGATAGTCATAGTATTGTTTCGCAATATCAAAGTTGTAGTCCACGATTTGTGTGCGATATACCTCGTCCTCCATCAGGCGTTGAACCTCGGTAACCACTTCGCTGTTGATAAATCCATCCATCACAGGGACCTTAAACGCTTTTGGTTCAATATCCCGAACCCAAACTGGATATCGATTGACGACAATCGGCTTGCGATAGCACACCGCTTCCAGAAAGGCGTTGCCGAAACCTTCATAAATGGAAGGGAACATGACCAGATCGGAGCGCCTGTAAAGGTCTTCCAGGATATAGATCTTCTTTCCATTGCTTCTCTGTTGCCGGCGGTCGCCGATCCGGTCGCCGAAGAATCGAAGATCCACCCCCTCGAATCTTGCCAGTTCAACAATCTGGTTGAGATAGTCCTGTCCTTCGTCCCCGGTCGAGTGCGATACAACCAGTTTATAACGCGGATTGTTAAGGCGTCTTAATAGAGATATGGAGTGTTCAATACCTTTCCGGGGAACGACGCGCGTCGGCTGAAGTACCAGAATATCGTCCGGTGTGAGACCCAGTTCATGGCGTATATCAAGGCTGAATTCATCAGCTCGCATCTGTGCCGATTTAAAATTCAGAACATTGGGAATCAGCATGGAGGCGATACCCTTGCGCAGGGCAAGTTCCTCGCGAGCTGCCTGATTAATGACCACATGCTGGAGATTGATATCCCGCGGCGGAAACGCCATATCCAGAAAATCGCCGACATTATTGACTTGAAATCGACTTCGCTCCCAGTAAAAATCATGGTGGTGTGCAATGGCAGGCATGACTGTTTCAGCCAGAAATTCAGTGATCGCCAGACCAAGCGGCAGATGCATGGGTATGGTCAATGCATTTTGAATAATGATTAATGAAATATCGAATTTTTCGACAAAATCATAAATGGTGGATTTAAGGTACTCTGTTAAATCATGAATTCGTCTTGTAATGTGAGGAGATCGATATACATGTCCCCAGATGTGCCTATCGATCCATTCGTTTTCCGGATGCTGGAAAAAAGCTTCAGGAACGCAGTGGCTCATATCGTCAGCCCGGTCAAGGCTTCCGCCGTACCAGAAGCTGCGATGTTTGTCATACCACAAAACCTCTGCCCATTTTGACGATTCCAGACTAACACCATCGGTTCCGGCGAAACGAGTTGAGATAAAGCCGATATTTTCACCCATGAAAGATACTATCTCTTAAGGTTTGACAACAGGGCATGTCTGAAAAATCAACCGGCACCTGTCCTCAGCAGAACTTAAGCCGATTCTGATCTTTGATTTCATGCTTTTTCTTATATCAGGTCTGATAAAATCTCCTTAAGAATTCAATAGTACAGTGACTTGGGAAAGTCAAGATCGAAGAAGTTGACCTGCTCCTCAATAATAAGCCCATTTTTAAAGATAGTTTTTTCCATTTGTATGATGTCAAATCTTTTGGGACAAATTGGATGGCAACCTGTCACCCGCAAACCCAGTAAAATGTCACTTGATGTCGATTGGAAAAACTGGGAAATCTGGATGTAGTCCACGTATAAATCTGATATATTTTGATATACCAGCCATGACTCGAACCTGGATCTTAGGTTCCGGAAACCGGAGTTTTATCTCTGGGACCCCTTGTTATCAGGGGTTTTGCAGAGGGAAGGGGTATTGAAGTGTCGATTGAATGTCTTTTGGAGAACAACATTCAGAAAAATATTGCAAGATCACAGCAGGTTAACTTGCCTTACAAGCTTCTCTATCATACGATTTGGGACTTCTTATTAATACCACATTCGTTCACTGCCTTTGCCGCCAATAATCTGGGCCACGTCTCAAATGCATTACGGCCAGAATGAAAATTTCATCATCAATGAGAGAATAGAGGAGACCGTAAGGAAACCGTTTTAGAAGGATTCTTCTGATATCACTATCCAAAACAGTCCAAGCTTCTGGGTGGGCTATGATCTGTTTAACTGCGGAAAAAACTTCAAAGCTGAAATCGGTTCCAAGACCAAGTGAGCACTCTTCATAATAGTCAACTGCATATAATAGCTCTTCTTCCGCTTCCGGATGAAAATAGAATTTCATGATGAAAGTCTGTCCCAAATTCTGTTAAAGACCTCATCACCAGGAACCGCTTCAACAGAACCGGAGTTTAGTTCTGATAAACGTTGCTTTGCCACTGATACCCATTTCTTATCAACAACTGGGTCTGGAGGATTAAGGCTATTAAGGATAGATTCAACAACGACAGCCCTTTCTTCTACAGGAAGAGAAATTGCTTCTGCTATTAGATCTTTTGTTTTCATCTCAGGCCTCGTCATTTTTAGATTTTGTTTTCAGTCTCTGTCTGTATCATAATTCAATACCATTCTAAGAACAAGTCCCATAAATCAGATCGCCTTCAATAAAAGTACTTAACTTTGTGTCCATTTCTACTGAACCAGATCATAAATGCAGTAGTAGATTTTGATACCAAAACAAATTTTCTTGAAGCACTCCGAGAAGCAGCAGATCAAGCTGAAAATGAGATATGGACTGATGTTTTTGAGTACTTTGAAAAAATTCTGAAATCCGAACCTGAGGGGTTTTCTGCTAGTGAAGAAAAAGATACAGAATAGAAAGCTAAAGAACACTGGCATTCCAATGTCGTTAAAATGTCAATTGCGTGGCAACCTGTAACCCGCAATCCCAGTAAAATGTCGATTGATGTCGATTGAAAAAAGGGGGTGTTTCAGAAATTTTTCGTGTAAGTGACTTATATTATTGGTAGCCCCACCAGAACTCGAACCTGGATCTTAGGTTCCGGAAACCGGAGTTATATCTCTGGTAACCCTTGGTATCAGAGGTATAACAGAGGGGTGGGATTTGGAAGTGTCGATTGAATGTCTTTTGGAGAACAACATTCAGAAGATTTTTAAATGATCGTAGCAACTTAAGTGGCTTTATAAGTTACTCCGGAATATATTTTGGGATTTCTTATGAGGGTCAACTTCACCGCTCGAAGGAATCCATTGATGAAACTTTGCTTTGTGTCAATATTTGCTGGACCATATCAGTGTTTCCGTTACCTTGTCTTTGGTTGTTATTGGAGTTCCCAAT
>Ga0307988_1001787_pt1 | contig 11440 bp, 10 predicted proteins | sample EllFjometagen183_FD_203166 | JGI IMG/M metagenome (GOLD analysis project Ga0307988, IMG submission 203166) | Marine microbial communities from Ellis Fjord, Antarctic Ocean - #183 | ecosystem: Environmental > Aquatic > Marine > Unclassified | place: Southern Ocean | collected 2014-10-08 | reverse complement strand
TCCGATTTTATCCGGGCTGAAATTGCCGCCAATTCGTCGGATAATATTGTTATTCTTCATTTCCTGGACTTTTTTAATAACTAAATCTGGTTGCAGGCTCAAATCCTCTGCAATTTTAGAGAAGGGTTTTCTGTCCCTAGGGAAATTGGATTGAATTCTGTTTAATATTTGTCTGTCAGTGTCATCTAATGAATACATAATTGACCTGTTAGTTGATACACAAAATTAATAAGAAGTCTAAAAAAAAAGCTCTGTAATTACTAAAATAATATTAGATTACAGAGCTCAAATTTTTAATTCCAAAGAATGCTAATAATTATACACATCCAGTTGGTTTTGGAAGGCCGGCCATTTTACAAGCACCCTTACCTGGTCCTGATGGGAACAATTCATAAATATGTTTTAATTTGAATTTAGTAAGTTTAGAAAGTACTCTTACCATTGGAGCTATACCATTTTTTTCATAATAGTCTTGAAGTACTTCAATTACTTTTGTGTGCTCTTCGTTTAGTGTATCAATTCCTTCTTGGCCTCTTACATATTCTATCCAGTTTTCATTAAAAGAACCATAATCAAGTAAGAATCCATCTTCATCTATTTCGAATGATGCTCCATTCATTTCTACTGTTGCCATTAAAAATTCCTCCTGTTAAAAAATAAGTTTCCTATCATTAATTAAGACATTCTGTCTTATATATTTCCTGCTAAATAATTTTCTACCATAAACTATGGTTGTATTATTGTCAATATAAAGTTTAGTCCTTTTAGGGATTTTTTAACTAATTAACACTAATATTCCTTAGGTGTCTGGTTGATTTCCTTTAAAGTAAAAACAGGGCCATCTTTACATACAAGTTCCTTGCCTATGTTGCATCTGCCGCACATCCCAATGCCGCATTTCATCCTGTTTTCAAGGGACATTATGATCTGTTCATCCGTATATCCCAGTTTTTCTAAGACAGGCTGGGTAAACTTGATCATGATGGGTGGGCCGCAGACAATGGCATATGTATCTTTATCCGCTTTAGGCGCGCATTCTTCAGTAATGGTAGGAACAAAACCAACATGATAGTTCCAGGCCGGATCATCAGTACCGTCAACCGTAATATGCATGTTAATGTCATCTCTTTTTTCCCATTCATAAAGCTCATCTCTATACAGAAGCATTCCCGGAGATCGTGCGCCGTATACCACGTCAATGTTTTTAAATTTTGATCTGTTTGCCGGATCAAGCATATAAATAATTGATGAACGTAAAGTGGTAAAAGCAAATCCACCACCAATTATAAGAACGTTTTTATTCTCAAGTGTATCCCAAGGATACCAATTCCCTAAAGGGCCTCGGAGTCCCATGATATCTCCGACTTTCATGTTATGGAGATGGGAAGTTACGACTCCTGTTTTAAAGACTGTGAATTTCACAAAACCTTTTTCAACCGGAGAAGATGCAATACCTATTGGTATTTCTCCTACTCCGGGTATGGAAAGCTCTGCAAATTGCCCGGCCTGGTAAGAGAATTTTTCTTCATCCTCTTTATTTAAAAATACAAATTTAAATGTTTTTAACGATTTATCCTCTGTTGCAATTTCAATATCATCAATGCGAACTGGATAGGGTCGATAAGGGTTTTCCATGTTTCCTCCTTTGTTCGCGTTATGCGTTTTCTTCATAAGAGTTCATTTGCTCACATACTTCACGAATATCAATATTTACCGGACAATGTTTTACACATCTGCCACACCCCACACACATGAGGCCCTGATCATATTTGTCAGGGAAGTATTTTAGTTTGTGCATGAAACGCTGCCTTACTCTGGATAGCTTGCTTTCTCTTGGGTTATGGCCTGTAGCATGTTCAGTAAACAATCTTGACATGCATGTGTCCCAGTTTTTATACCTGGTGCAGACGTTGTCTTTTGCTTCATCCTGAATATCAAAACACCAGCAAGTCGGACAGACATAGGTGCATGTGCCGCAATTAATGCAAGAAAAAGAAATATCTTCCCAGAAAGATGCATTATAAAGCTCAAGAATAGTTTTATCCTTTAATTTACCATGGGAGACTTCAGAGCCTATTGCTTTTTCAGCATTTTCTTTTAATGCTTCAATGGTTTTTAAAGCACCCTGTTCATCTGCCTTATTATCAAAACCGCATTTTGAAAGGAAATCATCACCCTTGTCTGTAATCACCTTGGCAAGGTATTCTTTGTCTGTATCAACAAGTAAGATATCCAATCCTGTTTCATCAAAAGGACCTGTACCCACTGAAGTTGAAAAATCAAATTTGCTTGGTGTGTTTACGGCCAGGCCAACAAAAGTTGTAGCTGCCATGGCATCACAAAAGTATGGATCTTTATATTCTTCAGTGTCAAAATTGAGTTCTAAAAATTTAAAGGCTCTGGCATCATAAGGTTTTATTCCCAATAAAGCTCTTGGTGAATAATCTGTATCAACCCTTTCCATTATATGGTGATTTTCCTGAGATTCATCGAGACTGGCAGTAAGCATTTTTTCTGTCTGGGGGAAAATTACAGATTTAGGAGACAGGATAGTATCTGAAGATGCAGACAGGTCCATATCAGGGTAATCAGTTGAGCCCAGTTCTTTTATGATGTGATAATTCTCATCTTTTACAGGCCCAAAGAGATGATATCCTTCGCGTGCTTTATCAAGCCCCTGTTCCCATTCTTTTTTATCTATTTTTATTATTTTCATAAATTTGTCCTTTTAAATTACATGATAAAATCATCTGGATCATCAGGTTGATAAGTATCAAGAGGTGGACGTTGGTTAATATCAAGTCCTGCTTCCCAATTAAAAAATTCAAAAGAATCTTTGTTTAGCTTTCTTGTAAAATTTCTAACTTTGATATCCATGGGGCAGGCTTCTTCACATGCACCGCAATCAGTACATCTTCCTGCACAATGGTAAGCTCTCAGGTAGTGGAAGGTTTTTGTGTCATCATCGTTCTGACCTTTTCCAACCCATTGAGGTCCTGATTCATCAACAAAACATGTAGGACAATAACATAACGGGCAAGCATTCCGACACGCATAACATCTGATGCAATTTGCTGTAAGATCATCAAAAAACTGCCATTTTTCATCAGAGCTCATGGCTTCTATTTTTTTTACATCGGCAAATTGATCTTCGATAACCTGCTCTTCGACAAGGTCTGAAATAAGCTCATCATAAATAACCGGATTCCTGTGAGTACAGGTCTCACAATTTGACCTTAAGAATTCTGCTTTGTTGAGTTTTTCTTCTTTTGTGGCAGATTTCACAATTAAGGTATCATTATCTTCAATAAACTCAGTGATTTCTTCACCAAAAGACAGGCTTATTTTTTTCTTGTCGACCATGCCTGTGCAAGGCACTCCAATAATATGGAGTTTATCCCGTTGTATTTTATTCTCTACGATATGGGTGACAATATTTCTTGAATCACAGCCCTTGGCAAAAATTCCAATTTTACCATCGATTTCCTTAACATTGGAAAGGTAATTTGCAAGGTTCAAGCCGCAAGTGCTGCTCCATATAAGCTTATCTGTATCTTCTTCGTTTTTAGCAAAAAAGGGATTGGACGCCATGGGTATTGTACCCATTTTAAAACCAATGACCACTTCTGCTTTGCCCTGTTTTATAATATCTTTCGCAAGGGCCTGTATTTTTTCTGTATAAGTATGCATAAGCTAACCTTTAATTATACTGTTTTTTAAGTTTCTTGTTTGGTCCAAGCGCCCTTACTTTCTCTGTAATTTCTTTAACAACATCAACAAATTTGGTTGCTTCAGCTGAAGAAATCCATGAGAAATGAAGTCTTTCTTTTTCAATTCCAACATGCTCGAGTAAATTGCCCATAAGTGCAAATTTCCTTCTTGCATAATAATTACCGTCCAGGTAATGGCATTCTCCGGGATGTCAGCCAGACACCCAGACTGCATCAGCCCCTTCTCTTAACGCAGAGAGTATGAATTTCGGGCTCATTCTACCGGAGCAGGGGATTCTTATTATACGAATATCAGCAGGGTATTCAAGCCTGCTTACTCCTGCAAGATCCGCAGCTCCATAGCTGCACCAATTACAAAGAAAACTTACTATTTTAATATTTTTTTCTGCCATTCTTACAATTCTCCTTTATATGGCTTAACCCAGAGCAAATATCTGAGAGAAAATCTGGTTAGTATCAAAACCTTTTAAATGAATTGCCCCGGACCTGCATGAAGCAACACAAAGGCCACAGCCCTTACAAAGTACAGGGTTTATTTCTGCTTTGCCTTTACCCCAGCCTTCTTCTGAAAATGAAGGAGCAGAATATGGACAGATGGCTATACAGACACCGCATGCACTGCAGATCTGTGGGTCTGTTACGGCAATAGTGCCGCTGGTAAACAGACTTTCTTTTTTGGCCAGAAGTGTCAATGCTCTTGATGCAGACGCTTTACCCTGGGTAATGGCTTCATCAAGTGGTTTCGGATAATGTCCTGAACCGCAGAGGAAAACGCCATCAGTGGCAAATTCAGCAGGGCCTAATTTAGCATGTTTTTCGACAAAAAAGCCTTCATCATTTAAAGGAACTTTGTAGAAATTGGCAAGTTTTTCATTTGCCCTTGGCACAATTGCCGTTGCAAGTGTAAGAAGGTCAGCTTCAATTTCAACAGGGGTATTAAGAACATGATCATTAACTATGATACTGATATGCTCTTTTTCTACTTTTACTACAGGTTTGTTCTCAATGTCGTATCTGATAAAGATAACTCCCATGTCTCTTGCTTTTTTATAGAGGAGCTCTTTTTCACCATAGGTTCTGATATCTCTGTATAAAATAAATACATCCATCCCAGGTTTTTTTGTTTTTAATTCAATGGCATTCTCAACAGAGTGAGTACAGCAGACCCTTGAACAATATGGTCTGTCAGGTTCTCTTGAACCGACACATTGAATAAACACAGCAGAATTAACTTTATCAAGTTTTGGATTGTTTTCCATAAACATTTTATCCAAATCAAGAGTGCCTATAATTCTGTCATCTTTGCCATAGGAATATTCTTCAGTCTCATATGCTTTGGCACCGGTGGCAATAACACTGATACCATAGTCAAGAGAGAATTTCTCACCATTTTTAATGAAATCTGATTTGAAATTTCCTACAAATCCGTCAACACTTTCAATGGTTGTATTGAGATGCACAGTGATGTTGTCATTCTGGTCAATGTTGGTTAACATTTTCCCAAGTTCTTTTTGTGCATCCTCTCCCTGGGCTGTTTTATAGAGTTTTAATGCTTCTCCACCAAGTTCAGCATTTTTTTCAACAATATGAGTTTCATATCCTTGAGAAGCAAGGCTTTGGGCTGATGCCATACCGGCAACACCGCCGCCGATTACAACAACTCTGTCATTTAAACTAATTTTTTCTTCTTTTAACGGTTCTGAAAGAGCACTTTTTGCAACTGCCATCCTCACAAGATCTTTGGCTTTTTCCGTGGCTATCTCCGGAGTGCTTTTATGTACCCAGGAATTATGGTTACGTATATTTGTCATCTCAAACAGATATTTGTTAAGACCTGCATTTTTAAGCGTTTCCTGGAAAAGAGGCTCATGGGTTTTTGGCGTACAGGCTGCCACAACTATTCTGTTTAAGTTCTTTTCCTTTATGTATTCAACCATTTTATCCTGGGAATCCTGACTACAGGCAAATAATGGTTCAGAAGCAAATTCAACATAGGGCAGGGTAGCTGCATATTCTCTAACTTCAGGGCAGTTTACAACACCATTAATATTACTTCCGCAATCACAGACAAAAACACCAATTCTTGGTCGGTCTCCGGTAACATTTATTTCCGGTATTGATTCTGGTTCTTTTGTTAAAGTGTCTTTTGCACTGCTCAACGAATCACCTGCCGCAGAAGCTGCCGCTCCGGCATCAAGAACAGATTCCGGAATGTCTTTGGGGCTGTTAAAAACTCCTGAGACATAAATACCGTCTCGGGAACTTGAGACAGGATCAAAAGTAGGTGTTTTACAAAACCCATTTTGACTAAGCTCTATGCCAAGTTTTTTTGCAAAAACTTTAGTTTCTTCAGGGATCTCAAGACCTACAGAGAGAACAATCATGTCATAAATTTCTGTCTGTCGCTGACCGAAATCATCTACATATTCAATTTTTAAATCATGGCTGCCTGGAACTTCTGTAACTGTGTGGACCCTTGATCTTATAAAATTGATACCATGCTTATTTTTTGCAGTTTCATAGTATTTCTCAAATTCTTTACCCGGAGTTCGCATGTCCATATAAAAGATGGAGCAGTCAAGGTCATCTCCGGCATGCTCTTTAGCAATGATTGCTTCTTTTAATGCATACATGCAGCATACTGAACTACAATGGGAGTTATCACATTTATTAACATCCCTTGAACCCACGCATTGAAACCATGCGATTTTTTTAGGGTCTTTTTGCTGCTCTTTAAGCAATTTGTCAGCTTTCTTTTTAGGATTGGCAGGAACCTTTGGCAGAGTTGTGATATGTCCGCTGGTAGGTCCTGTTGCCGAAAGGATCCTTTCAAACTCCATGGATGTCACTACATTGTGATAATTGGCATATTGATAATTATCAAGGTTTGTAGGATCAAAAGGTTTGAATCCCGGAGACAAAATAATAGATCCTGCTTTTATGGTGTTTTTACTTTCAGTTTGAGTATAGTCAATAGCATGTGCAGGGCAAACTTCTTCACAGGTTCCACATTTGTCTTTTGTCAGTTTAAGACAAATATCAGGATCAATACAGTATTTAAGTGGAACTGCCTGGGGATATTCAACATAGATGGCTTTTCTTGGGGTAAGTCCCATATTGTATTCATCATCAGCTTTGCCTGGGCATTTTTTAGCACATTCGCCACATCCTACACAAAGATCTACGTTTACATATCTTGGCTTTGTTAGTATTTCAACGTCAAAATTGCCTTTTTCTCCTTTAACATCAATAACTTCCGTTAATGTTAAAAGCTCAATGTTTAAATGCCGGCCGACCTCGACCAGTGTTGGAGCGATGATTCACATCGCACAATCATTAGTGGGAAAGGTTTTATCAAGTTGAGCCATAACACCGCCAATGGACGGGCCTTTTTCAACTAAATAGACATAATAACCCGAGTTGGCTAAATCGAGAGCAGAGAGCATACCAGAAATTCCGCCACCTATTACAACTACAGATCCTGTTACATTGTTGTTCATAGAATTTATCTCCTGTCTGGCTTGAATAAAGATCAAAATCTTTAATACAATAAATTAAATTTATCTTTAAAAGTTCTAAATTCCGACTTTTTTAATAGTATAAATAGTTATAATCAAAAAAAATTCAACTTTAATTAATAGCAAAAAAAGTGTTTTTAAACAACATACAAAATAAAATTATCTAAAAAAAACATTTGGAACTGAATTGCTTGCCAAATGGATTGAATGGTTTGCTTCTGATTATGCAGATAAGATGAGTTACAAAATTTTTAAACTGTATTAACTATTGGGAATTTAATAATAAACAAAGCCCCCCCCAGTCGCCCCTGGGTTACGGTTATTGTGCCGTCGTAATCCTGAATAATGCCATAGCTTATTGATAAGCCCAGGCCTGTTCCTTTGCCGACATCTTTTGTTGTGAAAAATGGTTCAAAAATTTTATTTGCTATATTGGTTTTAATTCCGTTCCCTGTATCTTCAATTTCAATAATTATCCAGTTGCCAAATGTTTTGCTTGTTAAAAAGATTTGTTTTTCTGTGTTCTCTCTATTTTGAATTTTTGAGTTTTTTTCTTCAATGGCGTCTCTTGCATTTATAAGTAAGTTGATGAACACCTGTTCAAGGCGATTCTCATCGGCAAGTACTTTTGGCAAGTCCGGCTCAAGATTTTGTGTGACTTTAATCTGTCTCAACTTAAGTTGTTCTCTAAAGATATCAAGGGCTTTGGTCAACGCTTTATTTACCTGAGCTTTTTTTGTGTTCACACCAGACTTACGTCCAAATTCCCTCATGTGATTTATAATTTTTGACGCTCTATCCACCTGGCCATCAATTTCTTCTGTTAAGGTTGCCATAATATTTTTTTCAATAATCTGGTTGTTTTTGGTTTTCTTTGTGATAAACGTACTGGCACTTTTAATAACAGACAGGGGCTGGTTGAGCTCATGGGCAATTCCTGTGGCCATCTCACCCAGGGTAGCCATTTTACTTGCCTGAATAAGTTGCTGCTCTGCAATGAGGCGTTTGGTAATATCGGATGTATTGACCAAAAGAACTTCTTGTTTTGGGTATTTTGAAGGTGAGACATGTATATCAACAAATATGATTTTTCCATCTTTCCCCAGATGACGAACTTTTGAAATAGTGTTACAGTCCTGAATTTGCTTTGTAAAAGATTGCCTTACTTCCGGATCAAAAAAGTCTCCAAAAGATTTATTTAAGACTTCTTTTTTACTGAATCCATACACTGATTCCACACTGGAGTTGCAATCTAAAATTTTTAAGCTTTCTTTTTCAAGTACAAATAACGGATTGGGAATATTATCAAATATACCCCGGTATTTTTCTTCGGATTTGCGTACTTTTTTCTCCAATAGATGAATCTGGGTGATATCCACAGAAATTTCCATTACGGCTGTGACATCCCCCTGCCGATTTGTTATCGGTGCTGTTCTCAAAGCCCAGTAGGTTGGTTTCCCATTTTTTGAAATCCCTTTTTGTTCACTGGTGTGGGGGGTCCCGTCCTTAAACGTTTCGACAACAGGACATTGTTCGCAAGGTTCTGTCTGATTCTTATACGCTTCGTAGCAGAGTGCTCCTGTTTGGGGGTGGAATCGATCCTTAAACTCACGGTTGTAGGTAAGAAGCTGGAAATTCTTATTCTGGACTGTTATCAGGCAGGGAACAGCTTCAAAAAGGTTCTGATATTCCTTGCGCTGTTCATTTAGAACATTCTGTTTAATTTCAATCTGTTCTGCCATTAAATTGATGGCATCAGCAAGCTGTTGTATCTCACCATCCCGAATACCTTCTATCCTGCCATAAGACCCTTTACTGATTTGTTGAGTACCACGGATCAATTTTTTAATAGGTCTATTTACAAAACGGAGTACAAATATACCAATGATTGAAGAACAGAAAAAAACAATACAAAAGGCAAAAAATATTAATCCCTTTTCATAAAACGCGATGTTGCTGTCAGTCTGTTTCAGAGAAACCACAACATCCAGGGCACCAAGTATTTTTTTATTTTCAGGATGGAAATGACAGGATTCAGAGCATCCGGGCTGATTAAATATAGGGCTGATTATACCCATCATCCTATATCCTTTGGGCGATTCTATTATTCGTTTTCTTTCATCAAGGGTTAACGATTCTGAAGGGGGCTCTGTTTTATGGCAGACATAACAGGCTTCATCCTTTATATTGGTAACACTCCCGACCTCTGTATTCACGTTTGAAAAGTGTATCTCGCCCGCTTTGTTAAAAATTCTAATGTGTTCAATTTCAGGCTGCTTGGAAATGTTCTGGATAATCTGATTGATGTCATCCCTTGCATTGAGCATCATCGCATAATGGGCGCCTAAAAGGATGGTATTGCTCAACCTGTCTGTTTCTGCAGTAATTCCGCCAATGGCTTTTTTCTTTTCATATTTAATGATGAAAAATGCCCACAACAAAATCATAATGAGGAGAGTGAGGCCTACAACAAATATCAGCTTATAAGCCAGGCTTTTCTGGATTGTTTTAAGCTGTTTGGTAAGAGTCGTTTTTTTCAGCATATTATAAAGGCCAATTAGGTGTTTGGGTTATGAGTTATCTAATTCTTTAAATTCCAGAGTGAATTGCGTTCCTTTGTTTGGTTTGCTTTTCACTGAAATGTTCGCATTGTGGCGTTCCATAATACCGTATACAGTTGATAACCCAAGGCCAACTCCATACCCCTCCTGCTTGGTCGTAAAAAAAGGTTCAAAGATATGAGAAATATTTTCCGGATCAATACCAATACCTGAGTCTTTTATTAGAATTTTTACTCTGGAACTATCTTCATTTTTGAAGGCTGAAAGCTCTATGCCTCCACCATCAGGCATCGCATCAATGGCATTGAAAACAAGATTAATGATGCATTGTTGAATCTGGTTGGCATCAGCCACAATGTTCGGTATGTCAGAATCAAGACGGGTTGAAAGTTTGATATTCTGCAGTTCAAGTTTATGCTGGCTCAAAAGCACAGACCTGTTGATTAATTTCGTGACATCAACAGGTTCAAAAGACATGGATGATTTTCTTGAGAAAGTCAGCAGGTTGGAAACAATCTGAGAGCACCTTGCAGTTTCACTTGTTGCAATATCAAGGTATCGTGGAAATTTTTCCATTGTCTGTTCACTCATTCCCTTGGAGATGATTTTAGCCATGAGACGAAGATAATTTAATATTCCGGAAAGGGGGTTGTTGATTTCATGAACAACACTGGCAGCCAGTTTGCCTAAAGACATCATTTTATCCTGATGGAGAATTTGCCCCTGGTCTGCCATTTTTTGTTCAATCTTTCTTAATTCTCTTAAATCCCTGATACATATCAATAAGCCATTTTCTTTATTATCATCCAATAAAAGGCTTGCTGAAATCTGTACAGGGATTTCTTCTGATTTATGATTTAACAGCAGGGATTCCATTAAATTTATTCTGTTCAAGCCGCCATGGTTTTCCCCGGTCAGAGCGTTCCAAATTCTTTTATCTTCACCATTAACAAACAGGTCTTTAAAATATTTTTTTTCAACGACTTCTTTTTTGTCAAACCCAAGCATGTCGCTCATGCTGTTGTTGAAGATTTTAATTTTAGAATTTGTCCCAAAAGCAATGATTCCGTTAATCGAACTTTCAATTATCTGTTTCTGGAATGCAAAATTTTTTAAAAGCTCTTTTGTCGCATTAGACCAGCCGGTTTCAAGTTGAGACGTATATTCTTTAAGCTGTTTTTTTGAAGTATAGCTCTGTTTTGCGCGTTTGAGAGCAAGGGCAAGGGCATCATCGTTAACCGGTTTAGTAACAAAATCTGATGCCTCAAGTTGCATTGTGCGGATGGCAGTCTCAATGTCGCCAAAAGCGGTCATAACGATTACTTCAATATCAGGCAATTCTTTTTTAATGGTTTCAAGAACCTCTAAGCCATCCATGCCCGGCATTTTAATATCTGTAATAACAAGCTGGGGTAAGGATTCTTTGCACAGGTCAACCCCTTTGTTCCCATTTTCAGCAGTCAGTACAATGTATCCCGCATCTTGCAAGGCAATTGCCATTACTTTTCTAATGCCTTCTTCATCATCAATTAAGACAATTTTCCATTTTATATCTTCTTTCATAAATTGATGTGTATCCTAATTTATTGTCAAGATTAATCATGTCCCGCAACTGGGCATAAAATCTTTG
>Ga0307988_1001786_pt1 | contig 11448 bp, 5 predicted proteins | sample EllFjometagen183_FD_203166 | JGI IMG/M metagenome (GOLD analysis project Ga0307988, IMG submission 203166) | Marine microbial communities from Ellis Fjord, Antarctic Ocean - #183 | ecosystem: Environmental > Aquatic > Marine > Unclassified | place: Southern Ocean | collected 2014-10-08 | reverse complement strand
TCTCAAAATTGAAATCATCCCTGAGCTCGTCGTAATAGAAGACCCTCTTGCGGAAGAACTCGATGTGACTCTCCCTGATGGATCTCTCCAAAAAGTAAACGAACACCTCCGCGACCAACTCGTACAACCCTCTCTCAAAGACCCCAATAGCAATCTCTCCCAGCAGCTCGCTGCTGTCGCCCAGCGATACGGAATCCCTGCACAACAGATCCAGATGGTCACCGTGGCTCGCTACGGACAGAGTGGCGGAGAAGCGTACTTCGTCCACAGTAATGATGATGATACCGATGGAGTGGGACGAGCTTTTGGGGCCAACAACAATGCTGTCTGGGGATTTGATAATACAGTGCAAATACCCGGTTTGTTCCACGTGGAACAAGCAAAATCGAACATCAATGCCCATTCTGCTGGTGATCCACTCGGAAATCGTGCGTGGGAAAAATTTATCCCCGATCTCCAAACCGAGCTCGGTCTCCCCGACAACTGGTGGCCTGTAGGGGTCGAAGATCAGTCAGAAGAAGACAACGAATTGTTGTTTCAATATGTGAAATTTAGTAAAAAACTCTGTACCGGAGTAGATAGTAATCCTCTCGCTGGACGCCTCCAGGTGATGTCCGACCCTGATACTACTGTTAACATCCTCTGGCAGGAATGGGATGAAACAAACCAGGAATATATCGGTGAGAGAGTCACTCATCCGGTCACACCAGGGGAGACCCTTCGTGATGTAAACGGAATGACCAACTGGCAACAAAAACTTCTTATTGGAAATTTTGGCCACGAGGTAGGACTGATTCCTCAACAGATATCTGTAAACATGGATTCTCAGAATCCAATTCCTTCTGATGTCACCGCTGAGGAAGTGGAGGGAGGATATAATATTACTCTCCCTGGTGATTTTTTGCTCGAAGAAGCAAACCCTGAGATTACCTCATTTCTGATTAATTCAGAAGCTCTTCTAGACGGTGTCCAAGTCCTGTCGCAAGACGGTTCTATAGTTACTCTCTTTGTACCAGATTCTATTCTTGAAGAATTATCCACCCCAACATTAGATATTGTAGTTCGTGGATTTTCTACCGATGACGACCGTCTCTGTACTCCCTCTACCACGATGCAACTTGATCTTCTTCGGCTCGAGGTGAGTCCCCCAGAAGCAAATCCTGAACATCTAGACGTTCCCTATCTTCAATCGATTTCCATTGACACGCTCATTGCTAATGATGAACGAGCCGTTGATATTCAGATTGTAGAGGAATCATTACCAAGTTTTGCAACACGTGAGGACAACTCTATTGTATTTGACTGGACATTTCTCTTAGAAAACCAGACCAATTCTGCCTTCTTTGAGTATCACACGGTCGACGCAGAAGGAACTCTTTCGGAATCAATAGCAACCGCTACGCAAACCTTCTTTGATGAAAACGGATCACCTCTTGCGATTACTGAAGTAGGAACTCAATCTGAAAATTTAAACGTATATCCCAATCCAAGTACTGGTCCCATTACACTGAATGGATTTGAAAATCCACAATACGAAACCGTTCGTTGCCAGTGCTGGAATCAGACGGGACAGCTCGTGGATGATATGATTCTGGGAAATGAATCGGGGCCTTACGATATTGATCTTCGTGACCAAACTCCCGGACTCTATTTCCTTAAAGTTTTTATAGGAAATGAATTCGTGGGAACAAAAAAGGTTATAAAACAGTAGCCGCCCGATATATGCTTTTTTCCTTTATGATTCCTGTGAATACAGGAATCTTTTTCGTGTATTAAAAAACTATACTGCCCTTCTCTCTTGTCTCTTTTTCATTGTTTGTCATTCCGACCGAAGTGGAGGAATCCCTTCATCAAACATTTCTTCACTGAGATTCTTCCCTGTGGAATTCATGGAATGACTCAATAATTCTTTCTTACGCCAAGGGATTTCTCGACTCCGCTCCGCTCCACTCGAAATGACAAGGAAAATGTATTTTAATCCTGATACACACCAAAACCCTCGCCCAAGATGGACGAGGCTTTTTGAATGCGCAATTTGAAGGTTAGTAGCAGTCTATCTCGTCTCCTTTGTTGTTGTGGACAACGATTCCGTCCACCAGGTAATTTGCCGGACCGGATGACATGTGAATGTTGTATACCACCGTCTGTTGTTCTATCGCAGAGCTCGTGCCGTCGATCAATACTGTTTTGCTTTTGATTACCCCTCTTCCATCGAACGACAATACCGATTCTCCAATCTCAAATGTTCCGATCGGTTTGTAGATGTTTTCGTCTGGGCTAAAATACAAGTGATTATCCGTCACCTCTGTACGAGTATCGGTGTCTCCCACCGCCACTATCACCTCTAGTAGGTTCGCTTTTGAATAATTATTTATGTTTTCGTGTCCGCCATCGTGAATGATGATTTCTCCCACCACTGAGGTCGTGAATTCGTTAAATGCTTCGTCGTATGAGACCACTAGGTCACCCACTTGGATGTCCTGTATCGCCACTGCTCCACCCGGAGTCATGACCTCCTCTGGTCCTGCAAAACAAGCATCACACTCTCCACCAACCATACAAGTATAGCACAATCCCGCTCCAGGTGCTGGACAATCTGAATCTGTAACACATTCGCACTGTCCACTAATACATGGATAGTTGGTGGCACAGTTATTTGGTGTACAGACACCACCACACCCATCCGAACCACATTCTTTTCCGGTACAGTTCGGGGTACAGCCGGGCTGTGCACAGGTATTTGATCCTGACCAATTACCATTTGTACACAAGTATGAACAACTTCCGTTGGTATATCCAGTGTCACATGTCCCATTCGATTCACCACTGAGCCTCGACAATCGGATGCACCCATTTAGAGTGTTCCCGTCACAATTCTCGTAGCAGTCTCCGTTGTCACACCATTTCCCATCAGCACACCAAGTCCCGTCGGAGGCAATGTCGCACTGTCCGTTTATCGTTCCCGTGCACTTACCTGCCGTCATTTGCTTACACAGCCCGCAGGTGACAGCAGCTGTGCCATTTCCGCTTCCGCAATCGGCACTGTTGGCCGATTTGCACACGCCGAGTGATGCGCAACGATTCGACGTCATGTCTGGACTATCGTAACAATACTCCGTCTGCCATGCCCATCCCGCTGTCCCTGTCTTGTGCCACCAGTCGCCACACGAAATAGTGCCACACGCATTATCATCACTTGCTGCTACTTCGTTTCCATTACCATCACACTCACTACAGAGTCCCGTATCGTATCCCGCTGAACGGTTTTGTGTATATACTGCTGTTCCACATCCATCACCCTGCAGTACATAGGCTGTCTCCTTACAGGGGTTATCGCTGATACATGGTATTGGAATATCATCGTCAAGACACGCCCCTGTATCACACGCTTCTGGAATCGTCAGTCCTGACCCAGAATCGTAGCGCGTTCCACAAGCGACTCCTTGGTTGATATTGCCCCAGGTGGACGATGTACAACCTGAAGTTGTCGTGTATTCTCGTGTCTGACAGTACACAACTGGATTTGACTGTGTGTTTGTTGAAGTGTTTTGATATTGCGTTGTGAAGCTACAAGATGGAGGTGCACAATTTCCATTTGAACAAACCTCTCCAGTCGGGCAATTTTCTTCTTCCAGAGTTGGCCCAGAACAAGTAGTTCCCCCACACGGATTGTTACAAGTACGGGTTCTTCCTCGATCAAATGATCCTGTATAGGCTATCAGTTGTGCTGTTAACATATTGTTTAGCCAAGCTTGTGGATTCCCTCCCGTATCACATTCCCAAGGCTCCCAGTCATTCCACTCTCCATTTGTTGGTGTACATGCCGCTGTACAGCTATTGCTCGCTGGAATTCCCCATGTTCCATTATTACAAGTATACGAACAACTTCCCGTATATCCTATATTACACGATCCACTTGTTCCTCCGTCCGCTGTCGGCGCTCGAGAGCAGTTCGAGACTGTCGAGGCTGTACATGATGCTCCTGTTGCAGCTGTACAGTTATTATTATTCAAATCCCATGTTCCATCATCACAAGTATACGAACAAGTTCCAGTATATCCACTATCACAATCTCCGCTGACTCCTCCATCCACTGTTGCCGATCGAGAACAGTTCGAGACTGTCGAGGCTGTACATGATGCTCCTGTTGCAGTTGTACAATTATTAATACCCATTCCCCATGTTCCATCATTACAAGGAAACGAACAACTTCCCGTATATCCTCTCGCACACTCTCCGTCGCTTCCTCCGTCCGCTGTATCCGCTAGAGAACAGTAATCTTCTGTCGAGGCAGTGCAATCAGCACATGTCTTCGTTCCCGCAACAATTCTATTCTCTCCGCACTCGGTTCCAGTTTGCGTAAAGTTTATTCCAGTACAGACAGTACCTGTTGATGGAGTCCATGTTGTGCTCTCCTCGCATTCCAGCTCCCAATTAAAGCAAAGCGGAAATGTGCCCGAACAAGACTCATCTGCTAATTGCCAATTGAAACAAAATGGGAAGCTTGTGTAACTACAGTTACCGTCCATGTCTATACATGTTCCCCACTCGCTTCGGATTGTCCCCGCTGGGCATTCATCTAAACATGTTCCGGGACTATCATAGTCCTCTATTCCCCTGAAATAGTTTGGAAGCGTCTCTGCGCACATAATTTCCCTCTCTACGCAATTTTCTCCTACCTCCACAAAAGGACTATCTCCCGAATCACACGCTGAATCATCAATTGCCACCACTTCTGTCGTCGTAGCTGGATCAGCTAAATCAAAGAGAGAAAAAACATATGACTCTAATGCTTTCAGTTTTGTGGTTGCCGATACTTCCCCTGCTACATTTTCAAGATCCAAAGATCCTATTTCTGGCGCAACGGGATCGTAGTGATTTATTTCAACCTGAGTAGGACCCGTACAATTCCCTACTTGATCACAAAGGACAAATTCATCTGTTGCTGCTTCACAAAAAGATTCTCCTGAACAAAAGTTTCCTCGTACTTCAAATATATCCGCACTTGCTAATAAACATCCTGTTGTATCAATGCATTCCACTCCTAACTCAACAGGATCGTTCGTAAAGTCTCCTAGCGTCAGTTCAACCTCATTATCAAAATAATTAAACTCAAGCGTCGGAGGTGTGCTATCTGCGAAAATTGAGAGATTTAAAGGTATCTCTAGTGGAGAAATCGATCCTGTCACTCCCGGACCAGCAGCAAATACCAATTCTACGGGATACTCTCCGTCTACAAGAGCCGCTGGAGCATCGACCGTAAATTCATAGTCGTTAACCTTTGCTGGATCTGTTATTACAAAAGTTTGAGATGTCTGAAAAAGTGTCTCAAATGGGTAAGTAACATCCAAAACATCCTTAAAGTGGACCGCTACGACAATGCTTTGACCCGTAATAAAAGCGTCTAGGGAAGAAATATCTATATTTCCTTTGAATTTCAATGTTTGGAAATTGTCAGATGAACCTGGATTAATAATCCAACCATCTGTTGGATACTCTGAAGTCGTAGCGGCATCTACTCCTGCAACAAAAAATGCCAACAACAGAATGAATAATTTCAAATGATGCATATGGCGTATGAAGAAAATAAATCCAAAAATCAAAAGGATTAAAATTCCAATCCCTATAATAATTCCCATTTTTGCGCGAAAAGTAGAGAAGGTAAACTCTTGTGATGCATCCTCAATTGCGAATGAAAGCTCTGATTGTCCCTCTGTCGCATGCAGTTTTTTTAAGGGACGAGTAGAAAACTCATACACCCCCAATGTCTTTACCCCTTTCCTTAATTTTGTAACAACATGTAACTGAGATGTTTCAGCCTTAATAGTGAGCTCTGTCTCACCAGAAAAATGACCAAGCTCATCCGTTTCGGCTGGAAATTCTTTTGTAAAAACTTCACTTCCGTCTGCATCTGTTACCAACAATTCTACGATTAAGGGTTCTCCCCATGAAGAATTTGATCCTGAAAACAGTATTTTTGCCACATCATTAACATAAAAATATTGATTCGGAGTTATTTCAAGTTCAGAAATAATCGCAAAGTCTCCTTTTTTAATAAGAGCTATTTCTTTTATACCCGTTACGGCTTCTTTTCCCTCAAAGACCTGGACTTTTACCATATATCGTCCTGGTTCTTCTGGAGCGTCCAATAAAACACTTATTTCTTTTTCTTCTTCTTGAGCAAGTGGTAGAACTGCAGATGTTTTCTTTTCTATCAATTCTCCTGTTACACTTAATAAGCGTGCTTGTACGGTAAACTTTCCCTCTTTTTGCATGTTTTTAAAACGCGTTTGCGTCACAGCTGATGTCTCATCAAAAAACGCATTAAACCCTTTAATTGTTGATATAGCCTTTTTTTCTACAGCCTTCGGTGGAAATTTCAATGCCATAGATCCATTTGCTATTGTCTGCGCAAAAGCCCCATTCATTGTCGATTTCTGTAATTCCACCGTCAGTGTGCAGTTCCCATCTACCAATACGTCTTTAAAATCAAATTTGAAATCTAAATCAAGCTCTTCCATGCCCTCAAATGTTCTTGCAAATGGTTCTGAAAATTCCCATGTCTTCGTTTTTGACACATCCTCTATACTATAGAGTATTCTCGTTACTTCTCCTTTTGGAGCCATCCCCCAAATTTTCCCCTGTATCTCAAAAGGAAAGCTTTCCGAATAACTTAACTGAGAAACTTTTAACTGTGTTATCGGTTGACTCTGTATGCGAAGTGCCGAAGCAGTTGAAAAAGAAGCAAATAACATAAGTGCCGCCAAAGAAAATATACGAAATTTCATGGTGTTTGTTTTATTTTTCACTAAAAATTGTAGCACTAGATAAAAAAAAACAAACAAAATTTGCGATTAAATCACATTTCAGGAGAATACAGGACGATGTATAATACTCGTCGATCTCGTAAAACATTTCATTCTTCTCGTTCTCACCGAGGACACCGATCGGCTCCTCGAAGAAGTTCATTTCGAAAGATGCTTTTTCTTATAGTTATCGTCGTCGTCATTATAATGGGACGTTCGATATTTTCTGGTGGAGAAGATATTTCTGCCGAAGCAACGATTGAAATTCGACAAGGAGTCTTAGAATTTTCTCTCGATGGAGATGATCTGTGGACACGAGGAAGTTCTGGCCAAACTTTTTTGGAAGGAGACAGTATTCGTTGTACGGGAAATTGTGAAGCTTCAATTGAAATTCTTGATGGCGGAAGTGTTGTTGTGTTGGCTCCAAATACAAATATTACCTTTTCTGAGTTATCTCAAAATTCATCAGGGACAAAAGAAATTACTCTCGACATAGAAACCGGTGAGCTTTGGGGAACTATTGCTGAAAATGAATTTTCAAATAAAAAATCTCACTTCCTCATTACTACACCATCCAGTGAAGTGAGCGTAAAAGGAGCTATTCTGAATCTTTCCGTTGAAACGGATGACCTTCTTCGTGTTTCACGTGGGAAAACAACTCTCCGAGTAAAAAATTCTAGTGGAGAAACAAGTGATCCGCTTGAAGTAACTATTGGACAACGAATTTTGATAGATGATGCCGCAAAAGAATTATTCTTCTCTGATGATGCCTCAAAAGCTATCGAACATATTGATCCTGCGTTCGAGGAATCTGAATGGAATTTGAAAAACTTAGAACTCTTTAGCCCTCAGGAAGCAGCTGCCATTCGTCATCGAATTGAACGTTCTGCCGCTCCTACACTGCAAGACCCTCGTAAGAACGGAATTGATTCGCCAACTATTGAATCTCCTTTGCCCGGATCTATAATTCCTGCTGCAGAAGACATGCTAAAGCTTGCGGGAGTTGCTCCTTTGGATGCGTATCGTATTAGTGTAAATGGATATATTCTTACAAAGTTCCAACCCGGTGATCGCAAATGGTCCTATTTCGCCAGTAAGAAATTTGGAACCCTTGTTCCCGGGAAAAACACATTCTCAGCAATTTCTATCTCACGAGATGGGCGGGAATCAGCTCCCTCAACCGTAGAGATTATATATAATGCTACGAGTGATCCTGTTGTTGTGGCAGAAGCAACTTCTGATTTCCCTGTCCCGGTAATTCAGGCTCCTTCGCTTCTTGATGCAACAAAAGCGTTTTCAACAAAGGAACCTGTGCTGAGTATTACAGGAATCGTTGATCCACGAACTATCGCCGTAGAGGTAAATGGGTTTCGCTTAAAAAAATTCCAACCCGGAGATACTACATGGAAATATACTGCGAACGCTAACTATGGAAACATGATCATTGGCGAAAACACCTATACGATTGTTGCTATTGGTCCAGGGGAAGAAAAATCATCCGCCTCGATTCGCGTAAATTACACTCCATAATAACGTGCAGTTTTTCACATATTCGGATTCAGTGGCGAAAGAATGGGATGATTTTGTATTAAAATCCGAACGCGGTTCCGTGCACCAAATATCTGTTTGGAAACCTTTTCAAGAAACTATTCCTGGCCGAAGTCCTGTAAAAGGATGGGGAGTAAAAAATGAAAAAGGTGACATTGTGGCGACAACATTCGTCGTTGGTATGGATACCGGGTTTCTGGGAAAAAAATGGTGGTACTCCGCACGCGGGCCAGTATTCAATGATGAAAAACATGGACGAGCTCTTATAAAACACGTAACGAAAGAACTGAAGAAAGAAGGCGGACTTTTCTGGAGATTTGATCCATATGTTGAGTCTGGGCTTGAAATAGGATTCCCCTCCGCGCAAAACTATCAACCAACCGACACGCTCATTCTTGATCTCACCCAACCGGACAATCAACTTCTCACTGAAATGAAGAGGAAGGGCCGCTATAATATTAATTTGGCACAAAAAAAGGGAGTAACGTGTGTAAAAATTGAAGGATCAAAAGTAAGTGAAAAAGATCTCACTGATTTTTGGAGTCTTAATAGTGAAACCACAAATCGAGATGCTTTTTCTGGACATGAAAAAGAATATTATCGGAATTTTTTGAAACTTGTTGCGCCACATGCAGACCTTTTCTTTGCCGTGGCAGAAAATGGGACACGTATAGCGGCAGCTATTTCTACTTTTACGGGAGACAAGGCTATTTATTATTTCGGTGCTTCGACCTCTGACTCAAATTATAGAAACTTAATGGCTCCATATGTATTGCAATGGACCATGATTCAGGAGGCAAGAAAAAGAGGATGTACGACATACGATTTCCTTGGAATTGCGCCTGAAAACGAACCGAAACATGCTTATGCAGGAATCTCAGAATTTAAATGGAAATTCGGAGGCATGCGAAAAATATTCGCTCCGGGAAGAGAGATTGTTTTTAATAAATTTTGGTACGCGTTGTACCGAGTAGCGAAAAAACTAAAGTAAGTTACGAAGAACGAGCGAGAAACTCTTCTTTGTCCGTCATATAATTCCCTTCTCCTGGAAGGTATTTTGTAGAGGAAAGAGCCAAAACAACAGCGTCTGAAGAAAAATTCTGTAGCTCATGCCAGCATCCCGTCCGCACCAATACTCCTTTTGCCTGAGTGTCTAATACAATCTCCTCTTCTCCTGATCCATCATTTACGACCAAAGTAACTGAACCACTTGTTGCCAAAAAAATCTCTTCTTCCACAACATGTGCATGTCCTCCTCGAGTAGATCCCTCTGTCGCCGTCACAAGATATACTCGCTGTGGAAGGAAAGGGAGCGTATCGAATTCAAACGGAACAAGAGTTCCTCGCTCGTCTGAAAATTCTGGAAACGAAAGGATTTCATATTTTTTCACGATATGAGAGTACAAATTTTTGAAAAGAACGCCAAGTTTTTCAAGAAAAATTGCATATCTTCCTTTTTTCTGTGAAAATACTGAGTGAATAAAAACACATGAAAAAGATACTTCTCGGCTTCATTCTCTTTCTGCCCATAATCGCGTCCGCTACTAATTTTCCTCAGTCGGGAATTGATTATGATATTTCAACGATGACTATTACTGGTCCCCTTGGAGCAAAATGTTTAACGCAACCTATTTCTCCCTCTGGACATGCTTTTTCATTAACCCAATTGGGGTTTGAAGATTCAATCTCCACTCTCGATACTTTTGGAGACTGGAGTATTGCCGCACAACAATGTTTTCAGGCTGCAGGAGATTATAACCTCGACATTGAGCTGTTCGATCTAGCGGGGAATGCTTCTGATGTTCTTTCTGAAGAATTTCATATTACGTCTGATACCCCAAACGAGGAGGCTTCTTCTTTTTCTGTTATGTGCTCTTCAGGTGCAACAGCTAACAATGTAGATGATTGTTCCGTAGATCTTACTTTACAAGATAAATTTGGAAATTTTGTTCAACAAGCAATGCCCACTACAACAATATTTGCTCCCTTGGGAGCCATAAGTGGTGATGCTAATTTGGGCATAGGATTTCGTGAGGGACTACGTGTTGGAGGTCTCCCTTTCCTTACCGCTCTGTCTTTCCCCTGGGATGGTATCACTCCTTCGTCGCTAAGTATCACTGCTTTGGCACCCACTATTGAAGAAGTAGATCTCGGGATTACTACTCTCTCAAGCATTGTGGCCCGATCAATCGACTTTCAAGTTAATAATATGAGATCAATAGCTCTGAATGGATTAATCACAGCAACTCCCGTTTCTTTTACTGATTTATCTGCTTCCTTCCTATTTAAACCTATTGAAATCGTTCCTGGATTTGAGCAGACAACAATTGCCTTAGGAACAGATGATACTATTGAAATGAATAATATACTTTATGTATCAAGCCCCGGACTTATTGACGATGTTATTAGTAATTTCACTAGTATTTCTGATCATATATTTATGGATACCCCAGAGGATATCACCGGAGGACTGTTAAATGAAAATGTATTTTTCGAGGATGTGATAAACGAGGAAACGAAACTTGTCGGAAAAATAATATACCCTGGTGATCAATACGACACTCCAGAAGATATTTCCCTTACTACTATTGCCAACTATACCTTTGGAACTACATCAATCCGGTATCCAGCCGGTGCCACTGGGGAACCAATCGCGGATGCTCTAATTGCTGCTGGCTACTCATCTCCATTATTCCCTTCTATCGTTGGATGGAATGAGTTTGGAGTAGGAATGAAAAATATTGGGATGAGTGTTGAGGGAACTGTTGCTGGAAATACAGACGAAATGTATTTAGTAGGAGGAGATGATAATAATATAACCGCCCTTTCGAGTACTCATGAAATGGATATCCGTGAAGAAATTATAAAAAATTCCTACAGACTTGTTCGAAATGCCGCAGACATAAAAGATGATGTCTCAGTTTTTGATTGGAGTGAGTTCGATGGAAAAGATGTGATTGTTTATGATTTATCAGACAAAACTGGAGCAGCAACAACTCTTACTTTAACCGCACATAATCTTCCTCTGGGGAAAAAGACACTTATTGTATTGAATGGAAATGTTCTTATTACGGGAGATCTCACCTATAGTGAT
>Ga0307988_1001785_pt1 | contig 11455 bp, 8 predicted proteins | sample EllFjometagen183_FD_203166 | JGI IMG/M metagenome (GOLD analysis project Ga0307988, IMG submission 203166) | Marine microbial communities from Ellis Fjord, Antarctic Ocean - #183 | ecosystem: Environmental > Aquatic > Marine > Unclassified | place: Southern Ocean | collected 2014-10-08 | reverse complement strand
TTCACAGCCGGAGCGATATTTTGCTATAAAAATTCCAATCCGATCATCTTTGGAAATCTTATCCATTCTAATTATGCCTTGGAAAATGTGGCTGCGATTTATTGTGGCTATTCATATCCTAGAATCTATAACAACACGATTGTGGATAATTTTATAGATAACCAAGATCCTTATGTGGAAACCTGTGCAGTGAAAAGTTTTCTTTCAAAACCGCAGATTTATAATAATATCATTCGAGATAATGACGCTAATATTCCTTATATACATCAGCAAATGTGGGAAGCGAAAGAGTTTTATACTCACACCAATAATGTTCAGGATTTGATCTGGGAGAATGGTAATCTAGACCAGGATCCCGAGTTTATCGCTGATGGTGAATGGGAGTATCTTTTAGATCCGCTTTCAATCTGTGTAGATAATGGGACTGATGCTCTGGAATATCTAGCTGAAACAGATCTGCTTGGTAATCCTAGAATTATAGGAGGATCAATTGATATGGGTTGCTTTGAAGCGAGTCCTACCAGTGCGGAAGCTGAAATTTATTTACCTGAAATCATCGCCAGAAACTATCCCAATCCGATTAACCTAAGCGCTGTAAATGAGGCAAAATATATTGCAAATGTGAAAATAGAATTATCTGGTATGACTAGGGGTATTTCTCCTGAAAAATTGAAAATTTATAATCTGAAAGGTCAGCTTGTGAGAAATATAGATTTGTCTCAGAAGAATACTATTAATTGGGATGTTAGAGATGAATTTGGTAATTTTGTCAGTGCCGGAGTTTATCTTTATCAAATCAAGATTATCGAAAGAAGTAGTAAGAAGCAAGTTTCTGTGATGGGGAAGATTGCTGTAATCAAATAGCTGTAAATTAAGTAGTAATATAATTCAGCTAGATTATTTGAATAAATTTCTTTTTGAGGTCATGACTGAATATCAAGTAACCCTGCTTACTTTGAAGCTCGTTCCAGATTTTTTGTTTGGCTGTAAAAGTGGTATTGCGGCATAGATCTACGGCCGCAGTAACCGCTAGATGTTTGTGCACTTCCAATGGGAAAATATCTGAACCAAAATATGCGAGGAAATCACCCTCTGCAATTCTGACAACCTGTAAGCCAATCGAATGTCCTCCCACAAGCTCTAAGCTTATCTCTTCTGTTAACTGATAGTCTCCATCGATCAAAAGTAGATTTTCACTATCTTCCAATATCTGCAAATCACGTTTAAAATTATAAGCTTTTAGATTTAATTGATCGGGATTCTGCGCCATAGCCCATTCTTGTTTCTGAATTATGTGAATAGCGTTGGGGAAAGTAAGCTGAGAGTCACCTTGAACGGTTGAAATAATGCCTCCAGCGTGATCAAAATGGAGGTGGGATAAAATTACGTAATTGATGTCAGTAGGCTTGAGATCGAATCTTTGCAGGTTTTGTAATAATGTGTAATCAGAGGTTTGATAAATCTTCTTTTGCTTATCTGAAGGTCTATTGCCAAATCCGGTGTCGACTAGAATATTATGATGTGGAGCGCGGATTAATAAGACGTTTGTATCAAATTTCAGACGGTTATATTCATCAGTTGGTAAAAGCTTTTGCCAAAGCACTTTGGGCATAATTCCCAAAGCAGCTCCACCGTCACCAAACCAGGTACCGGCGGAGAGAATATCTATTTTATTGTTTGGGAGTTCTGGGAGCTTTCCCAGGCTTAACGTTTTTTTTTGCATTTGGGGGTAAGATAACGATGCGTTTGAATCTTCCATTGCCAACTGTCATAGTCTTCAATTTGCTCTCTTTTTCTACAAACTGATGAACGAGACGACGATTTCCAGAGCTGAGTGGCTCCATTGTGATGCTGCGACCTTTCTCTTTCACTTTTTCAGCGATAGATTTTACCTTAGCCAAAAGTGCTTCACTACGACGAGCACGGTAACCATCAACATCTACACGGATGCGCAAACTTTTCTTTTCCACTTTATTGATCATTTGGTTTAAGAGGTGCTGGAAACTATCTAAAAATTTCCCATCTTTTCCAATAATGAATCCGGCATTTTGAACATTGTTAATATCTACTAAATAAGCGTTATCGCGTAAACTGACAGAGATGTCTGCGCTGTCAATTCCACTTCTGGTAAGCATTTCGCTTGCAAATTTTTTGATCTTCTCCTCTACGTCAGATAGGAGAAATTTGATTTTTGTTGGTTTACCGCCGAAGAGATTGAGGAAGCCACTTGAGCCTTCTTCTACCACTTCAAATTTGAAGTCATCTAATTCGAGGTTGTTTTCTGCCATAAAAGCGGCAATAATTTTCGAGGTTGATTTTCCTTGTTTCTCAATGATTTTCATTTTTTTTCCTTGTTTTAAAAGAATCTTCTTTTCTGCGAACCTGTGATGTGAGATTCTTTTTGTAAATGTAAGACTCCTTCTGGAGTTCTCTAGTTCTATGTATTCTAAATTGATCTTCTATTTGAATCTACGCTTGATAAAGACTTGCTGAATTGTTCCGATAACAGAGAACACTGTCCAGTAAAGCACCAAACCAGAAGCAAGTGATCTGAAGAAGAAGAGCATCATTAAAGGCATCATGTACATCATCATGCGCTGACTTTGCATAGCAGCTTTTTGCTTCTCATCCATCTCTTCGATTTTTTCTTTACTAGGAGTCATCATCTTTTGCTGTAAAAACATAAATATCGCCATAATAATCGGTAAAATGTAGAATGGATCTGGCTCTGAAAGGTCTGGAAGCCAGATGAAACTACTTTGACGCAGATTAATAGAATATCTAAATATTGGGTAAATTGCGAAAAGAATCGGCATTTGTAAAAGCATTGGCAGGCAACCACCCATTGGGTTTACGCCATGCTCTTTGTATAACGCGCGCAATTCATCATTCATCTTTTTGGGATCACTTTTATATTTTGCCTGAATCACTTTCATCATAGGATTGATTTGCTGCATTTTAGTCGTAGATTCAAGACTTTTGTGAGTAAGGGGATAAAGTAGAGTTTTTAGTATGACAGCAAATATAATCACGCTCATACCCCAGCTTGGAATAATAGAGTAAATGAAAAGATATACTATCAGGAATATTTTACTAAGCCATTTTAAGAAGCCAGGTCCAGCCTCCACACAATTGTCTATTCCCACAGAGAATGGTTCCAGACTTTCAGAGACGAGTGGTCCAATATAAAGTTGGAATTTGTGATGTAGTTCATCATTTTCAACATCAATTCTCATTTGAACAGCAGGTGACCCTTTAGCCCGGAATGCTTCTAGTTGATTGATCGAAACTCTTTGCTCTGGAATCAAGGCCTGAATGAAATATTTAGAGCGGATCGCAGCCCAGTCAACTTTACCGTTTAACCGAAATTTTTCCTGAAGCTTAGGTTGTTCTTGAAGTTCTTTATAAGGTTTCAATTGTGATAATTTGAAATTAGCAAATTCGTTATTAAGCTGATAATTAACCTGATAGTCTCTGCTTTTCATCTTAAGGTGATTCTCTGTATCTGGAATACCATCATCCATCTGAATCTGATAGCTGTTTATACCTGTAAAACCTTTCATCTCAAGTTCCATAGAAAGTGTGTAAGCCAGATCGGAGATTGCATAGATTTTTTTTATATAACCGTTATCGGTATTGTACGTAAAAGTTATTTTGCTTTGATCATCAGAAATTTCTGTTTGGAAAATAATTTGTGAAAGATCAATCTTTTCACCACTGCGTTGGTCTAATATTATATTATAAATAGTGCCATTTTGAGAAATCAAATCAACTTGAGAAAGTTCTTCAGTTTCTAGATCTTTGCTGAAAAAATCGCTTAAAATTGCATTGGTCAATAAACCACCTTGGTTGGTAAAGCGATAAGTAACATTATCCTTATCCAGCTTGGTAGCTAATTTCAGATTATTTTGGATTGGAATATCTTGATTTGTGATCTCTGTAGGAAGTGTAATCAATTCCATTTCAGTATTTTCTTGTACTTCTACAGGTTTTTCTTGAGTTTTTTCTTGTGTTAGTTGCTCTGCTTTTTCAGCGGCTAAACGTGCTTCAGCTTTTGGTTTCCAGATAAATTCATTACTTACCCAGAAAACAGCTAAAATCAGAACGACAGCCATTAGTGTTTTCTTGTCCATTTTTCTCCTTAGTAAAAGCGGTTAGCTTTTACCTAATTTATTTTGCCACAAAGATATGGCTTAGGATGTTGATCTCAAAAATGTTCAGATCCAATTATCGCAATGGATCGTCACCACCTGGATGAAATGGGTGGCATTTGAGTATTCTTATTATAGATAACTTAAAGGCTTTGAAAAAATTGTATTTTTGAAATGCTTGTAGTGAGTATTCGCTGCAGGTGGGCGTAAACCGGCAACTGGGTGGAAACATAGGGGAGATAAATCTCCTGTATCCTTTTATTATAAACAACATTATGTTGTTGAAAAATCTCATTTTGTCTTCTTAATGTTTTTACATCTTAATTTGATGTTTTGAAAAGTTTTGTTAAATCTTTTTGGTATTCATTCCAAAAAGCTATACCAGCTCGATGCTTTGCTATGATAACCACTCTGTTTGAGGCTGGCAACAGATCTTCATTTTCTCTTAAAAAGGCTCTAACACGCCGCTTGACTTTGTTTCTTACTACAGCATTTCCAACTTTCTTGCTGGCAACAATGCCAACTGCACATTCAGGTTTTTCAAATTCTTCAGGTTCGTTTTGTTGGATTAAAAAAATAAAGAGAGCACCGGAAATCCGATAATTTTTATCATAAACTTTCCGGTATTCTCTACTTGAAATTATCTTGCGCATTCATCGCTAACAGTTAAGCGTGTTCTACCTTTTAATCTTCTTCTAGCTAAAACTTTACGCCCAGCTTTTGTAGCCATTCTAGAACGAAATCCATGCTTATTTCTTCTCTTTCTATTATGAGGTTGGTAAGTTCTTTTCATCTTTATCTCCTTTCTCGATATTCATTTATTCTTTTATTTCATAACTTCTTTTATTAACCCTATTTAACAAGGTTGTGCTAACTTGAGTAGCACCTTTGCAGTGTCAAGAATTTTCTAATATTGATAAAATCCTAAACTCACTGAATTGCAAAGCTTATCCGCGGAAAATAGTCTGTGTTCTTTCCGGTCCTACACTGACAATTGTGATTGGAACACCTAGGAATTCTTCAACTTTTTCAACATACTTTCTAGCATTTTCAGGTAATTTGTCATACTCTGTAATACTGGAAATATCTTCATCCCAAGTTGGTACAGAAATATATTGTGGTTCCACCCTCTCAAGGTCCTGTGGATTATATGGGAATTCTGTTATTTCCTTTCCATCAAGCACGTAAGAAGTGCAGATTTTTAATTCTGGTAAGCCGCTTAACACATCTACCAAAGTAAGAGCTACCTCATCTAAACCATTTAACATTGCAGTAAATTTTGCTGCCACAAGATCGAACCAGCCACAACGACGTGGACGACCTGTAGTCGAGCCAAATTCATTTCCCTGAGTGCGGATTTGCTCACCGATCTCACAATGCAATTCTGTAGGGAACGGTCCACCACCTACTCGAGTGTAATAGCTTTTGTATACTCCTACAACTTTATCGATTTTATTATGAGGATATCCGGCTCCAATAGAGATGCCACCGGAAATGGTATGCGATGATGTTACAAAAGGATAACTTCCAAAATAAACATCTAGAAGTGAGCCTTGAGCACCCTCAAAAAGTATATGTTTGTCTTCTGATTGAGCCAGATAATAAGGCACCTGCTTAAGGCATGGGCGTAATGGCTCTGCTGCTTTTTGCAAGTCAGCTACCAAATTTTCTAGATCATAATCTTTCACATTATGGTAATCAAAAAAATTCTGCAGTCTTAGCTTGAGGTATTCTGTGTTATATATATCGCCAAAACGGATCCCCACACGAGCAATTGCATCTGAATAGCAAGGACCGATACCACGGTTGGTTGTCCCAATTTTATCCTTTCTACTGGCTTCTTTGCCGGCATCCAATTCTTTGTGAAGAGGAAGTACTATCTGAGCACGGGGATCTATGAAAAATCTATTTTCAAAAGATATGCCCTGACCCTTCAATTTTTCAATTTCTGAATTCATCTCAACAATGTCGATTACTACTCCACTGCCCAAAATACACTCTTTTTCAGGGTATAAAATCCCGGATGGAACTAAATGGAACACATATTTTTGCTCACCAAGCTTGATAGTATGGCCCGCGTTGTTTCCACCTTGAAACCTAACAACCATATCCGCGTTTTCGGCCAATACGTCGACGATTTTAGCTTTTGCTTCATCGCCCCACATACAGCCTAATACTGCTGTTGAACTCATGTCTTACTCCTTAAGATTTATTCGAGTTTCATAAAAATTCGGAGGATTAAATTGTCAATAGCTGAAGATAACTTTCTGCAGAAACCCTTTTTTTCATTACAGGGGAGATAGGTAAATTTATATAATAGAATCTTTTCAGATTAAAATTGTTGACGGCATACCTTCCAAACCAAAACTTTTAAGGTAGGAGAATAAATTATGGCAGACAATAGAATAATAATAAATAAGCAGAGAAGCATGGAATTGCAAATCAGTCCGGATAATAATTATGCTTGGCTGACTATTTTTAATGAAATAGAGATAATTGATGAAAATGAATTGATAGAATTTTTGAATATGGTTGGGATCCGTTATGGATTTGAAAATGCCACAGAAGAAAATGTTGATCGGAAAAAAGTCAAAAAGCGAGATGTTCCATTTCTTATTGCTAAAGGGTCTGCTTTCCCACCCAAGCCTAAATTTGAACTTTTTTTTGATCCTGAAAATACAGATAAAATTGAATCAAACCAAGTATTGGCGAGGCTGGTAGAATCTGAAGAGAAAGTCTTGATAGGAAAAAATATCTTTGGTGAAGAGATTACTGGAGGCGATTATAAATTTACTCCTGAACTCTATTGTGGTGAAAATTGTCAAATCAATGGCAATAATGAAATTATCTCCAAAATCTCAGGGAAACCGTTGATCGATGTAGATAAAATTATCTCAGTGCAAGCAGAAACTGTTTTCGACTCGATAATTGACAAAAAACTCACTTTCGAATCTGATCTGATTGTTAATGGTGAGATAAACGGTGCAAGGTTGATGATCAATGGGAATCTTACGGTTTATGGTGATATAGTAAATTGTTCTGACGGTATCTATGTAAATGGTGACGTGAAATTCTTTTCAGGTGATCATTCTACCATTATTTCTAGTGGGAAAATTAATTTTGATAAATGTAAATTCTGCAATTTAATAGCAGATAAAGAAATTATTGGAAACGATGACAGCTCTATAGTAGGTGGATTTGCCATCAGTGGTGAGCAGATTGAAGTAGATGTTTTAGGTAATGACTATAGAGAATTGACCTCTTTGGAAATAGCTATTGCTCCATATTTGAAAGAGCAGATAACGTTGATGTCACATCAATTAAAGTCAATTTCTTCGGAGATGAAGCCAAAAGAGTTGGAGATACTTCGTGAACAGAAGCAAGAGATGGAAGATAAGTTTTTACACAAAATAACTCAATCACTTTCAAAGCCTAAACCTCACTCCATATTGATCCGTGAAAAAGTCTTTCCTGGAGTATTTCTGCGGGTTATGAATAAATCCCAAAAGATTGATAAATTGCTCCACTCTTATCGATTTCCCGAAAATTAATGATAGAATTCCCTTAGATTTGTTATAGCTATTAGATGGAATATTATATATAACAATTTTTATTCCAAAATCAGTGTTGACAAAAGTAATCAGTATTTTTTTAGTGAAAACAAAAAAATATTAAGGTGAATATTGTGAAGCAAACAAATAATAAAATCATGAAAAAAATAGTTTCTCTCCAGGGAGTTAACACAAGCATTTATCAATGTATGATAGATGCTTTTTTTTATGCGTAAACTTTGTTTTCCCAATAATTACAGCAAGGAGTTTTTATGAGTAACGAACTTTTCATTTTGGTTGAAATGCAAAAGCTAGATGATGTGATTGCCGAAAAAATTGCTTTAACAGAATCACTTCCCAAACAGCTGAGTGGTATGAAGCAAGCTGTAGCAAACGCTAATGAGCAATTTGAAGAGACCAAGTCTAAACTAGACGAAAATAAGAAAACCCAGAAATCAAAAGACTTGAAGATAAAAGCAAATGTTGAGCAGATGGGTAAATACAAAAACCAATTGCTGAACGTACAGACAAACAAAGAATATAAAGCGTTAAATAGCGAAGTAAGCCATTTGGAAAAAACTAATTCCTCTACTGATGATGAAATCTTGCAATTGATGGAAGGTGAGAATATGCTTAAAGAGCAACTGGCTAATGAAAAAAATATTCAATCTGAAGCTCAAGCAGAATTACAGGCAAACGAGGATAAACTGAATCTCGAGATCGATGCTGTTGCTGGCCAGATTGCTAAAATGCGTGCACAGCGTAATAGTTTAGCCAAAGATCTGTCTCGTCCTATAGTGAAACGTTATGCTGCTTTGATCAAAAGCAGAAATCGTAAAGCTGTAGTTTTTAATAGTGGAGACAAGTGTGGTGGTTGCGGATATATATTACGACCTCAAATGATGATAGAATTAAAGAAGGGCGACAGAATGCTGAATTGTGAAAATTGCGGAAGAATGTTAGTTTTCCACGATAATGAATAATCAGATAATATTTTTAGAAAAATAAATTATTATACTGTCAAAGAAGATTAAATGTTTGCTTGCGCATTTTGCGTGAGAGGAAAGTCCGAACACCATAGAGCGGGATACTTCTTAACGGGAAGTTGCGGTGACGCAAAGCCAGCTCCACAGAAACAAACCGTCCCGAAATACTTCGGGATAAGGGTGAAATGGTAGTGTAAGAGACTACCAGATTCTGCCGTGAGGTGGAATGCTAGGAAAGCCTTATCCGGTGCAATGCCAAATAGGAAAGTGAGGAGCGGCTCGTTCCATTTAACTTTCGGGTAGGCAGCTAGAATCAGGTCGCAGGACGACTTTCATTTTTATGAAAATAGCAATATCTGATCCAGATAAATAAACATTGGGCTCGGCTTTTAGTCGGGCTTACAGAATTCGGCTTATTATCTTCTTTGACATTTTATTTTATGAACTAATAGTTTGTCCGCACACAAAGCATTAAAGACAAAATTGATTTTCAAAAGAATTGCTCTTTCTAAAATAAAGGAATAATTATGCAGAAAAAGTGGCAGGTTGTTACAGAATTAGATGCAGAACAGATAAGATTAAAAGAAGGCATTTCCAGCGAAGTAAAATGTCCTGACATGATCGCTGAAATGTTGGTACGAAAAGGGCTAACTGATATCACAGAGATCAAAAGCTTCTTTGAGCCTAGTTTTGACGCTGTGCACGATCCTTTCCTCTTTGCTGACATGCAGAAAGCTGTCGAACGTATCGAACGTGCGATTCAAGATAAAGAATTCATCACTATTTTTGGGGATTATGATGTAGATGGAACTACTTCTACTGCCCTTCTATATCTAGGATTACGTAAAGTCGGAGCAATGGTAGATTTTTATATTCCTCACCGCATGATTGATGGGTATGGTTTATCCAATGCCAGTATCGATACTATCAAAGAAAATGACACATCTCTGATTATCAGTGTTGATTGTGGAATCAGCGCAATCGAGGAAGTAGATTATATCAATCAATTGGGAATGGATATTATCATCACAGATCATCATAATCCTAAAGATGAATTACCTCGAGCTGTAGCTATAATTAATCCTAAGGTAAAATCATGTGGGTATCCATATCATGAATTAGCCGGTGTGGGGGTAGCTTACAAGCTTCTTATAGCTGTGTACAAGCATCTTGGTTTCGATAGCTTCGAGATGGTGAATAAATATATAGATCTGGTTGCATTGGGAACTATCGCTGATATCGTTCCGCTTACAGATGAAAACAGAGTTTTTGCCAGTATCGGTTTGCAGCATTTGGCCAAGAAAAATAATATTGGAATGAATTCTCTTATCGATATTGCGGGATTATCTCAGAAAGAATTAAATTCAGGTGATATTGTTTTCAGCCTGGCACCACGTATTAATGCTGCTGGAAGAATGGGCAGTGCACTAAGAGCTGTGGAATTGCTTATAGCTACAGAGAGTAAACGCAGTGATGAACTTGCAGAAATTATCGAAAGAGAAAATTCTTTGCGTCAGCAGGAAGATCAGAAAACATTCAGGGAAGCTTGTGAGATAATCGAAAAGAAATATAAAGATATGGCGAATACACCCTGCCTCATTGTCTCTTCGGATGATTGGCACCCTGGAGTAATCGGAATCGTGGCATCCAAGCTGGTAGAGAAATATTACCGTCCCTCCATTATGATCTCTTTCCACGATGGAGTGGGAAGTGGTAGCGGTAGAAGCATTTATGGTTTTGATCTTTTCTCGGCAATCAGTTCGGTAGAAAATTATCTGGAGAGTTTTGGTGGGCATAAATACGCTGCTGGACTTTCAATAGTAGCGGAATATCTGGATGTTTTCGAAAATAAATTATCTAAATATATTGGTAATAATATCACGGCAGAGCAGTTGATTCCACCTTTGAAACTTGATATGGAACTGGAACTTTTTGATATAGATGATAATCTTTTGGAGTGGCTAAACCGCTTTGCACCTTTTGGTCCTGGCAATATGCGTCCTACTTTTTATACTAGCAATGTAACTATCGAAGGATTTCCCTATAATGTGGGACAAAATCATCTTAAATTAAAAGTTATCAAAGATGGTTGTCATCTCGATTTGATCGGATTTAATTTGGGAGATTACTTACCAAGCCTGAAAAAAGGGTCCAGAATTGAAATTGCCTATTCACTTGATTTCAATACTTGGCAGGGTAAAACTACAATTCAGGGTAAACTGAAAGATCTGAGAATAAATCGTCCAAACAGATAAAATGTTATGCTGATCAATTTTCGAACCAACTACTTTCGTTTTTTTTGGATAACTTTAGCGATTATAATATTTATAGGGTGTACTCAAAGTCAATTAATCAAACCGAAATTTATCCCAACTTCTGCTCAGGTAATCGAAACTGTCTGGTTGGAAAAAGATGTTAAGAAAGCAATTTACGATAAAATTTCTCAAACAATTTATGTCCAAACTGAAAACCAGATTCTTATCTATCGTGATGGAAAGAAAATAAATTCAATCGGGCAACTGGGATTTACCCAAAATCAGTTTAACCGACTTTCTGATATAGCGCTAACTCCTGCAGGTGATCTGCTGGCTTTAGATAACTTTAGAAAGCAGATTTACCGCTTTGATCGGGATGGCAGTCTTATCTCTAATTTGCAGATAGATTATCTTTCCCATCCCACTTTACTAGAAATGTCTAATGATGAGAAAATCTACATCTACGATTCTGCCACGAATGAAATTTATCTATATGATCCTATGCAGCCGAA
>Ga0307988_1001783_pt1 | contig 11459 bp, 10 predicted proteins | sample EllFjometagen183_FD_203166 | JGI IMG/M metagenome (GOLD analysis project Ga0307988, IMG submission 203166) | Marine microbial communities from Ellis Fjord, Antarctic Ocean - #183 | ecosystem: Environmental > Aquatic > Marine > Unclassified | place: Southern Ocean | collected 2014-10-08 | reverse complement strand
GTCCGGCGTACTTGTTAAGAAAAAAAAAGGTAAGAAATAATGCCAGGGGAAAAAGATTTACAGAAAGAGTTATTGAAGGCACGGGGTAAACTGAACGCTCTATCAGCGGTATTGCGTCTTGGACATGAATCTTTCGAGAAGAAAGGATTGATCCAGTGGGCAGCTCATGTCGTCAATAATAGTGTCCTGGCTGTTCCTTACAGCCGTTCAGCTTTAATTGATTTTCGTGGCTTAAGCCCAAAGATTCTGGCAATAAGTAATCAGCCGGAAATCAATCATAACAGTGAATACGCAATTCATTTAGCTTATATGGGAAGAGCCTTAAAACATCTTTCTCGTGCAGTTGTTGTTGATGAAGAATTCTTAAAAAATGAGGAAGCTGAATCGCGTTCTTTTGAAGCTCTCAATTATTTCCTGGAAACATCAAAAGCCTTGATGGCGATGCCGATAGTTCCTCCAGATTCACCGGAAGGCAGTCAAGAACTTCTGGTATGGATTGTCGAATTTGAAAACAAACGTTCAGCTGCGGCGGCATCGGCTTTACTGCCTTTACTCTGCCGTCATTATTCTGAATCGCTCCAGTATGCTTTGAGTAATCGTAAAAAAACAGTATTACATTCTCTTGTCAACAAGCGTTCATTTTTTAAGCCGTCTCGTATAATTCTTGGTCTTCTTTTTATCTTTGTGATATGTTTATTTACGGTTAAAGTTAGAGAAAATATTGCGTCTGAAGCAGAGATCATACCGGAAGTTGAAAATATTTACTATGCGCCTTTTGATGGTATTATAGATAATTGTTTCGACAACAAAAGTGGAATGTCTGTCAAGAAGGGTAAGCCGATTATAAAATACGACAATGAAGAACTTGCATTCAGACTACTAGCCGCACAAAACGAATATAACAAGATCAAAGCGAAACTTGATTTGATTCAAAATGAATCATTTAATGATATTTCAAAACGCGGGCAAGTGAAATTACTGACCTTGCAAAAAGAACGCGCCGCAATTGATATTGCGAAAAGCCGTTGGCAGTTGAATAAAAGTGAAATGAAGGCTGAAGTATCCGGTAGCTTGGATATTGGTGACGTGGATAAACTTACCGGACGTGCGGTACGCGCTGGAGAAAAATTATTTGAAATAGTTTCAACTAAAAATCTGATTGCTTTAGTATATTTAAATGAAAGTAACGCATCGGTTTTTAATGAAGACAGTATTATTACTCTGTACTTGCACAACAGCCCGGAAACGGCGATAGAATGTAGAGTTCAAAGAATTAGTCCTAAACCGGTTTTAACTGAGAAAAAAGTATTTTGTTATTTGATTCGCCTGAAAATGTTGGATCATCCAAAAAATCTAATCTGTGGTCAACGCGGTATTGCGCGTATTTCCGGTCCCCGGATTCGTTTGGGTTATTATCTGTTCCGTAACATAGTATTATGGTGGCGCCGGGTTTAAAACAAGGAGCTCCATAGATTATGGAATCAAATGAAAATAAGAAAATATCAGTTAACGAAGATGCTATAAACAGCGAACAAAGCATAAATGGCACAGTTAGTCCTGTAAATAATGAAACTGTTATTAGCGGCGATGCTCTTGAATCCAATAAAAGCCCTGTTATTAGTGGTGATGTCACAGGATCTAATAAAAATCCTGTTATTAGCGGTGCAGCGAAAACTCCGGCACAAGTTCCCAAACAAGCAAAGCAAAAAAACTACATAGGGCGTTTGCGTAGTGATTTGGAGTTATTTAAAGGTCAACCAAACATTAAAGGCGAGCCGACATGGGTTATCTTTGACCCGGTAGCCGACGCTTACTACAAAGTCAGCGATGAGAACTACCACATGATCCGGGCTTTTTCCGGCAATATGGAGGTTGAACAATATCTGGCAAAACTTAAGTCTGTAGGTATTCACAGCGATCCGAGTAAGGCTTTACAATTGATTAAATTTTTGCAGAATAACAATTTGTTTATGCCGCGTTATCTGCAAAGTGAAGCTCAGGCGAATAAAATGCGTGAGATGAAAAAGAAGATGTTCTGGCAGCGTATGATGTCAACATATTTATTTTTCAAGATACCAATAGTCAAGCCTGACCGCTTTCTTAATCGTACTATTGACATTGTACAGCATATTCTCAATAAATGGACTTTGTCTTTGCTGTGGATAATTGCGATTGGCGGATATATTGGAGTTGTCATGAATTGGCACAAATTCACTGAAAAATTTATCAGTTCAATTTCTTTACAAGGTCTGGCACGTTATTCTATGGCGGTTATCGCGGTTAAATTTATTCATGAATTCGCGCATGCTTATGCCGCGAAGATCAATGGAGTCAGAGTAAGGCGCATGGGGCTGGCGATTGTATTTTTTGTCCCGAGGCTATATTCTGATTTGACCGATTCATGGCGTATCCATGATTGGAGAAAACGTTTTTTGATTGATGGAGCCGGTATCATAAGTGAAATTATTATTGGTGGTTTCGCGGCTTTAGTGTGGGTGAATACTGTCCCCGGGATCACTCATTCGGTTGCTTATTTTGTCTTTGCCGTCAGTATTATTAATACCGTATTGATTAATGGGAATCCATTTATCCGTTATGACGGTTATTTTATGTTGATGGACTTTCTCGGTATTGATAATCTCCAGCAGCGCGCGGCTGAAAGAACTAAAGTTTTATGGAGAAAATATTTATTTGGTCTTGATTTACCTACCAAAGATCATACGCACGGTTGGAAGCGTTCATTTTTAGCTATCTTTGGGATTTGCACTTTTATATATCGTATTTTTCTTTACACATCAATTATTATGATAGTTTATTTTCAATTTCCAAAAGCTATTGGTATTGTATTGTTGTGTTTGGAAGTGTATTTATTAATTATTAAACCTTTAATAACGGAGATTAAATTTTTAATTATGATGCGCAAAAAAATGAATCGAACAAAATCTTTATTATCTTATATCGGTGTTGGCGTGATACTGCTCTGCTTTTTTCTGCCTCTGCCTTGGGATGTAACTTTGCCTTGTGAAGTCAGGCCGGTAAGTTCTGAAAGAGTCTATGCTAACAGTGGATATATTAGTGGTATACTGGTGAAAGATGGACAAAAAGTTAAAAAGGATCAGTTGTTGTTTAAACAGTCAAACCCTTATCTTTCATGGCGATTACAAGAAGCGATTGTCGGCATAAAAAGGGACGAAACTATTCTGGACCAAGCCCAAAGCAGTGTTAAAAGACTAGGGGAAATAAAAATCGACCGCCGCGCTTTGCAAAGTAGTCACAACTTAGTTAAAGAGCTAAAACGCAAAGAAGCATTGTTGGAATTAAAAAGTGGACTGGATGGTGTTTTTGCTTTTTATGACCAAAAATTAAAAAAGGGAAAATGGCTTCGTAAAGGAGATGTTATTGGAGAAGTTTACGACCCTAAACTCAAAAAAGTAGTGGCTTATGTAGGTGAAGAGGAAATGCGTAAATTACAGGTTGGCGATAAAATAAAATTACGTCTAAAACGTAATTTAAAAGCGCATGCAGGAGAAATTGTTGCGGTACATGACGTGGCTGCAGAACTGGAACCGACACCCTTGCTTGACGTTTTTGGCGGCAGTATTCTCAGCAATCAAAACCCGCAACGTGGTTATTTCAAACCTTTACAGCCTCGTTATCAGGTGATTATAAAAATAGATGATTCCGTGAATTTGCCTATAGGTCGTTCCGGCTCAATAAACATTCGCAAATATTCATCCATCGGCGGAAATATAACTCGTAAAGTACTACACATACTACAAAGAGAGTTAAGCTTTTAAAAATGAACATTAGATTTATAATTTCTTTATATATTTTCTGTTTTTTATTAGCCGGGTGCAATAGCATCAAGGTCGATCCCGATCCGGATACCTATAAAGTTCATTATGCAAATACTCCAATCAAGGTGGACGGCAAACTTGATGAAGCAATCTGGTTAAAAGCAAAGCCATTGACCTTTAAAGCAAATGCGGGGTCATTATGTACCGAGAATGGAGTAGTCAAAATAGTTTGGGATGATAAATATCTTTATATTAGCGGTGTATTAGAAGACTCTGATATTTTTCAAAGAGCTACGAAAAACTGGCGATACCTATATGCGACTGGAGATACATTTGAAGTATTTATAAAACCTGAAAAACAAACTTATTATTGGGAGCTTTACGCTACTCCAAACAGTCTGAAAAATTCATTATTCTATTTTTCAAGATACCGCAACAGGCGTTCACGTTATTCCAAACCCAAAGCTAAAATCAAAGAGATGCTAGTCGCTTCGACTTTTTATGGAACATTAAACGACGCAAGAGATTATGATGAAAAATGGATAACAGAAATGGCTATTCCGATAAAAAGCTTGGATAAAAATGGTGAAAAGATCGGTCTCGGCAAAGTTTGGAAATTTTTAGTAGGGCGTTATAATTACGGTGTATCTTTTTACGAAACAGAATTAAGCAGAACTGGAACCCCGATTGGAAACAATTTCCACAATTCCAAATCATGGGGTAAGATGAAATTTGTTAAACAGTAAAAAATAACTAATCTCAAGAGGGGGAATACATCATAAAAAAAACTATTTTAATTACTATTTGTTGTGTTGCTGCATTAATCGTTTTGGGAGCTGAAAAACGTCCGGCAAAATGGGCAAAAGCAATTAAACTGCAAGGTGTCCCAAATTTTTATAAAGTTGATGACAATTTTTATCGCAGTGCACAACCTGATGCTGAGGGCATGAAAAATCTCAAAAAATATGGAATTAAAACTATAATTAATTTGCGTTCAGCTCATTCTGATAAAGATAAAATTGGCAAACTTGAACTAAAAAATTATAATATCAAAATCAAAACCTGGAGTATTAAAGACGAGTATGCCGTCAAATTCCTAAAAATCATTAACGATAAAAAGAATTATCCAATTCTGGTTCACTGTAGACACGGATCTGATCGTACTGGAACGATGAGCGCGGTTTATCGTATCGTTATTCAGGGCTGGACTAAAAAGGAAGCGATTAAAGAGATGCGTGATGGTGGTTACAATTATCATGCAGTATGGATAAATCTAATCAATTGGATCAATAAAACCGATATGAAAAAACTAAAAAACAAAGCCATAAAAAAATAATTTACACTAAAGATAGTTCTCTAATTTGTTGTACTTGTGACAGCTCGACCACTCGCGTCTTTGAAAAATGGCGTGAACTTATTTTTAAAAGCCTCGTTTTTCGAGATCGGAGTTGGCCTAATGCGCCCTGTGGGCTTAAGTTTCGCTCATTGGATATGAGTGACAAGCGTTCCGCCGCTTGACCGCGTCCGGCGACGCCCCGGAGCGGATTTTTTTAAAGATTTTTATTTTTTTTATAACGGGGGCGACGTTTGCCTCCATGTTTTTCTCAGGATTTCTGCGGTCTCCTCAAGAGCCTCTGGTACACAGCGGGTGTCGGCTAAGACTGGCATAAAATTGGTGTCACCATTCCAGCGCGGAACGATGTGCATGTGCAAATGATCGGCGATTCCAGCTCCGGCAGCGTTGCCGAGATTAAAGCCCATATTGAAAGCGTCCGGGTTCATTACTGCTTGCAAAACTTTTTTGCAGTCAACAGATAAATCCATTAATTCATGACGCTCTTCAATGCTTAGTTTTTCGATGTCTCCTATGTGGCGGTAGGGTGAAACCATCATGTGTCCTGAGTTGTATGGATAACGGTTTATTATCACAAAACAGGTTTTTCCACGGTAAATAATGAGGGCTTCTTCTTTTGATGCAGAATTTTTTTGTTCGTTATCACATAAGAAACATTCTTCTTCTTTCTCACCACGGATAAATTCGATGCGCCATGGTGCCCAGAGTGGTCTATTTGAACTCATATTTCAAAACTCCTCTTTTTTTTTATTTTATTTCTTGCATTGTTTTACAATTACAGTATATTCAATAGCTCTGATTGTCTATTATATATAAAGAATAATATAAATATAAGCTAAAATTAAGGTATTGCAAAATGAAAAAAGATATACATCCAAAATATAGTGATGCAACTATCTCTTGCGCATGTGGACATGTGTGGGAAACTAAATCAACTTTAGCCGAATCTAGAGTCGGTATTTGTGCTAAATGTCATCCATTCTTCACTGGTACACAGAAATTTGTTGACACTGCTGGTCGCGTTGAACGCTTCCGTCAGCGTTATGCTAAAAAAGACTCTTAAAGTTTTTAATACGCCTGCATACGAATCTCGTTTTGCAGGCGTTTTTTGTATTTTTGCCAGAAAATCACTTGCGATTACAGGGAGAAACAGATGACACCACAGGAAATTTCAGGATATATTGATAACCTTAAAGATCATTTCAAAGATCTTGAACAGCGTCTTTCCGATCCGTCAATCTACAACAAACCTCTTGAAGCAAAATCTGTAGCGCAGGAACATCGTAAACTCGATAATCTGTTCAAAGACTTTGAAGCATGGAAGACCGCTATTGTTGGAATAGGTGAAAACAAACTTATGCTTCAGGAAGAAGACGACGAAGAAATTAAGGAAATGGCCGGAGCCGAACTTGAGGAACTGGAAGTCAAAGCTGAAAAACTTGAGGGTTCTATACAATTAGCTCTTCTCCCTCCCGATCCTAACGACGCGCGTAATATTATTGTTGAAATCCGTCCTGCTGCCGGTGGTGATGAAGCCGCATTATTCGCGGGTGAACTTTTACGCTTATATACACATTATTCTGAAAACCAAAAATGGAAGTTGGATGTTCTTGATCAAACCGCTAGTGATCTCGGCGGAATTAAATCAGTTGCTTTTTCTCTGTCAGGTGACAGTGTTTATTCACGCATGAAATACGAAAGCGGTGTACATCGTGTACAACGTGTCCCAACGACCGAATCAGGCGGACGCACTCATACTTCGACAGTTACCGTATCTGTAATGCCGGAGGCTGAAGCAGTTGAACTTGATTTAGATCCATCCGAGTTGCGTATTGATGTTTTCCGGGCTTCCGGTCCAGGTGGTCAGTGTGTGAATACTACTGACTCCGCGGTTCGCATAACTCACGAACCTACTGGTGTATGTGTGGTTAGTCAACAGGAAAAATCTCAGCATCGTAACCGTGAGATTGCAATGCGTATTTTGTGCGCACGCCTGCTTGAAGTCAAACAACAACAAGAAGCGGACAAACAGGCTGCTAGCAAACGTTCACAAGTCGGGACAGGTGACCGAAGCGAACGCATTCGTACTTATAACTATCCTCAAAACCGTGTAACAGATCATCGTTACGGTATAACTCTTTACCATCTTCCACGAGTACTTGAAGGGGAATTAGACATGCTTCTTGATCCAATAATCTCTATTGACTGCGAACGCCAATTAGAAGCTTTAAACAAATAAGCATTCGTATTTAAAACTTATTTGCAAGAAAAAAGCTTTCTGCTATATTAAGGAAAGGTTTTTAACTAAAAATTAATCAAAAAGAGGATGATTAAAGATGAGGATTTGTTTATTAACTACAGTTTTTGCAGTATTCGCTGTATGCGCCACGGCATTTTCCGCTAAAGTCGAAAAACAGCAAAGCGATGAAGAAGTTTTCAACATTGTCAGTGCGAAGTTGGATAAAGGCGGAAGCTATTACACAATCCAAAACAACAAGTACTTGTTTTCTTCTCTCAAAGAAGGCATACAAGCCATTCGGGTCATGCTTGGTTCAATACCTGTTCCTCAAAATCCTAATGCAGTACAGCCATTATTAGTTTTAGATGCTGTTGAAAAAATTATAAATAATTCCGGTATAGAGGAAATTTTAGCTTGTGGAATGAGTTCCGCTCTTATCGACCCCAAGAATAAAGAAGCATTTTTCCAAAATAAAACATTTTTGTATCATGGTAATAAAAAGCCTAAAGGTTTCCTGTGGACATTGCTTCCGCCTGCGAATCAAGACCTGACAGACCTTAAGCGTCTTCCCGCAAATACAATCTTTGCTTTTTCCGCTAAATTGGCTCCAGATAAAGCTTGGAATATTATCAAAAGCATTTGTAATCAAATCCCTAGTCCACAAGCCAAAATGCTGCCGATGATTGCGGAAATGCAGTTTATGAAAGCACATAAAGTTAAATTGGCTGAGGTTCTCAGAAGTCTTTCCGGTTCTTGGTTTGGTGTCATAGTTAGTACTCAAACCGCAGACGGAAAACCGGCACTACAGGCTATGTTTGAAGTTCCTGGAAAAAATGATGTCGTTTTAAAATTACTTAAGGAAAATTTAAAAAGAAATCCGCTGGCAATCATTGGAAAAGATAAAATATCTATTAAAGCCGGTGGTAAAGATCAACCTGAATGGATAGCTCCATCAATTTACTTGCGCGACAAAAAATTATATTTTATCTCTTCTCCAGCTATTTTAGAAACAATGAAAGAAACTAATGGCTTGGTGAAAACAGCAGAGTTTAAACGCTACAATCAAGGAATGCCAAAAAAAGGAATTGCATTCCTTTATCAAAGTCCTCGTATTTATACGGTTATTGCGGAAATGATTAATGCTTATACGCCGCCGCAGGCATCTAAACAGAAAGCAATGTTTACTCCTATGTTGGCACTCATGGGTGACAACTCGCAGTTTTCTGTTGCGACTCGTCTTAAAGATGGAGTGATTGTATATTCAAATTCTCCAACTACAATGATTTCAACTGGTCCAATGACTCCCGTTGCGACGACCGCAATTTTAGCAGGAATGTTGCTTCCAGCCCTAAATCAGGCGCGCGAGAAAGCCCGCCGTATATCCTGCACAAGCAATCTGAAACAAATTGGACTAGCTTTAAAACAGTATGGCATGGATCATAAAGATAATTTTCCGAAAGCGGATAATGTTGCCGGCTTGAATGAATTAGTAAAAAATGATTACATGATTGACCCTAAAGTGTATAATTGTCCAAGCGTATCTAATCCCCAGACTCGCGGAACACTCAAAGAAGCTAATTCTTCTTATATTTATCTAGGAGGTTTTCGCGAGGAATTTAACTCTACTCTTCCACTTGCATTTGATAAGCCTGCTAATCATAGCGGATATATTAATGTTCTATTTTTAGACGGGCATGTAAGAGGTTTTAAACTGAATTATCGCACTTGTCAAGAAGTCATTCTTGTTTTGAACAAAATGAACAAATATAAACCTGAAGAATTCAATATACTTTTGCAGAAAGCAAAAAAGATTGACCAGGAATTGAATTATAGATAAAAATGACAATATTCAAATAGATTTATTTGCTTCAAAACTGGCAAAAACTTAAAAGAGAGTTTATATTAATTGATATGAAAATTCTATTAATAAATGGTCCTAATATGCAGCTTCTCGGAAAACGAGAGCCGGATATATATGGAAAGCTTACTTTGGATGATCTCGAAAGCGATCTGAAGGAAGTAGCCATCGCTTTGGGTGTTGAGCTGATTTGTTACCAATCTAACCACGAGGGAAATATTGTGGATACGATTGGCAACGCGGCACAAGACTGCATTGACGCCATTATTATTAATCCCGCCGCTTATACTCATACCAGCGTAGCAATTCACGATGCTTTGAAAGCAGTCGCTTTGCCTGCGGTGGAAGTGCATATAAGTAATATCGGAGCGAGGGAAGAATTTCGCAGTGAATCTTTAACAGCTCCTGCCTGCATCGCAACGATTGCTGGCTTGGGAGTTGATGGATACGAATGGGCCTTGCGTTCATTGGTGAAATTAAATAAAAAGTAGAAACATAGAACCAACAAAAAGGATGTTTTATCATGAAAATTGAAGAAATCAAAACGATTGTAAAAATGATGTCTGACAACGATTTGACAGAGTTCAAAATCGAAGCCGAAGAATATAATCTCTGCATTAAACGCGGTAATGACAAAACTCAAGTTTTCACTACTGCGCCAGTTGCAGCAGTAGCAGCAGCACCCGTAGCAGCGGCAGCAGTTCCAGCGGCGGCTCCAGTAGTAGAAGCAGCACCTGAAAATACTATTGATGCTCCAATTGTTGGAACTTTCTACGCTTCTCCATCTCCAGAAACGTCAGCTTTTGTTAGCGTTGGCGATAAAGTTACAGCGGATACAGTTGTTTGTATTGTTGAAGCAATGAAAGTGATGAATGAGATCAAAGCTGAAAAAGCTGGTGTTATCAAAGATATATTGGTCGAAAATTCCACTCCTGTAGAATATGGACAGGCTCTTTTTGTTATTGAATAAATCAACAGGAAAGTGAATTATGTTTAATAAAGTACTTATTGCCAACCGTGGAGAAATAGCTCTGCGTATAATTCGCGCATGTCGCGAACTCGGCATCAAAACCGTTGTTGTTTACTCGGAAGCTGATAAAGAGTCACTTCCAGTAAGATTGGCGGATGAAGCCGTTTGTATCGGCCCGCCGCAACCTCTGCAAAGTTATCTTCTGATTGAAAGAATTATCAGTGTTGCTGAAATATGTGATGTTGACGCTATTCACCCTGGATATGGTTTCCTCGCTGAAAACGCGCATTTCGCTGAAGTATGTAGAGATTGCAATATCACATTTATTGGCCCGACTCCAGAAGCAATGCGCGCACTTGGCGACAAAGCTAACGCTCGTGATACTATGAAAGCTGCTGGTGTTCCTATTACCCCAGGTAGTGACGGACTTATCCATCACGAAGAAGACGCTCTAAAAATAGCTCATAAATTAAAATATCCGGTTATTATCAAAGCGACAGCCGGTGGTGGTGGACGCGGTATGCGTATCGCTCACAATGATGCCAGCTTAATTCAAGGATATCACGCAGCTCGTACCGAAGCCGAAAACTCTTTCGGGAACGGTGCTGTTTATATGGAAAAATTTCTGGTTAATCCTAAGCATATTGAAGTTCAGATTCTCGCAGATAATCATGGCAACGTAGTTCACCTCGGTGAACGTGACTGTTCTATTCAGCGTCGTCAGCAGAAACTTATTGAAGAAGCTCCATCTCCAGCAGTTAACGAAAAAATGAGAGAGAAAATGGGGCGTGCCGCTGTTAAAGCCGCGAAAGCCGCGAAATACAACAATGCTGGTACTATCGAATTTCTGCTTTCTGCCGGGGAATTCTATTTCATGGAAATGAATACCCGTATTCAGGTTGAGCATTGCGTGACCGAAGAAGTTACTGGTATTGACTTGATTAAAGAACAGATTCGTGTTGCAACAGGCAAAAAATTAACTTTCAGTCAAAAAGATATTACAATCACTGGACACTCTATTGAATGTCGTATCAATGCTGAAAATCCGGCAAAGAACTTCACTCCTAGCCCTGGTAAAATTGATTTATTTATTCCACCGGGCGGTATTGGAGTAAGAATGGACACACATGCTTACTCTGGCTATGTGATTCCTCCATATTATGACAGCATGATCGGGAAATTGATTGTTCACGGTAAAGACCGCAAGCAAGCACTCGAAAGATGCCGTCGCGCACTCGAAG
>Ga0307988_1001782_pt1 | contig 11459 bp, 11 predicted proteins | sample EllFjometagen183_FD_203166 | JGI IMG/M metagenome (GOLD analysis project Ga0307988, IMG submission 203166) | Marine microbial communities from Ellis Fjord, Antarctic Ocean - #183 | ecosystem: Environmental > Aquatic > Marine > Unclassified | place: Southern Ocean | collected 2014-10-08 | reverse complement strand
AAACCATCTATTCCTTTTTCAAGCCAGAACCTTATAACATTAAGCATTGCTTTGCGAACTTCAGAATTTCTGTAGTTCAAGTCAGGCTGCTGCTTAACAAATAAATGCAGGTAGTACTGCCCGGATTTTTCATCCAGTTCCCACGCAGAACCTCCAAAATAACTTAACCAATTATTAGGTGGCCCTCCATCCGGCGCAGGATCTTTCCAGATATACCAATCCCGTTTTGGATTATCAACACAACTTAAACTCTCTTTAAACCAGGCATGTTCACTTGATGAATGATTAGGAACCAAATCGAGTATTAATTTCATTCCTCGTTTATGAACTTCCTTTAATAATACATCAAAATCGTCCATAGTACCGAATATTGAGTTAATATCATTATAGTCTGAAATATCATAACCGAAATCATACATTGGGGATGGATAAATGGGTGATAACCAAATAATTTCTATACCCAAACTTCTAATGTAATCTAATCTTTGAACTATACCTAATAAATCACCGATACCATCGTTGTTGCTATCCTGATATGATCTAGGATAAATTTGATATATAATACTTCTTTGCCACCAATGTAATTCAGTTATCATTTGCATTGACCTTTTTAATATTATAAATAGATTGAAAAGTTCCTGTTTTCTTCAATTGGGATACAGTATCAATGCCTAATTAATTAATAGTTTCCTAAAATATTTAGTTCTTTAAAACCTGTTTTAGGATCAAGTATTCTCTTAAATATTGTATCATCTATCTCACCAATTATAATTTCAGCAGTTGTATAGATAATATTATTTTCAAGAAGATGTCCACCTATTACCCTTCCTTTAGAATCAGATAGTGATATATGAAGATGAGGGCCGTCTTTGGATAAAGTTCCATTCAAAGATAAAATCTCATACTTTCTTTCATCTTCCAGAGTGTATTCTTCATCTGCAAGCCTGAGGTGAATTTTTTTTAAGCTTCCAACGCATGTTATAATCATACCTGCAAGCATTGCTTTATCATTAACTAAAGTCCTAAGACTATCTAAAATATCTTCTCCGGGATGAAGTCGCAATACATGAATTTTCATAATACCTCCGCTTAATAAGAACGCATCTAATAAAAGTCAGTTATATATACTTAAAACTTGCCTATTATAATTATACAACAATTCTAAAGACTTTTTAGGGAGATTCTAATTAAATTTATAAATTTACCATTGGTTTTAAGGGTTTGATGCTTAAAGTAAATAAACAATCAAATAATTTTATTTAAATTTTTGACGTTTTTTGTAATTAACAGACTGAAAAATTGCTATTAACTGAGTATTATTTAAACTTACCGGGAGTGAAACTAAATGCTAATCAACACTTACATGGAAAGAAATTAATATGAATCCTAAAATTTTACCACTTCCTGAACACTATTCCCCTTCAAGTGTAAGTGAAGTATGGAGAGTTCCATATCAGGAACGGGCCAAAGAAGCAGAGAAATGGGCAAAAAAATTCAATATTACTCCTTCATCCCAGGATAAATTCAAAATTTATTTGCTTCTTATAGATGTACAGAACACATTTTGCATACCAGGTTTTGAATTATATGTTGGAGGAGCATCTGGACAAAGTGCAATTGATGATAACAGAAGATTATGTGAGTTTATCTACCATAATCTAAAATTGATTACCGAAATAAGTCTGACTATGGACACACATCAAGCAGTTCAAATTTTTCATAGTATTTTTTTTATTAATGACAAAGGAGAACATCCTGAGCCGCATACTACTATATCTTCAGATGATATAGAAAGTGGAATATGGAAATTCAATGATGTTAATGCCTCAAGTCTTCAAATCACTGCATCTCACGGGCAAGAATTGATTCAATATTATACAAGTAAATTAAAAGATGGTGGTAAATACGACTTAACCGTATGGCCATATCATGGAATTGTTACAGGGATTGGGCATGCAATAGTATCAGCAGTAGAGGAAGCAGTATTCTTTCAAAGCATTGCACGATATAGTCAATTGGATATACAAATGAAAGGAAGTAACCCATTTACAGAAAATTATTCTGCATTAAGTCCTGAAGTTCTATTAAAAGCTAATGAAAATAAAATATCTGAAAATAACAGCAAATTAATCGAACGTCTAAACAATAGTGATGCTGTTATAATAGCTGGTCAGGCTAAAAGCCATTGTGTGGCATCAACTATAGATGACCTATTTCATGACTCACATTTAGCAAAAAAAGACTTTATGAATAAAATGTACTTTCTGGAAGACTGCTCTTCAGCAGTAGTTATTCCTGGTGTTATTGACTATACAAAGACAACCAATAAGATCTTCAAAAAGTTTATTGATGCCGGCATGCATATGGTAAAATCTACAACTCCCATAAATAAATGGCCTGGGATATGCATTTAATTTCTACATATAATAAAATTTATTAAAGAAACATTTTTATCTAATAGTTTTAATGCTATATTGCTTCTTCAATTACACTGAAGGTATTTAAAAAAAATGTTAATATAGTAAGTTAACTGATTACTTTTCAAAACTTGATTTCTTTAGTAATTGAAATAATTAATGTGCTTGGGTAGCTCAGTGGATAGAGCAGTAGTTTCCTAAACTATTGGTCGCGGGTTCAATTCCCGCCCCGAGTACCACTTTTTCTTCAGAAGAATTTAGCCTCAAAATCCCAAAAAATGGTACTCGGGGAAAACGTCTTTTTTAACCCAACTCGGACACTTCTCGGACACTTCGGACACTTTAGAGTTTCATTATACAGGAGGCTGTATTTTATGATTACTCGAAATAGTTACTTACTGAAAGATGGAAAAATATATTATTTTAGGATTAAAGTACCTAAATACCTTAGGAAATATTTCAAATCCTCTCAAATAAAAAAATCTCTATATACAAAAGACTTTGACAGAGCTAAAAAACGGCTCTTCGGTGCTTTAAACAGTAAATGTCCAGAACTCATTTTGAGTATAGAGTTAGAGAAAAACACACTCAAAATACATACTGTTCAAAACTACGACGAACCGCAATTATTCTTTCAGGATTATTAAAGAATTGTAATGAGAAGCAACCTGATACCAAAGAAAAAATTAAGAATATTTCACCAATTGCATGGTTTCATATTAATATGAATGGAAGGTATGATTTTAGAAGGAGAATTCAAAAAATTGAAATTTTTGAAATGATCAGTATCCTTCAGAATGAGTTAAATTCTGAAAAACAAAATTAGGTGTTTTTTGAGGCTAAATTGTTCTCAAACCGTACTATTCTGTCAGTTTATGCACAGAACCCCATTAAGGCGTAGAGAGATGCTTAAACCTATCGCTTCACTTCAGAAAGCTATAAAATTGTATGCAACCTTGCAGATGAATCAGAAATTGACTATCTAAAACATTTTAACAACTCTCATCGATTTCGAACTCATCGTCTTCTTTAACTCCATTTTATTATTTTAAATTCAATTTATTTTTTAGCAGCCACTCGCAAGCAAGTAGTGCTGCATTGTTACCGTTTTCAGCCTTAACTACTCTTGCTTTATCCCATGGATTCCAAGTATATTTTTCCAAATAATCCTGAATAGCAGGTATAATTATATCCCCACTTGCCATAATACCTCCACCTAAGATTACAATCTCAGGATCATAAGCATGAACAAGGTTAAGTACTGTGATAGACCACACTTTTAAACTATGTTCTAATAGATAAGATGCACATAAATCACCATCTGCTGCATACTTAAATACGGATTCATACTCTATTACATCTTCATTCGCAAGTTTACTATCATGAAATCCAGGATACGCTTTTGCAAGTTCATTTATAGATACAGTAGAAGCTTCTATCTCGCTGCATCCAATATTACCGCAGGTGCATTTACGACCATTGTAATTTACGGTAAAATGACCTCCTAGTAGTCCGCCAATACCATGAAACCCACGTAACAATTGTCCGTTTATAACAGCAGAAGTACCCAGTCCAGTCCCAAGAGTCATCATTACGAGGTAATCATAATTTTTGCCTGCTCCGTACTTCCATTCACCTATCGTGGCCATTCTTGCATCATTCTCTATAAAAAGTGGCACTCCTAACTCTTCTTTAGCCCAGGCGGTTAAATTCAATGATGGTGCATCGAAATATTTCTCATTCATCGAAGCAATTCTTCTATTATCCGAAGATATAACACCCGGACTGGCTATGGCCATACCAATGCAGTTTTTTGATAGTGTGTTCTGTTTATTACACATATTGTTTATTGTTTCAACCATGACAGGCAATCTTGGTTTCAGTCCTTTACCTGAATAAGCAGGAATAACCTCTGTTGTTATTACTTTACTATCTTTTACAAGACCTAATTTTATACGAGTTCCACCCATATCACACGCTATTGTATACATTTATTTATCCCTATTCATTTTTAATTTGATCAGTAACACTCTCTTTATTCATGTTGATATGTGCAGAACTCACATTGTCTGCTCTGTCCAAAGCACGTGCAAATACTGCAGACCTGATTTTCTGAATCAGGTCATAATTTTTAGTCTGTTCAGCCAATTGTAATGCAGTAAATCCATCTTTATTTTTAGCATAAAGTTCGCAATTATTATCTAGTAATAATTCAACAATATCAATATTCTGTTGAATAACACCTAAATGTAATGGAGTATTGCCACTGCAATCAATCTGTTTATTATATGTTTTATCAGCTGATAATTTTCGAATTACTTCTATATCATTACCTATAACTGCATCTATTAATATTTTATTTGTGCTCATATTCTCTTTCCATAATTGGGCAATTACAAGGGATTGACCCTACAATAAGGACAGCCACAAAAGGCTGTCCCTACACATTAAATTCTAACATATGCTTTCATTGTAGCACATTGTTTACCTTCAGAACGGCCAAATGGTCTAATCGTATATTCTCCAACAGATGCAGGAATAATAAAGGATTCGGCATAATGAACTATATAAGGTTCAAATGCATTTATAGGACTTTCTACAATAGCTTCATCCCCCTCTACCAGATTCAACACATTCACTCCACCATTTGTATTGTGTTTTACAGTATCGGTAAACCAATGTCTTCTTGTTTCAATAAACTCTCTTTCATGAAGGCCTGTTTTTTCTTCTCTCCATCCATCACCTTCAGCAATGTCTTCAAAACAGTTGACATGGTTTTTCATAATAGTTTCAGTGGTCCAGTCCCAATTAATAACATTTCCCCCATGTTCCAAATGTATAGGTCTTGGCATTCCGTCCAATCCAAGTCTTCCCCAGTCCCACAGTTTAAATGTAAAAATATAACTGGTAGCACTGATCTCCAGTACCATGCTTTCGGCTCCTGAGCAATGTATAGTCCCACCAGGTATAAGAAAATGATCGTGCTTCTTTGCTGGAATTTTATTGATAAACTTTTCATCATCAAACAAAACTTCACCTTTTTCTGCTCGTTCAAGATTTTCTATCATTTCATTTTTGTCAATACCTGTTTTTGTTCCTAAATAGACACAAGCATCTTTACCAGCATCAAGTATATAATAGCTCTCATCCTGTGTGTAGTTCATACCAAACTCATTTTGTATATAGCTTGTCGTAGGATGTACCTGTAGGCTTAAGTGTCCTCCGTCCATCGTATCAAGAAAATCAAAACGTATAGGAAAATCTTCACCAAATCTAGCATGAACTTTATTACCCAATACTTCAACAGGATAAAAATAGATTAAATTCATTGATGGTATTTCTATAGTTGTATCACCATATTTCAAATAAAGGCTGTTTTCTTCAGGTACGCAGTCAAAGCACCAGCCAAAATTAGAAACATCTCTATCAAGATCACACACGTCTTTCATCCATTGACCACCCCATGGTGCTGTGTCAAAATATGGAATAACTCTAAATGGTTGCTGAGAGGTTTTTTTCAGGCCCTCATGGAGTGCTTCTATAGTAACCATTTTTGGTTCGTTCTTTATATTTGTATCAAGTAGATAATCAATTTCATTAAAAATTTTTCTTTTATATCGATCAGCTACAGGCCAGTCTACAAAAAAACCTCGTTTATACATTCTAAGCCCGTCTTCACCAAAATTATCAGAACACCAATTGGCTACTTCTTTCCGTCTGTATCTGAGTTCAAGCTCCCACCTGGCCAAATCTGCATAAACAAGAATATCGGATTCAGCAATAAGCGTAGCACCAGTTCCGTAAACAAGAATAATTCCGGAATTTACATTTTTGATACTATCCTGTAATTCTTTAATTTTTAAAGGATCAAAAAACTCATCCATATGATGATGTGAAAGAACACCTCTTACTCTATCTTCTGTGAGATTTCTATCAATCATATTCAAAACATGATCATTATCATAATTTGCATCTGTTGATTTAACAGTTAACACAGGCGATAATCCTTCAATAAAAGCCGGTAATAATTCGTTTGCCAAAATGCCATGATAACATTCAACAGTTATGATTATTTTATCTTTTGTAACTGTCCTTAATTTATGTTTCAATTCATTAATTATTGACTCATAACCATTAAATACTTCAGCATCTTTTCCTTTAATTTCCGTATGTGGAAATTTGTCGTAATTTGGCTTTCTCATTTTATATCCTTAAATTATTCATATTTAATAAAATTTTCTAAACATTAATATAACAGCAATAATAATAGCAATGATAAAAATTGGTTTTATATATTTAGCACCTTTAGTTATTGCAATATAACTGCCGAAATATCCACCAACCATTCTCCCGGCGGAAGCAATCAGAATAAATTTAATATCAAGTAGACCTGATGGTATTAATACAATTGTTGCAGTGATACATATAAGAAGATTTAAAAATCTTGATGTTGCAAGAGAATCAACTATCTCAAAACCAAAGATAAACATGAAAGTCATTGTCATGAAAGCACCACTTGCAGCACCATAAAATCCATCATAGATTCCAATTGCAAAAAGTATTGCCATCGTAATAATTTTACTTATTTTTGATTTGGAGACCTTTTTTTGTTTCATCCCGGTATCTTTAAAGAAAAGAATGAAAAAAACTAATACAACGAGAGCTGCAGGAACAAATTTTCCCATAAACCCATTTGAAACAGCTTTAAGAATTTCAAGACCAATAACAGTTCCAACCAGCATCAGCGGAATAATAAGTTTCATCTCTTTAAAATGAACTTTCTTACCTCTAATAAACCCAGTACATGTTGCTAAGTTCCCAAACATGGCTATCGCTTTGTTTGAAGCTACAGCTGTTTTAGGAGGCAAACCTGCCAGTATAAGAAGTGGAGTAGAAAGCAGTCCTCCTTCGCCGGCGACTGCATCCATTATACCTGTAAAAAACATTCCAACAGTTAATATTAAAATTTCTTCCATTCAGAATTTCCTTTTAATTATGTCTAGTAAACATGCAGGACAGCGTTCAATAATCACATTATATGGAATTAGAAGCAAAATTTCAATACTCCATAAATCAATAATTTTCAATAATTAATACCATATTAATTTCATCAAGAATGTTGTAATAATTTTTTGCAATCATTAAATACAAATTAAAAAAAATTGCCTTGCAATTTTCAAGCTGTGGACTAAATTATGATCTTTTAAATTTGAAAAACATATTATAAGATCATATAAGGTAATTAATTATGAAAATTAGCGCACGTAATGTAATTGAAGGTAAAGTAACTAGTATCACTCCTGGAGCTGTTAATTCTGAAGTAGTTATTGAGTTACCATGTGGACAGAAAGTTATTTCTGTTATAACTAAAAATTCTGCTGAAAACTTAGGACTTGAAGTTGGTAAAAATGCTTATGCAGTAATTAAAGCATCTAATGTTATGTTAGCTACAGACTGATAAGTTATTAACATTTTATATATAGGATTTTTTAAAATTTCTTATATTTTATTAAAACATCACTATCTAACAGGTAGTGATGTTTTTTTGTTTAGACATCTAAAATTAGCAATTAATCAAAGAAGTTAATATTGATATCTTATAAATTTGATATAATTTTAATAAGAATATCAAGTTTGTTACTTTTATCTAACATCATGATGAAAGATAAACTAATATAACATAACTACAATAATATATTACCCCTTTCGGAGCCATACTAATTTTTCATACTACTCTAGACTTGGATTATCAACTATAAAAATCGATGTATAAACTTTTTATTTATTAAACAGTGTGCTATAATTTTATTGAAGAGCATTGGATCTATTTCTAATATAATTAACTCAGGGAGTTAGAAATGAAAATATTACTAATTCTAATATCAATGTAAGGACTAGGGCTACTAAAACTTTAATTAAGGCTACTAACAATTCTAAAGTCAATACTGGTTTAGAAGCTAACGAAGCAAGAATAAAAAATTCTAAAATAAATACTCGTACAGTGGTAGATAGTATCACAGCAAGTAATCGCAGCAAAGTTAATACAGGTATCAGGGCTAATAATGCGGACCTGAATGGTGCAAATATTAATATTACTTCCCGTCATGGTAATATTAATGCAACCAACGGAGCAAAAGTAAGCACTGGTATTAACTTGAATAATACAAAGTTCTCACGCTCTAGTATATCTACTAATAACTCAGGTGGCAGTATTAATGCTCAAAACTCAAGTGTAAGTACAGGTATTGACCTTGGAGGAGGAAACTAAACTGCAGAATGGATTTAATTTTGTGTAGAGACACGCGGCGCGTGTCTAATACTTTGCATGCATATTTAAATCTAAATAAGCGAATGATGTTTGACAATACTCCATTCTTTTACTTTTCTCTCTTTTGGAATCGAAGCATTGGCTGGACTTGTAGATGGCAAACAATAGTATTTCAATTCAGGGATATTAATTGATTTATCTCTTATAACAAAACGTTTATACAATTCTTCAGATTTTCTACCATTGAAAAAAACTGTATGTATCTGTTGAAACTCTTTAAAAAAAGCACAAAAGTCATTAGCCTCTAGAGAATTGATTTCAATGTTGGAATCCAAACTTCCCTTACGCCTACATTGATGGACTACATCCCATAATGCTATTTTGTACTTTTCCAATTTTTCTAATCTCTCGATATAAGGTAAATCTATATTAAATCCAAACATATCAGACATTATTGTCCAGAATAAATTCCTTGGATGCGCATAATACTGCACCTGTTTTAAAGATTCAACACCAGGCATGGAACCAAGAATCAATACTCTTGAATCAGTAGATGCCATATATTCAAAACCTTTTAATATTTCCATAATTTATACCGCAAATAAACGTTAATACACAATAATATTTTAGACAGACGCCGTCTGTCTCTACAAAGCAGCTGACTCACCGATTCACCGACTCACCGACTCACTGATTCACCGATTTACAGTACTTTACACCTATATTATCGAATCGCTTTAAATGATGTTTCATTCGTAAGACAAATTCTTCATAGTTTTTATCAGCAGGTTTACACCATAGGACTTCAGATAGAGCACATGTACGTGGAAATGCCATATAATCCAGGTGATCTCTATTGTGGATATATTCAGCCCACAACTGTCCCTGGGAACCCATAATGTATCTGTGTTTATCTGACTCTAATATCTCTGGTACTGGTTCATAACTATAGACTTTTTCCAATGTAGTTAATCCGCCAATAGCCAATGGTTCATCTGATACCGGTTCTTTCTGATAATGGTCAAAATATACATGTGATCCCGGAGTCATTACAACATCGTGTTTCTGCTGAGCGGCGATAATGCCGCCCTCTTCTCCACGCCAGCTCATTACAGCAGCTCCATCACTCAAACCACCTTCAAGTATTTCATCCCAGCCTATCAAACATCTTCCTCTTGATATTATGTGCTTATTCATTTGGGTTATAAACCAGCTCTGGAGTTCATCTTCATTCTTAATACCCAATTCAATCATACGGTTTTGGATATTATGACTTTCAGACCATTGATACATCGTAGCCTCATCTCCTCCGATATGTATATATTTACTAGGGAACAGATCTATAATCTCATCAATTATATTTTTCATAAACTCAATAGTTGACTCATTAACATTGAGTATATGTTGACTAATTCCCCAATGACATCGGGGTTGAAGTTTCATGTCAGTACAGCCTAGCTCAGGATAAGCTGAGATAGCAGCCTGCATATGTCCCGGCATGTCTACTTCCGGCACGATCGTTATGTACCTTTTTGAAGCATACTCCACTATTTTTTTAATATCAATCTGTGTGAAAAAACCACCATAAGGAGTATTATCATATTTTCTTGGTCTTGAGCGTTCATGAACTGTAAGTGTACAACTTCTTTTGGAGCCAATTTCAGTTAATTTTGGATATTTTTTTATTTCAATACGCCATCCCTGATCATCAGTTAAATGTAAATGGAGAACATTAAGACGATGTAGTGCAATTAAATCTATAAAACGGCATATGGTTTCTACATCAAAAAAATGCCTGGAAACATCCAGATGCATCCCTCTCCACTTAAATTCCGGTTTATCCTCTATATAACAAAATGGAACCTTCCATGTAATATTTTCCATTGTAGTTAAAGAAAATATTTCAACAGGAAATAGCTGTCTTAAAGTTTGAATTCCTCTGCAAAGACCATTCAATGTATTTGAGTTTAAATGCAAACCTCCCTGTTCAACCATCAGTTTATATGATTCATCTATATCAGGAAACACAGAATCAGTTTTCAATCTTTTGTCTAAACTCAATACAATATCGTTTGCTTTAGATTTGAGTTGGGATATTGCAAGTTCATAACCTGTAGCTTTTGTAAGATATTCTCTCAATAGCTCAGCCAATGGAACTATTTTCTCATCAGATATAATGATCCTGCTTTTATTCGAAAGGATAAAAGCACCAGCATGAGTTTCCATAACTCTTGGTTTTGGAACAATTTTTATGTCATTGATCTTCATTTATATTACCTTTAAATAATAAATAGTGTTATAGAATAGGATTACAATAACAAAATCTTGTTAAGAATCAAGTGATATTATTATGATTAATAAAGGTAGTTGAAACTTCTGAATCATAGGAATCGGTAGGTTTTTAGTCATCGTTCCTTCACCAGTGCGATAACTCAATACTTGAAAAAACACGCCTAAAAATTATCTGCCATTTGAATTTCGGAGCGTCAGAGTTCATGACGGCAACCATGTCTTATAAAATAAAACACGACTAATCGTTGTGAACTCTGACGCTCTGTTTTCTTAAATAAAGTGTTTTTATCCACCTCTTTTTTGGGAAATTATGTTTGAATATCATGCTATTCCTGCATGACATATTGATTTATTTTAATAGAGGTAATTGCAAAACTAAAATAAAAAAGATATTTATTATGCTGTAAAAAGAAAAGGATTTATGCTAAATTATTGTTGATCAAAACATTATCAGCAATAAACCCCGAGGAGCTTATGAAATC
>Ga0307988_1001781_pt1 | contig 11465 bp, 8 predicted proteins | sample EllFjometagen183_FD_203166 | JGI IMG/M metagenome (GOLD analysis project Ga0307988, IMG submission 203166) | Marine microbial communities from Ellis Fjord, Antarctic Ocean - #183 | ecosystem: Environmental > Aquatic > Marine > Unclassified | place: Southern Ocean | collected 2014-10-08 | reverse complement strand
TGGAAAAGGTGTGCTTTTTGGAGAAGTCACAGGAGTTACACCAGCTGAACTGGTAATAATTGGAACAAGTACTGCTGCAGAATATGCCGCTCGGGCAGCACTCGCTTTGGGTATTTTTGTAAAAGTTTTTGATACCTCGGTTTATGATTTAAGCAAATTGGAAGAAAAACTTGGACAACCGATTTTTACCTCTGTTTTTTATCCTAAGGTTTTACGTAAGGCGCTGGTTTCTGCTGATGCTGTTATTGGTGCGACATCTTTTAATGCATCTCCAAAATTTAAAGTTTCGGAGGAACTGGTGATGCAAATGAAGGAGGGCTCGGTTATTATTGATTTAAATGTAAGTCAGGGGGGGTGTTTCGAAACCTCGAAATGTACCGATTTTAATAATCCGACCTACATTAAACATGGTGTAGTACATTACTGTGTTCCAAATTCTCCTGCTATGGTTGCCCGAACCGCATCCATTTCTCTCAGTAATATTTTAATACCAATTTTATTAGCAATTGGCGAAAACGGAGGTGCCGACAACTACATTAAAAGTTCATACGGTTTTAGAAAAGGTGTTTATATTTATCACGGAATTCTTACCAATTCGGATGTTGGATATTTGTTTAATATACCAGCAAAAGATATTGATTTGTTATTGGCAGTATTTTAATTTTTCTCCGATATTTCTTTTTAATGTTTTAAACATCTATTTTCGTGAGGACTAAAAATTGGTAACTTAATTTCAATTAATATTTCGGAAATCAAGAAATAATATGCAAAATTCTTTAGACAAAAAACATCCATATTACAGCGATTTTAAATTAATTTTAAGATCTATAATTGGGATAAGTTTAGGAATTTTTCTGTTTCTGCTTTTTTTTCAACCATTTAGTCCACAGAATCCCGATTTTAATAACAAACTACTAATTCTTGCTGCTTTCGGAGGCATTACTCTTATTTTACTTTGGTTGATGCGAATTATTATTCCATCTATTTTTTCAGGTATTTTTTCAAGTCAGAAATGGACGATAAATAAGGAGATTTTTTGGGCATTCTTATTCGTTATTTCCAATTCGGTGGCATTTGTTTTTTTTGCGAAATATGTTGGAAAAATTCACATCACATTTCATATTGTAACCATTATTGTAATACTTACTCTAATTGCTACGGTTGTTTTAGTTGTTATAAACGAATACCACTTTCTTAAAAAACAGTTAAGAGGTTTACAGTCGGTAGAAATAAAAAATGACGATGATATTTTATTTGAAGAAAATGTTGAGGTTGAATTTGAATCGGAAAACAAGTCGGAATATTTCAAGCTTTATTTAAATCAAATTATACTTATAAAATCGGCAAATAATTACATTGAAGTAATTTTCCAGGAAGAAGAAAAGATTAGTAAAAAGCTAATTCGAAATACTTTAAAAAATACAGAAATTCTATTTTCAAAATACACAGAAATAATTCGTTGTCATCGTTCTTGTATGGTGAATAAAAATCACATTCAAAAAGTTTCCAAGGGAAACGACGGTTTGATACTTTCATTAATTAATTATCCTCAAGAGATTCATGTTTCGCGCCAATATGCTTTAAAAGTTAAGGAGGCACTAAAAAAAGGCTAATTGGCGAATGCCATTCACCCCAAGCGAGCGGCATTTCACCCTAATTCTTTGTATGCGTCACAAATTAATGGCAGCTATCACAATTTCTTTTTAATCAAAAAATATTGCTTTTATTTTGGGCTATATTAATTTATAAAAAGTTAAACATGAATGTATTAATAGTATATCCTAAATTCCCAAGAACATTTTTGAGTTTCACAAATTCTATAAAAATGGTTTCAAAGTCACCGCAAATCCCACCTAAAGAATTATTGCTTATTTCCATTCTTTTGCCAATTACCTGGCAACGAAAAATTATTGATATGAATAATGTAAAGCTAAAGAAAAAAGATATTCTTTGGGCCGATTACATAATAATAAATGCAAAAGAAGAACAAGAAAAGTCAGCCATAAAAATTATTGAAAATTGTAATTTAGTAGATAGAAAAATTGTTGCCACCGGTTCACTTTTTACCGAATATTTTGAAGAGTTCGAAACAATCGAACATTTTATTTTAGACGATATACGAGTAACTTTACCTCTTTTTATAAATGATTTGGAAAATAAAAAGTCGGAAAAAGTTTATCACTCGAATCCCTTTTTTGAAATCAGAAAATATAACGAGTCGTATTATTCATTGACTAATTTCTCCGATAGTTTTCCACAAAACATACAATTGTCTTATGCATGAATTAGAATGGTCATTGAAAGTTCCTTAACATCAAGCTCATCAGCAATACTTTCTCCAATTCCATTTTCATCAATTTCATTTCCAATTGCCACCGCTCTATAATTTCCTTTGGGCAATGGAATTGAAATCTGATGACGGTTTGCGTTAAAAATTAAAATAATATTGCTCCAACTGTCATTAACTTTTCTGCCATCAATACAATAAGATATTACCCCCATTTCATAGGAGATACAAAAATTCAGGTTCTCGCGAATTTGCTTTGCATTGTTCAATCTAAAAGCAGGGTGGTTTTTTCGCAACCGAACAAGTTTTTGATAGTATTCAAAAACGTCGATATATTTTTCTTTTTTCTGCCAATCAATTTTATTTACCGAATCGGATGATTTGTACGAATTCCCATTGCTATTTTTTGTACGGCAAAAATCTACTCCGGCATGTAAAAATGGAATTCCTTGCGAGGTAAGAATTAATGCTCCTGCAAGTTTTACCATTTTCCTCAATTCTTGGTCGGAAGCTTTTGGTGAACTCAATTTTAATTTGTCCCAAAGCGTATAATTATCGTGGCACGAAACGTAATTTATGCACTGATTGGGTTCTGCTGCCCAGGCTTTTTTAGATGTCTCAACAAAATCGTAAACTATTTGAGGATGATTTGTGGCTCCAACTATCCCAAATTTAACCGCTTCTTCGCGCAATTCGAGTCCGCTAATAAAACCTTTGCTTTTTTTGCTTCCATGATTTCCTTTCAGGGCATCACGAAAATCGTCGTTAAACCCTGCAATTCCCGACAATTGTAAAATGTTAGTTTTTGTCGCACGCAAATGTTCAGGCATCGGACTTTTGTCGGCTGCCCATCCTTCGCCATATAAAAATATTCCGGGATTAATTTTGTTTAATTCGGCTCGAATTGTATTCATTGTTTCAATGTCGAAAATTCCCATTAAATCAAAACGAAATCCGTCAACATGAAACTCATTTACCCAATATTTTAAAGAATCAACAATATACTTTCTAACCATGGCACGTTCTGTGGCAATTTCGTTTCCACACCCCGATGCATTTGAAAAACTTCCGTCCTTTTTTTGTCTGTAAAAATAACCCGGGATGGTTTGGTTAAAAACCGATTCTTTGGTAAAATATGTGTGGTTATAAACCGCATCCACAATTACTCCAATTCCTGCAGAATGAAGAGACTGAACTAATTTTTTAAACTCTTTAATTCGCACAATTCCATCGTAAGGATTTAAAGAATACGATCCTTCAAGGGCGTTAAAGTGCATGGGATCGTAACCCCAATTGTATTTTTCATTTGGATTTTCTTCATCCACCGTTACGAAATCGTAAACCGGTAAAAGATGAACATGCGTAATCCCCAACTCTACTAAATGCGCCAATCCGGTTGAAATATTATTCGAAGTTTTTGTGTCTTTTTCAGCAAATGCTAAAAATTTACCTTTATTCTCAATCCCTGAATTTTCGTCAATTGAGAAGTCGCGAACATGAGTTTCGTAAATAATTGCTTCTGAAAAATGGTTCATTCGTGGACCAAAATCATTTTCCCAATCTTCAGGATTTGTTGTAGCCGGATTAAAAATCATACCGCGTTTCCCATTTACTCCCACGCAACGCGCATAAATATCAGGAGTTTCATCCAACCATTCTCCGTCATTTATTTTTAGCGTATAAAATTTACTATTGTAGTCTCCTTTTAAAACGCTTACCCAAATTCCATTTTCCAGTTGTTGCAAATTTGTTTTGTGGTATGCTTCACCCGAAACCCCATTTTTATACAAACGAAGCTCTATGATTTTTGCTGTGGGAGCCCAAATTTTAATCTTTGTTTTTTCGGGCGTCCAAAAAACTCCCAAATCAGTTTCAGAATAAAAAGGGTAGGTAGAAAAATCGATATGATTGAAATTCCAGTTTCGCATTAAAACTTAAATAACGTTTTACGTAAATAAACCGACTTGCTACCTATACGTTTCCCTTTAACATTGAAAATGATGACTTTAGCTTTTGGAAATTTTTTAAGCGATTTGTCGTGCGAGTAGAAACGGTTTAAATCAATTTGCAAGGTGTGCGTAATCCCTTTTTCCAAATAAAGTGGGTAAAACGAGCGATTCCCCATTCCCTTTAATTTGAACTTTCGTTTCAGCCAAAAATTGTCTAAGATTAATAAAGGGCGATCTAAATCTAAATCTGTATTTCCTGTATTTTTTACTGTCAATGTCAGATTATCAGGATAATATAATTGGTCTTTATCGAGTTCAATTTTAATTTTTCTTTGTACAAAAAGAGGATTTTTAGTGGTATTCGTTTTTTTACCTTTTTTCCCGAAAAGTAAAAATAAAACAACAGCTAATACCAGAATCAAAAAAAACCAAATTAACTTTCCTCCCTCCGGTTCTATTTCATTCTGAGCAAGAATTACTTGAGAAAAACTTAATAATAATATCAATAATAGTGTTCGTTTCATTCAAAATTATTTCTCGCAAAAATACAAGAAAATAACCTTTATCAATTATCTAATTAAATTGTTATTCATTTTAATTATTTTTATTAATGCTAATAAATAAATTTAATTTTAATTATCGATAAACACTTGACGTACAGAATGTTTATGAATTCAAGAAAAAGATTTTTACAAACGATTAATAATAAGATCCCAGATCGACCACCTGTTGTTGCCACTTTTACTCCTCAAGTTGCTAAAAAAATGTCGAAATACCTTGGGTTGTCATACGAACAACCCTTGGATTCTATGCTTTCAACACGGGCTTCACATATGGATTTATTGGTTGAACTGGGAAACGACGCAATTGTAATTGCAACTTGTGCACCCGACACTTTTCCAACAAAAACACTTGATAATGGATTAATTGAAAATGAGTGGGGTATGATTTTTAAACCTCTGGGATTGTATAACGAATTCTACGTTTATCCGCTGGCGCATGCCAAAACAGTGGACGACATTTCAAACTATAAATTTCCAGACCCATTGGCAAATGGACGTTGGACAGCAGCCGAAAAAAACGTTGTAAAATACGGGAAAACACATGGTATTATTGCCGATTTGGAAACAACGCTTTTCGAAACTGCATGGTATTTGGTTGGTTTGGAAAAGTTTCTAATGGATTTATTGATGGAGGCAGAATATATAAATCCTCTTCTAGATAAAATTCAGGCAATTCACACAATTTATGGTAAAAGATTAGTTGAATTGGGCGCCGATGTTTTGTGGTGTGGTGACGATTTTGGTACACAGCAAAGCCAAATAATGGACATGGAAACTTTCCGTAAATATTTCAAACCAAGAATAAATGAGATGTTTTCTGAGTACAAAAAAGTAAATCCTGAGGTAAAATTAGCCTGGCATTCGTGTGGAGCATTCCGCCCGTTTATGCCTGATTTTATTGAATTAGGATTAGATATTGTAAACCCGATTCAACCAATGGCAGCAGGAATGGAGCCAGAAATGTTGAAGCAAGATTTCGGAAACGAACTGATTTTTTTTGGCGGAGTTTGTGTGCAGGATTTACTGCCCAACAAAACACCCACTGAAATTCAAAAAGAGATGAAACGTAGAATTAGTATTTTAGGTGAAAATGGGGGTTACATCGTTGCTCCGGCACATAATATTCAGGACGACACTTCTATCGAGAATATTCTGGCTTTCTTTGATGCGGGAAAATCCCCGTATAATATCATTACTTAAAATAAAATATAAATGTAAAAAAATGAAATACAGATGTATTAAAATTTCAATCCTGATTTTCCTGATTCTGATTTCCTTAGATTCTCTTGCACAAGAAGTAACTTATAGTGCCAGTTGGATTTCGGCACAGAATGTTGAACTTAAGGAGCACAATATTATTCATTTAAGAAAAACGTTTGAACTAAGTTCGGTCCCCGACAATTTTAAAGTGAAGATTTCTGCTGATAATCAATATAGATTGTTTGTTAACGGCAAATACGTTTGCAAAGGGCCCGGACGAAGCGATTTGGAACACTGGTATTACCAAACGATTGATTTGGTGGAATATTTAAAACCAGGTACAAATGTTTTTGCAGCAGAAGTGGTGAATTTTGGACCAACTCGTGGATTTTCGCAATTGTCGCACCTCACTGCCTTTTTAATGGAAGGCGAAACAGAAAAAGAAAAGGTTATAAATACCGGAAATAATGGATGGAAAGCCATTAATAATCTGGCTTATTATCCGAAGGAAGTACTTTGGCAAGATCGTATTGATATTACCATGGGATTATATGTTGCAAATCCAACCGATAGTATTGTAGGTGAAAAATATTTATGGAACTGGCAAAATCCCGAATTCGACGACAGCAACTGGGAAGCGGCAAAATATCTGGATATTGCTGCCTATCGATATAATAATGTTTCGGGTATTTTTTACCCAGATGGTTGGCTTTTGTACGAACGGCCAATAAAAAACAGGATTGAAAAGAAAGAAGAATTCAATGTTTTTTACAATTTAGATGGATTAAATAAAATTCGAACTTTAAAAAATTTCAAAATTCCTGCTCATCAGAAAACGAATATTTTAATAGATAATGAAGTAATGACCATTGGATTTCCTGAAATGATTTTAACGGGTGGAAAAAATAGTCATATTAAGGTTTCTTATGCAGAAACATTGTTTCACTCAGATCGTGTGGGTAAAGATGATCGAAGTAAAATAGAGGGCAATCAACTTATTGGATACTCCGATATTTTTATACCTGAAGGAGGGAAAAGAAGATTATATCGTCCCAATTGGTTTCGCTCATTTAGATACATTCAAATTGATATTTTAACGGAAGATGAACCGCTTGAAATTGTTGATTATTACAACCAAAAATCGGAATACCCTATTGAGTTAAAAGCCAGGTTTAAAACAGACAATAAATTTTTAAATAAGTTAATGGAACCTGGTTGGAGAACTGCTTCGTTGTGTGCTCAAGATTTGCTGATAAGCGATGCCTACTACGAGCAAATGCAGTATATTGGAGATGCCCGTATTCATGGAGAAGCATTGCAATATTTTTCCGGGAATGATGATTTGGTTAGACAAATGTTAATGCAAGGCGATTGGTCAAAAATTCCTGAAGGATTGACTCACGCTTGTTATCCGGATGGATTTAATTTAACTATTCCAATATATTCGTTGGTTTGGATAGATATAATCTACGACCACATGATGTGGGCAGGAGACAAAGACTTTACCTCGCAATTCGACCTTGGAATTTACACGGTTCTGGAGTGGTTTAATAAAAAAGTTGGGATTAATGGATTAGTTGGGCCAATAGATTGGTGGGCTTATGCAGACTGGTGTGTTGATTGGGAAAGCGGTGTTCCTCCGGGAGGATTGGAAGGAAACTCGGCACTTTTTACTTTACATTATTCATACACATTAAAAAATGCAGCGAAAATTTGTCGTTTTATTGGCAAAGAACATTTGGCTGATATTTATGAAAAACAAGCTTCAAAACTAATTGAATCAGTAAATCAACTCTGTTTTAATAATGAAAAAGGAATATATTCCGATACTCCTGAAATGAAATTTTATTCGCAGCACACAAATATTTTCGCAGTTTTGGCTGGTGCGGTTAAAGGTGAAAAAGCTCAACAAATTCTCACAAAAATATTTACAGACAAAGGTCTTTCTGAAATCGGGCTTTATTTTCATCACTATTTATTCGAGGCCTTTAACAAAGCAGGAATGGATGAAAATTTTCAAAATCAATTATCTGGGTGGAAGGAAATGCTTGATAATAATCTCACAACTTTTACAGAAGTTGCCATAACCGGAAGCAGAACACAACGGTCTGATTGTCACCCTTGGAGCTGCAGCCCAAACATTCATTTTTTCAAAACAATATGTGGAATTCAGCCGACTAAAGCAGGTTTCGAAAAAATAATGATCGCTCCAAATCCAGGTGATTTAAAATATATAGATGCCAGTTTTACTCATCCCAAAGGTGAGATAAAAATAGATTTGAAATTCAACAAATTAAAAGTAAGTGGCGAAATTACTATTCCAGAAAAAATGAATGCTGAATTTTTATGGGACGGTGAATTCAAAAATTTAAGTTCTGGGGTGAACCAGATAAGTTTGTAGTAATATAAATTATAGCTTTTGCTAATACTAAAATAAAAACTTTAATTACATTCTTATAAAACTTTAATTTGAGAATGATTAAAAATTGGAAAAGTTCAAATCCTTAATTCGTATTATAGAATAAAAAATCGGGCTTAACAATTTATAATTCTTCTAGGAAATCAACTTTCGTTTTTTCACCGGTAAAAAATTCTTCCAGTTCGGCTAAAGTAGATTCTGTTTTTTGAACGTCTTTAACTACTTCACCTTTTTCGAGAATTACGATGCGCTCGCACACATCGGTGATGTTGTCGAGGTTGTGGCTCGAAATCATAAATGTTTTGCCGTGTTCGGCTGCAAATTCTTTTATAATTTGGCGTAGTTTAAATTGCGACGAAGGATCGAGGTTAGCAAAAGGTTCATCTAAAACTACTAACTCAGGTTTTCCCATAAGTGCACCAACTACACCCACTTTTTTCTGGTTTCCTTTAGAAAGGTCTCTTATGAATTTCTTTTTCCCAATAATTTCGTCGTTAAAAAACGCACTAAAATTTGCCAAAAATGTCGAAATATCGTTTTCATTCATTTGTCGTAACTCCCCAATAAAACTAAAATATTCGTCGGAGGTGAGGTAGCCAATTGTAAAACTTTCGTCTATGTATGCACCGGTGTGTTCTTTCCACTTTTCCGACTTGGCAACTGCAATTTCGTTAATTAAAACCTTGCCGCGAGTTGCCCGTATTAAATCCAACACCAAAGAAAAGAAAGTTGTTTTTCCGGCTCCATTATTTCCAACTAACCCAAAAACTTCGCCATTATTTATTTTGAAGTTGGGTAGATTTAGAACGGTTGTTCCGCTGTATGCTTTTTCTAAATTTATTGTCTGTATCATGATATAAATTTATTACTGATTATTGTTGATTTATTATTGAATTAAATATCTTTCTATGACGATTTATAAGCTGAAATCATTTTGTGTTTGCGCTTTAGATATTGTTTTGTAAAATAATCAATTAATCGTGGATGTAGAATAATACCAATTAAGCCAAGCACTCCTAAAACAATGTAAGCAGTTATGTTACCAAATAGTAATGTAAGTACTCCATAAACAGCCATTGGTCCCAAAAGAATAGGGAATGTAATTAGCCATTGTGTAGCACCCATTCCCTGGTAATTAAACATAGCACGTTGTTCGAGATCGATTGATTTTCGGCTGGATAATCCAAGTGCAAAAATTACAAATGTATTTACACCAATATTGTAGAGCATTACCACAAAATGGATGTATAAAACTTTTGGCGAAATATACATATACCCCAACGAAAGAAGGTAAAAAATAATATTGGTTGCGGCCATCAGAAAAAATGCCGATTGTAAAATTTGTTTCATTTTTACATTTTGTGCCATTAATAATGGGTAATATCGACTGTGCCATGCCGGAAAAAACTGTCCGTACATCATCCCAAAAACTCCTGTCATAAACATGCCCCCAAGCACAAATATAAATTCGGGCATTTCAGAATCGTAGTCTTTATAGATAAGTAATCCATAAAAAATAAATAGTATCGACATCAATGCTGTTGTTCGGGGGCGTTTGTTCCTGGTAATCATTTTCACTTCAAGCGAAAGCATTTTTCCATATTCACCAATTTGGTTCAACCATGAAAAGTCGTGCATGCTTCCCTCTTTTTTCTTTTGCGAAAGTTCATCGAGATAGAAGCGACTCCAAAGATAATTATGGTTCAAAAAATAGAGAGCAACTATTGAAATTGGAAAAATCACCACTAGTGCAGGAAATTGCACAACAACATCAAAAAGTTTCCCGAAAGTTGTAGTAATATCGAAAATAGCAAAATAGTCGATGGCAAAAACGCCAACAGCCACTGCCAAAAATCCATAAAAAATATAATTCGATTCGTTGGTACGCCATTTAATGTAAATGGCAAGAAAATGATTCACAAAAATCATAAAAAATAACGATGCAAGCCAGGCAATTAAAACCGGTGTTTCTAATTCGTTAATCGCCGATTTGAAAGTAAATGGCAAAATTAAAAACAGTGGCAGGATATTGAAAAAGTGCAATAACGATTTGTTGAGCATGTACCGTGCAATTCGTTTTCGTTTTACGGGAATTATTAAGAAGGGCTGAAAACCAAAAGTTGGTAGGTTTTGCACCATAATTCTGAGAACCAATTCAAATCCTACATAGATAAAAATGAGTGAGTTAAATGCAGAAATCTGCGATTTACCCGGATAGGTTTCTGCCAGATGTTCGCTTAAATTGAATCCTAAAAAAAGTGCAACTGCCGAAAAATAAATAGCTAAAAAAATTAGCACTCCTTTAGCTGCCATGTTTTTATTCAGATAAGCCGAGCGGGTAAGTTCCCGCCAGGCAAAATAGAAGAAGTTTCTTTTCATAATTTAGCAAATAATTTTTTCAATGTTGGTCGATTTACCAGCTCTAAAATTACAAAACTAATCCAAAATATCAGTTAAAACAACACCATCTTTGTATCGGTGTACGTAGCCCTGCATATCGAAAATTTCGACAACTGTTATGTAAACGCCTAAGTTTTGGAGTTGTCCGGTTTCGTCTTCGCCGTTCCAAACTATTTTATCTGAAGTTCCAAGAATATAATTTTCTGCTAATTTGGTAACCAGCCTACCCATTGCATCGAAAATGGTGATGTTGGTAATATAACCGGGCTTCTCTAATTGGTAATTAATTTGGTACTCATCGTTATAGCCGTCGGAATTTGGAGAGAATGAATTGGAGTTGAAAGTTACAAGAGGTTTAACAATATTTCCGTTTTGAATTTGTGAGTTTTCGTAGCCCGGAGTTCCGTATCCCGATTCGGTAGAAGCGGAGTGCCAGTTTTTTTCATTATTCGTTTCTGTTGTAAACGAATTTCGTTCAAGTGTTATTCCCTCTTTGTCGGCCAAAAGTGGTGCATGCAATTTATCTGTGTAATAAAATTCATCTATAATCTGCATTTCGGTATTTAACAAAACAACAAAATCTTCATCGTTATTGTACGAAGGGAAATTTTCCATTTGTAAAAAACAATTTGGACATTTTATATTGA
>Ga0307988_1001780_pt1 | contig 11468 bp, 9 predicted proteins | sample EllFjometagen183_FD_203166 | JGI IMG/M metagenome (GOLD analysis project Ga0307988, IMG submission 203166) | Marine microbial communities from Ellis Fjord, Antarctic Ocean - #183 | ecosystem: Environmental > Aquatic > Marine > Unclassified | place: Southern Ocean | collected 2014-10-08 | reverse complement strand
AATCAAACTTAAATGTTTCTTTATCAATAGCAAAAGCAGGGTTTTTATCAATAATCCAACTTGTAATTTCAGATCTTCTGTCTCTAGCAATGTCTTTCTCAAAGTTATGTTCAGCCCAATTAGTTATCACACTTGATTTATAATTATATCTGAGTATCCTGTTAAGAATATGGTGTGAATGATTAGCATGCTGACACAACCATTTTAACTGTGATTCATTTAATCTGATTCCAATCAAAATACTATTAATCACCTTCTTTAACTCATCAATAGCTACTCTTCTCAGTTTAAGATTCTCATGTACTACAATTTGTTTGAATAATTCAAATATTTGAGATCCAGTTTTTGGCGATATGTCATCACGTGTATCTGTCTTTTTTATATATCGTTTAGCAACCTCAAGTAATGACTTTCTGCTAATACGTTTATTGGAATCCCATAACTGATAAGTAATATTTATTATAGAACAAAACACCGTTCGGTTATATTGATAATTATGTAAAAAATCACGATGCTTCAAGAAATCCTTATAAGTGAAAATCAGGTTATTATCAGGATAGATATTTTCTATCTTTGATATTGCGCGTTGGATTTCTAGGGTTTTGTAGTTCATGTAAGAATAATATCTTAAATCAAAATTTATTTAAAAACTCATAGTTCCCTCCTAATTCATAATCAATGAAATATGATGAAACATATCTAAGTGAATATTTCTTCAAAGGAGTAAACTTTCCATTAATATAATATTTTGGGTATTTTAGTTCTAAATATTTATTAATTGCATTAATATCTTGGTTTACAGTTTCTACAATTATTTCCGGTGTTTTATCGGAATAGTAATCATTTTCATATTTAATTAGAAAACTATTATTTTTAGTTAAATAACTAACAAAAGCTGGATTGAGATAGTCTTTAGCAATTTCATATTCATCTTTTATCTTATGTGATACCTGCCCATGGTAGTTTATGCTAAAATCATAACAAAAATGCTTAATAGTAGCTTGTCTTATGCCTAATCGCCAAGCCACTTGATTAATGAGTGTATTTTTTAACAATAAGGCCAATGGAGTATTTGTAGATTCGTTTATCATAATTTTAATTATTAATGAACTACTGATTAATTTCATAAGCTTTCCAGCCCCATTCTTCCTTTTTTTTGTTAAACGATAATATGGCCTTGCCTTTTACTTCAATATCTTGAGATATATTATTATGACTAAGTAATTGAGAACTAATAAATACATTATCCACAAAACCAATATTTGAAGTTTCAAGTATTTTGATATTACCTTTAAATTCTTTTATTGCAGGAATTTCAATTTTGTCTAAAACTCTTTTTATGGTGAAGACTTGATTGTACCCATCATTTACATTCTCTACAAACCTTACTTTTAACACATCACCTATCTTAGGATTTTCAACAAAGCCTGCATATTTGAAATAACCATTTTTTTTCTCATCTATAATAAAATTGAGCATTTTTTTATTAGTATTAACAAATTCAACTGCTATTATTTCCTCAGGCACATCATGATAGAGAATCTCTTCAGCTGTTTTTATATATTTCTTATAAAATACTGCGTTATCAATATAGGCTTCAGCAGATTTAATATTAGGGTTATTTAATTGGGCTTGTAATCCTTCCGGAAATTTCCATCCTTTTTCTTTTCTGACAAGGAAAACTTTTGTTATTTCTGTTTTAGCTTCATTATTAAAACCTTTAGCAATTAGAAGATAAGCTAACTTCTCACGGGTTTTAATCAAAAAATCCTCTGGAGTCTTTAACGATAAAGCTTTGCATAAACAAGCAATTTTTCTTTCATCATCTTCAGGAAATACATCAGCCATTAGTTCCCAAACCCAGAAATCACTTTTTTTCTTTTTGGCAAAAGGGATAAATGATTTTAAAACACTTTCTTTCTCTCCAATTGCCAAAAGTAGTTTAGCTTGATAATAAGGAGGATATTGATATTCAGGATGATTACCAATTAGCATATCAAGTTTTGGCAAGAAATCATTTATTTGATCTTGTTTAATAACTTTTCCCCTAGAAAGGGGGCCTAATTCAGTTTCGACAAACTCTTTCTCCCCTTCAAGTATTTTCTTTGAATAAGCTATATAAGCTTTTTCAACGAGTGACATAATTGTTTTACCCTTGTACTCTTCCGTTAAACAATCTTGCGAATGGAAATTATCAAAGTTCCACCAATTTGCAAATGAAAGGTAATTTGACCAGTTTAAATATCCTTTATGAAATGCTTTATATACAAAGGTGTAAGATTCTGATGGCTTAGTGAAAGAAAAGTCTTTTATTATGTTGAAAATTTCATTCAGCTTTGAAAATTCAACCTGTTGCTCATTCTGTAATGCAAATATTATTTTACCAATTTGATAGGCACAATTATCGAAAACCATATTTTCATCATCCGGTAGTGAAAGAGAATTAAGTTTTTCCAAATAACCTTTAAATTGATTATAATTTTCAGGGCTAGCATATTTTTTGAGATATTCGTAATATACCCATGCAATAGAACGCTTATTCCAAATATTTTCAGGTTCGATTTCTAAATCTTGTTGAGCTAGTACTAAAGCATCATCAATTTTGCCACTTTTTCTAAGTTCTTTTACTTCTTTAAATGACATATTCAGCTTTTTTAAAGGTTAAAATTGCTTGCTTTACTTCATCAATCAAAAGACTGCTGTTACAGGAATTGTCAAGTGGCAAAACTCTTCCGAAGAATCCATTACCATTATATTCAAAATCAATTATTGCTTTTTCGTTTTCCCTTGAAAAAACATATCTTTCACGATAACTTTTATGATTAATTTCCTCAATTGTAATATTGGATTTAGTCAATTGCGCAACTAAAACCTCATAAAGAAACACTAAAAAAGGCATTTCTTCTTCTATTTTTACATCAAACTCTATTTGAGTAAGAATTGTATCGATGGTATTTCTTGTGAAAACAACTTTAGGAGTGTTTTCTAATAAACTAGAGACCTCCTCAAATAAAGTATCGGAATTTGTTTCTGCTGGCAATTTCTGAAAATTAGCTTTGAACTCATCTTTGCCATTTACCCAAAATTTAATTACAACAATATCATTTACTCTTTTAAAACCATATCGGATTTCGTAACTAACTCGTTCCCATGAGACAATGTCGATATATTGTTTTTGAACGAAGTAATTAGTCTTCAAAAAATGATTTTGAATTGAAGCAGTAGTATCTTGCAAATTAAATCGTTTCAAAGAATTAACATGATCTTCCTGTAACTCAATTTCAATTGGATTTAACACGCTACCAGTTAATTCATTAAATGAATTTTTAACGTTTGAATCTATAAATGATACTTTTGAAAAGGAATTAAAATAAGGTGGATTTATGCAAAACATTTCTTTTGATGCACGAGTTACTGCTGTATATGCCCATCTGTAAAATGATGAATTGGTTTTACTAGTGCGACTATGTTCTGATTGATAGAAATTAAAACCATCGTTAATACCATAATCCCAGAATAAAAAAGTAGAGTCCCATTCTCCGCCCTGTGCTTTATGACAAGTAACCGCATAACCATATTTAAGTAGTATGCATCTGAAATAGGGATCGTTTATAATTGCCTCCTTAAACTCTTTAGTTTTGGGTTTTAGCTTTGGGTGTCTATTTTTGAAATCAACATATAATGCTTGTTGCTCTTCTGGTTTTAGATAATTGTCGCCGGTCAAATAATTTTCCAGCATTAATCCTTTAACAGTTTTACTTTGTCCATTTTCATCGGGCAAAAGCAACTCAATAGATCTCCATGTTAATAATACTGATGATGTTCCTTCTCCTTTATTTTTAAAGTACACTTGTCTTGTTATTGTTGAAGTTTCTGCATTTGATACAACAGCAAACTCTCCATTCATAATATCTAAGCTATAATTATTACCCCCTATAATTATATGGTCGCCAGGTTGAATTGATAAATCAGCACCATACTTATCCATACGAATCCTTTGGTTTAAATCAAGGGCTGTTTTATTTTTATAAGAAATAATTACTTTTGTTCTTTCTTGTGATTTATATGTCTCAAGAAAATCTTCAAATTTTGGATTAAAAATATCCTTTCCATTTTCTCTTAAATCAAAGTCATTGAAAAAGCCAGATGTTAAGCATTTTCTGATTTTTGTAGCAGAAGCTAGTATGGCGTTGTTTGCATCCTGACGTTTAACTTCTTTTATTTCAGTTTCAACTACTTTTAATTGGTAATTTTCATCAAGATAATTTTTGTTTAAGGCCGGGGATGAATTCATACCAATTGGTGGTAACTGGGCAGGGTCACCAATAAAAATTATTTTGGATGTCGCATTAGGAAAACCAATCTGAGAATATTTGATTAAATCTTTAAGCAAATAACCACTACCAAAGCGAAAAAATTCACCCTTGCTTTGTATATCTGAGACCATTGATGCTTCGTCTATTATTAAAACAGCATTATGGACATCAGGATTATTACTTAATTTATAATTATACATGAAACTTACATTGCCATCACTATCAGCGGATTCTATTTCCTCTAATTCATCAAAACTATATATCCCTTTATGAATTGTTGTAGCCTCGAAACCAGTCTTTTGATTAATAACCTTTGCTGCTCTTCCAGTAGGAGCCATTAACTGAAACTTTTTTTCAATACTTTGTAGATACTTTACAAACCCTTTGAGCAATGTTGTTTTACCAGAACCGGCATATCCTTGAAGAATAAAAACATTTTCATCACTGGACATAAATTCCTGTATCTTCTCTAACGCTTTCTGCTGGTCGTTGGTCAGGTTAATATGATGAAAGTGATTGAATATGTTCATAATGATAAGACTTAATTAGATTTTTTTAACCGATCTTGCAAACTGATGACTGTTTTCTCTAGCTCCAGAATCTTTTGCTGTTGATCTTCACAAATCTTTCGCTCTGATATTAATGTTTCGTTTAAATCAATAATTTCAAATGATTTCTCTAATTCTAATTTAATATAGATCTCTCTTATCATTCGCTGTAGATCCAAATTGGTAATATGTATTTCTGGCTTTTCATAAAAAGGGAACTCTTTTTTATTCCCCAATAAATCCTCTACTTCAATAATTAATTTTATATAATAACTCCTGTTTCTATTAGGATCTCTTTTCTCTGTAATACTAACTATTTTGAAATATCTATTTAACTTTATGGATTCTTCATCAATATTATACCTCCTTAAAATTACACATTCAGGTTTCTGATAACTAGAAAAATAACTTGGAAAAAATTTATCATCAGATGGAGAATAATAAATAAGCCCTATAACATCTTGGTTATCTAATTTACTAGTGCTACCATCAGTTACAGCTAAATTGCTGAATATTGTAAAACCTTTTTCTTCTACCATATCATTAGATATTAATTCTTGTATTTAATAATCATGTTACATATTATAAGCAAAGATCTACGACTAGTGTGCAGCTGTAATGCATACCTAATTAATTAAAATGGCAAGCCTCCATCACCACCTTCAACATCTCCAGTTATATCAGGAAATTTAGTGTTAGAGTCAATTGAAGAGTCTCCATCCACTAATTCAATCTTCCATGCTTTAATATCTGTATACCAACTATTATTATATTCCTTACTTTCAATATTAATTGAAATATCGAGGGTATTACCTTCTTTCAATATATTTTCATCAATCTTATTTCCCCAAATTGAAATACATACTTTTTTTGGGTATTGGTCATCTGTTTCTACTATGATGTCTTGTTTTTTCCAGTCACCGTTTTTACTAGTGCCAGTTTGAATAGGAAGTAATTTAATTAGTTTGGATTGGAATTTCATGATTATTTAATCTTTGTTATATTAATTATTTTGCAAAGATGGATACTATGTGTGCAGTGGTTGTGCATCTTATTTTTGATGTTTATTATTATTCTTAAATAGAATTGCTATTAATTCAACAGCGTCGATAATATCCCGAGTAATGATTTTATCATCAGAACTATTCAGATGAGCTACTGCCCTGCTTCTTTTTTGGTATAATCTTGAATATTTATTAATATCAGAAAGAGCAATATTATATTTAAAATATAAAACACTAAATAAGCGATAATTAAACATAACTCTATCAGCAATTGTATCAAAGTATTTATAATCTTTATCTCCTTTTAAAATATCAAAATCACTCAACTCAAAACTACTCCAATTTGGTTTCGGTTTAATTTTTAGGGTTATAATACCATCCTGCTTTATTAATACCGGTATGCGTTCAAATAAAGATATTTCTACATAATGGTTTCCATCAGATCCATGAATGTAAAATGTTTTAACAATATCCTCAATTATTAAAATTAACTGGAGAAATGGCAAATTAAGATTAGTCAAATTTGACAACAATAAAATTTCACAAGATTTTATTAATTCACAATATTTTGGAATGTTTCCTTTAGGAATGAAATAACCTTTTTTTGAATAATTTTTAGGTTTAGTGCTATTTAATAGTTTGACAAAATCAGATAAAGGCGAAAGATTAGTAAAAATTTCTTTCAAAAAAACTTTATTAATGCAAAGTTCTAGAGATCCTGTCATTGCTAGAATTGAATCTTTGGTAAAGTCTATATCCTCACTATTTTCCGCAGATTCCTTAATTATAAAACCATCAGCACCAGCTTCTTGCAAAGCTTGTAAATTCCAAACTTTATTTGTAGCAGAAAAAATGACAACCTGGATCCCCGGATTAACATTTTTAATCTCTTTCAATAATTTAAGACCGGTTACTTCTTGAATATTTGAGGTATTGAAATCATCTGGATGTAAACGAAAATCCAGTATTACCAAATCAATTTCCTCGGCTTTAATTTTATCTGTAGATAATTTGATAATTTCATCCCGAGTTTTTGATTGTAATTCTTCATCTAAATAGCTGAAGTTTAGATTATTTATATCATACAGAATAGAGCAAAAGATTTCATACCATCCTTTATCAGCCTCGTCATCTATATATAGTATTTTAGGTGATTCAGAATACTTAATCTTTAATTGGTTTTCATGTAATTCAGGAATATCCTTTTTAGGGTATAGAGTCCTTAGATATTTAAAATACAATTGAGTCTCTACATTAGTAATAATCTTTTCAATATCACTATCATTGGCATTTATTGCGGAAGCCCATCTGTAAATTGCCCATTCATTTGCTATGCTGTGGTATGATAAATGGTTAGCTGAAGGTTTAATGTCTAATTTTTCTAAAAAATTAGAATATTCAATATCATTAAGCTCCTTTTTATTTTTCAGAATCCAATCATATTGATTATTAATACTATCAATATCTTGTTTATCAGTAGAAAATACACCAGAAGTAAATAGTATCCCACCCAAATCGGATAATTTTGCAATTTGTCCTTTTGATTCAGATCCCAAAAAAACAATTGGAGTTTTAGTATTCTTAAACTCAGGCGATAAACGAATGTGAGCAGCAACTATTATACCTGTTAATTCTAAATAGTTCTCATTTGACAAGGTATACGGAATAAATATCACATCATATTTTCCTTTAGATGCAAAATGGTTTTTTAATATTCCATGCGCGACTGAGTCGAAACTGAATGTTTCTTTCATCATGGCAGCCGATGAAATGCTGAAATGAAGTAATCCTTCCTTTGAAAAATGATTTATTAAACTATTCTTTATGTTATCATTATGAATAAGTAGCGCGTTCATACTTTTTCAATTTTTTCATTTATTAATTTATTTAATTTCGGGAGATCAAGCTTCCCAAAGATATCAATTAAACTATCAAGAGCTTCTTCCATACTTATGGGTAGATCATTTTCGTCTTCAATTTTATTGATAAGTTGCCTATATCTCATTAATAGGGGTAATTCCCAATTCTCACCATATAATAACTCAGTAATACTTTTTACTTTATCATTAGAAAATGATATTAAAAATGGTATTAACTTATCTGAATATAAATCCTTGGAATTGAGAACTAACAAAGGGAAAGGCTGCTTAAAATAGGTATTTGGACTCAAACTTCCGCTAAACAAGATAAATGATATATTTGAGTTCTTACAAAGTTTTCTAACAGTATCAATACCTTTTTGGCTCAATGACGATCTGTGAAAAATCAAAAGATCAAAATTGATCAATCCATCAATTATACCACTATTTATTGCTTTAAGTAATAATACGATTCTTTCGGAATCCAATACATCCACACCTTTGATCCCTTGTATTGTTATAAAGTCATCCAAACCGTTAGGCAAAGACTGGATTTGTCTATTTGGTCTATCGTCAATAAAAAGTACTCTTCTCATAATGGAAATCTTAAAATGTATTTAAATCCAGCACTTGCATCAATTATATTAATCCTTGGGTTGTAATCGGTATGGTTAATGCCTTCAAAAAGATAGTCAATCTGAGCATATACTGTATTATTTTCTTTATCTTTAAATCTTGACTCTATAGAAAAGTCACATAAACCAAAGAGTATTTTTGTTATAATGGAAAAATCGCCAGAACCTTTTTCTAATAATATCTTTGGGTGATTAATTGGTTTATCAGAATAAGATTTATCCTGGCATATATTTATTATGACTAATTTATCTTCTACTTGAGCACTTATGTTAATAATACTAGCAGAAGTTCGTTTTTTGATCATCTTAAATATTCTTTCAATAGCTTTCAAAACACATTCAGTATTTGTAAAAAAACAATGCCCTTTTAATGATTCAATTCCTTTCACTGAAAATTCATTAAGTTCTTTTTTCTTAATTTTCATTATTGAATAATACAAATCATTATCCCTAAATTCAATTTCCTTTTTAAAAACATCTACCACATCTTCAAAATATTGAATTGTTTTCCCATCAATTATTTCTTCTGGCAACAATTTATCAGGGATTTTCATTTCATAAGGTGTAATTTTTTGATTATTTGGTTTTGCATCGTAATTCGTATTGCTCCAGACCTTTATGGTCTTAGGGTATTGCCAACCTATTTTTATTTTATACTTACCCCAGCCATATTTTATTTTACCATCTTCTTGAATTTTAGTTAATTCTTTTTGAAATAGAAAGGGGTAAATTTTACTCCAATATAAGTCTGGACTATAATATTGCATATCATGCCACCTACCTTCTTTGTACTCTGAATTAAGTTCATCAAAGAAAACTTTAATGTTTTCATACTTGTCCAAATCATCCCATGGGTGATTGCTAAATTTAATATGAGTATTATCTTGTGTAAATAGTTTTAACCAATTAACAACTCGTGTAGGATCGTGTATTTTCCTTCTTTCTTGTGTTTGAATTATTTGATTTTTGCTCGACTTGATTTTAGTTTCATTTATCCTAGAACTATTATCACCTGTAATCCCAAGTTTTTCCTTAATTTCTTCAATCCCTTTTAATATAGCATTATCTGAGACTTCATTATGCTTCAATTCTTCTAAAGCCAGTTTTACAAACCTTTCTTTTTGGTTTGCGGTAAATTTGTTTTTTTCTATTATGTTGGCTATGAATTGTAATTTATCTTTTTTCATAAGTCAATACTTTTACTATAAAATGATTTCATTGCCTTTGCTATTCCATCTTTTTCCCAAATATCCAGTATTAGTACTAGAGGATCTACTTCTTCATTCAATTTATCCAACCGTTCAATTAATTTTAAATAAGTTGGATTATCTTTTCCTTTAACCATTTTTAAATACTCTAACTTGCCATCCAAGACATTTACAAAATTAGGTTTCCCATTTTTTACATGTCCTTTATCAGAAACATAATCACGAAGGAATATCTGTTCTCCCTTTACGTATCCATATTTCTCCCAATAATATAACCACATACGTAATTGCTTTACATAGCGTCTTGTTACATTTGCCTTTTCATTCACAACAAGACCTGTAACTTCTTGTCGATAAGTTGATTTTTGCAATCTGGTTTTCGTTGGGTTAATAACTAATCCTTGATTCTTTTCAATGATTCGATGTAGCTCCTCCAAAAACTCATCACTTTTAAATATGCTATATTGAGATGAAAATGTGATATCATCAGCATATCTACTATATCTTATTTTAAACCTTTTCGCAAGGCCATTTAATCGATGATCCAACTTACTACATACTATATTTGTAATTGTTGGCGATGTTGGACTACCCTGTGGCAGTACTGTTTGGGTGCTACCCTCTACTTCAAAAGGATGAGTACAAAGACTTGCTAAGAGGAAAGCTAAAGGTTCACGTTGACCAGCTAAATTAAATGGTTCATACATAAATCCCATTTTAACCCTATTACGGTCAAAAGAATGAAAAAAATCTTTTAGATCGATATTATAAACATAAAGTCTGCTAGTATGGAATTTTGCATTATCAACTATTGATTTATTAATAACAAAACCTGTTGCAGCCTTGTGAGGTTCATAAATGCATTGTAATATAAAATTTAGGGATTTCAGAATTGACTTTAACCCACTCACCGGAGCATTAATTATTCTTACACCACCGTTTTTCTTTTTAACAGAGAATTGGGAATACCTTTTTTTGCATATAGTTGGATTAGCATAGTAATTTAAACTCTGCAATAGAACAGGTTTACAATTTTCACCAAAGAGAATTGAGTTTGCAGTATTTAACAAAGCCACTAAATCTTCCTTGCTTTGCATATCTGCAAATTGCTTACGTATAGTTTCAATATGTTGTTGCTCTATTTTCATTTTTTAAAATCAATAAAGTCTTTAAAAATACCTGCTGATACTCTTTATGTATGAAAGTTTTCAGATTTATTATACTGAAACACTAATCTTACATTTATACTATACATTAATAACTAATAATACATTATATCTATTATACATAAAAATGTAAAATAACACTTAATATATGATCAATGCATAAGAAATATTCATCCTGACCTAAGTCAGGAAAACGTGCCGATCTTTTCTGCCAAAGGCAGACAGCACGCACAAGTCAATATCTTCAAGCAGGTATTTCAAAGAACTTTTGCAAAGAAACTATCTATCTGTGCAATAGATGTGCACAGTAGATAAAAAATAGTTGTAAGTGGTGTTTAGTTAAGTTTTTGTAAACATAGATTAAAAAATTGGAATAATAGTATGCTAAGGTTTTTATTTACCTGATTCTACGAAAAAATCAATTTCTATTGACCTACAAAAAATCAGCTATATCAAGGCCTTCCACTTTTTGCTTTTCAGTTGCATTTTTTTCAAGGTAATCAGAGACTTCTATTTTGAAGTTGATGTTTGCGGCTTTTTTGCGCCAATAATTGTAAGTACCCAAATCAGGAAATGCAACTACTCTTCGATTACGAAGCACTTCTAATTTAGAAGCTTTGAATTCATTGAGGCTACCGGTGGCAAGCCAGAGATACTCTGGCATTTTAGCCTGAGCTATTATTGCTGTTTTTTCGGATTCGACTATTGCTACTGGTGCTACTAAATCCTCTT